>Ga0326727_10010102_pt1 | contig 22697 bp, 18 predicted proteins | sample MB2enrmetagenome_FD_207643 | JGI IMG/M metagenome (GOLD analysis project Ga0326727, IMG submission 207643) | Lab enriched peat soil microbial communities from McLean, Ithaca, NY, United States - MB29MY | ecosystem: Environmental > Terrestrial > Soil > Wetlands > Peat | place: USA: New York...
TGCCACTCGGCCCCCTCGGCACCAAAGACCACTGCCAAGGGCTTGCCGTCCACGAGCACCTGGAACCGGCCCGGCGCCCCCGTCGCCTTCCACGGCGCCACCCAGTCCCGCGTGCGAACCCAGACGCGATACGTGCCCCCCGCCGGCAGCTTGGCCTTGGTCGTCGCGTCGGCCACGGGGGTGCCCAGTCCGTGGGCCAAGAGATACGGCGAGCCCATCTGGTCCATGAACTGCTGGTCTACGACCCAGCCGCCCAGGTTCTCAAATGCCTCCGCCTCCAACAGCACGCAGCGATCGGCGCCGGCAGTCCGCTCGGCGCCCAGCCCACCCCAGGCCGGCAGCACGGCCGCCAGCAGGCAAAGCCACCATATTGCCCGTGCCATCTTCATGTGTGTATCATAAATGCGAGGGCTCTGCACCGCTGGGTATTTGCCCCTATCCTCGTCTCCGTGTCAAGGTCTTGAATTCGCAAAGCCGACGACGTTTCGACGCCCAAGTGGAACGGGTCCTGGCGGAAATGCCGCCGATGATCCACGATCTCTTGGAAAAGGTCCCGCTGCACGTCGAGGACCACCCCTCCGAGGAGATCATGGACGAGCGCGGCGTCGAGTACCTCGACGATTTGTGCGGGCTGTACACGGGCATTCCCTTGGGTGAGCGGAGCATCCTGCATTCCGGCACGCTGCCGGACGTGGTGACGATCTACCGCGAAGGGATCCTCACCGCCGCCTGCGACGCCAGCGGGCGGATCCGCCCCGCAGAGTTGCGGCGGCAGATCCGCATCACTATCCTGCACGAGCTGGGCCACCACCACGGACTGACCGAGGACGATCTGCGGGCCCTGGGCTACGGCTGAGCGGCTGCCGTCACACCTCGTGCGGACCCGAGTCGCTCGGCGAGGGCTTCGCGGGCGGGGTGGGGGCTGGCTCCGCCGGGATCGGGTTGTCCGCGGGCTCCGGTATCTCCAAGCGAGGACTCGGGGCTGCCGGTGGGGTACCCCCGGGTGCCTGCGGGGTGACGGGCGGCGGGGCGCTGGGACGTGGCGCCGGCGTAGGGGACATGCCTAGCGGCGTTCCTTCCGGCTCGGGAATGGCCGGAATGGGCAACAGCGGCTGCGGCGCTGAGCCAGGCTGCGGTGCCGGCCCCGGCGGGACAGGGCCACGCCGGTACGGCGGGACGTAGCTGGGCGGGCTCCCCAGGCTCCCAGGCGGCGGCGCTGCCACCCCAGGATGCTCCCGCTGCCACTTCCGCCAAGACCCCAAGGCCCCCTCGTCGCGATCCCGCAGCGCGTCGAGGTAGCGGTCGTAAGCGTCCCGCCAGTCGCGGTACGCGCGGCGGTCCGGCCGGGCCTGGTATTCTTTATATTTGTCTTGGACCTCGCGGTACGCCTTGGCGACCCGTTCGTTGTCGCCGGCCTGCCGCTGCTGGAGATCCTCAATATCCTGGGTACGGCGGCTGTCGGCAGATTGCTCGTCGCGCAGCCGCTGCTGGGCTGCTTGTCTCTCCTGCCAACGCCGCCAGAAGCGGGGTGGCGGCTCCTGGGCCACGCCAACGGAGACCGCCAGCGTGGCAGTCATCCCCCCAACGCCAACCGCCATTAGAAGTAGCCGTTGCATAAGTCCCTCCCTAGTGCCCTGTTACCCAAGGGCAACTCCGTTTGACACCACCGCCAGCGCTCTGTCAAGACCGGTTATCCCTTGTCTTCGTCTTCTGCAGGCAGCGGTGGGGGGGGAGGCGGGGGGGGGCTGCCCGGCCCATGCTGTTGATACCGCTGGGCGGCACTGGACATCGCTTCCATCAATAACGGGATCCGGCCCGCCGCCATGTATATCCGGCTGACCACCACCGGTCGCGGGAAGAGGTTGGCGATGAAGTCGAAGCAGAACTCTTCGGGGCTATGGCGGATCATCACGGCGTTGGCAAACACGCCGGGCAAGATTTCTTCGGGAAACTTCACCTGCTCGTAGAGTTCGGTGATGTTGGGGGGGCTGGTGGGCTGGCCGGGGCCGGCATCGGTGGCTTGCGGCACAGGCATGCCCGGGCCCACGGTCAATGGTGGGGTAACTACTACTCCGTGGGACGGTTCGCCGGGAGCAGACCGCGGCCCGGACTGCCCGGCAGCTTGTCGTGCCGCCAGCGGCCCGAATTGCCCCTCGTAGTGGCCCACGTTCGTGCGTAGCGCGGCGAGAAACTGCATGAAACTGGAGGCCGTCATGACGATCCGGGCCGCCACCTGCTGCGGCGCGACCATCATCGACAGGAAGTCCAGCAGGAACAAATCGTGCGTCTGCAAAAGCATGATCGCCGTGGAGAACACCCCGCGGCCGACCTTTTCCGGGAGCCGCGCCCCCACGGGTGTGTGCTGGAAGTTCTGCACGAATGGGTGCGGGCCGCCGGGATCGTTTCCCTCGGGATGGATGGGTTCATCCGCCATGTTCGATGTCTCCGATATCTTGCCTGAGAAGCCCGATCGTGGTAATTTTGTTAGGAACCGGCCGAAAAAGCAATCTCCCTCCACCCTGGCGGTAAGGGGGCGGGACGAGACAAGTCGCGAAGTTGCTCGTCGGCCGATCGCGAGTTGACCGCCAGGACGGGGACGTAGCTCAGTTGGGAGAGCGCCTGCTTTGCAAGCAGGAGGTTGCCGGTTCGATCCCGGTCGTCTCCACTTTCAGCAACCCGTTGACAGCCCTTGTCAGCGGGTTGTTACGTTTGACGGGGCAAGCACTTACGGCGGCGGTCCCCGCGCGGCCGGTTCTCTCTGCTTCACGCGCTACTTGGCCCACAATTGACCCCAATATACACGAATTGCCGGAAGTTGGGAGAGAGCTGCTCGGGGCACGTGAGCCGGCGCCACAACTCGTCGGGGGTGAAGAATGCGTCGAGTTCCCGCTCCAGGCCGGTCAGGTAGTCGAACTCGACGATACCCTGACCGCTGGTCGCGTGGGCGAACTTCAAGTCGAGGATTTCGGCGTATTCCTTCGCTCGCTGGAGCCCCTGCCCGGGGGTGTCGTAGCTGGGCTTGGCCTCAACGACGGCGATGGGGAAGTCCGGGCGGAAGCGGAGGATGTAGTCGGCTCGCTTGCCCTGGCGCCGCCGCCCCTGCCGGCCCGCCACCACGATGCGGCTTCGCTCATCCATCTATCGCCTCCCGGCCGTTACCTGATTGCCCTGGTCCACAATGCCTGCATTTTCGGCGCCGACCCCCAAGGTAACGTCAACCGTTGGCAGTATGCCGACGACACATCGTGGACGTTCAGGTGGCCGCCGACCTTGCGGTAGTCTCGGGTCTGGGCGACGCCGAACTTGGCCAACACGCATGGATACGCGATGGCCGCCCTGCCCAACTCAACCAGCCGAACGAACGCCTTCAGGGCGTTGCAGACGACTTCCTGCACGGCCTCCTGCTTGGCCTTGGCGTCGAGGTAGCGGAAGGCGATGCGGGCATGACTGACGATCTGGGGCAGCATGGCGAGGAAAACCTGGTGCCAGCGATGGACGGGACGACGAGGACGAGCGTTGCCGGCGGCCCACAGTTCATCGGCGCCAAGAAAACAGGAACGACGGCAGTTGGCCGGCTGCGAGATCCTGGCGGCTGCACGCAAGTTGTGAGGGCTAATCGAGAGGCCGCGCGCCAAGAGTACCCCGTGTGGGCGAATTGGGCAAGAAATCGAGGCTCCGGGCGGTAGCCGCCGTTCACCACTTCAAAATGCCGCGAAAACACCCGGTTTTTCAATACGGCGGGCCTGTTCGCCGGCCAAATGACCTCTCTCGGGGCTCCGGCGGCCCTTTTTGACGCCGTGAATCGCGACCGCCCTATTGCACACGCCATCCAGAATGCCTACACTGTGCATTGCGTGTGTGTGGGACGTTTTCTCCCCGAGTTCTGGTGGCCCGGATTCGGCGTTTGCCCAGCAGCATGTGAGTGCCTTTCATGGCTGAGCAGATCTTGACGCAAGGGGTTACCCCGAACCGAAAGCGGTTTCGCTGAAGCCGCACTCCTGGCTGCTCGTGTCGAGCGGCACTTCATCGGGGCCTCCCAAGAAGCTCTTTCGGAACCGTGGGAGATTCCCGCCAAGTTCCGGGCACAACCCCGGTTTTGAAACAGCCTAGACACGTTTTCCCTATCCCAGATCGAGTGTTCTTGGAAAGCAGGAGGTGGATATGAACCGATGGTGGCTCGCTGCCGCCGCGCCCGTCCTGGTATTCCTCGCCATGGGACCCTTGGGCGGCGCGGCGGAGAAGGATCGTTCGGCCAAGGAGGCGGCCGGAAAAGAGGAAACCGGCAAGACGCTCGCCGCGATCGAAAAAGCCGTGTTCCCCATGGAGGAAGTGCCGGCGTTCGGCAAGGAGGAAGTGGACGGCAAGCCGCGGTACTACTATCCGAGCGGCACGTACATGATGTGCAATACCGTGCCGAGCAAGGAGGTCAAGGCGTACCCAGAGCTGAAGTCGAAGCGGCCGTTGTACGGTTCGGTGACCTTCGACCGCGACGGCCTTGACCCCAAGGGGCGAAGGACTTTCCACTTCGTGCTCGACGAGTCGGGGGTGAAGAAGCCCGCCGCGGTAGAAAAGGAAACCGAGAAGGGCTCAAACAAGGACACAGAGAAGAAGTCCAAGCAGGCCGCGACGGAGAAGACGGTCGCTACCAAGCAGCGGGCCGGGTTCGACGGGCTGCGGCCGGAGACGTGGAAGTACGATCTGCTTTACTTCGACTGCAATGGCGATCTCGACCTGACCAACGACGGCGTCGTCAAGCTAGCCGAGAAGTCGCCGTTCGAGGATCTGCCCGCAGCGATGGGGGCCGGCTTCTTCGAAGAGGTGAAGGTGACGCTCGATTTCGGAGCGGGGGCGGGCCAGCGACCCGTCGTTCTACTGCCCAAAGTCCACTTTCTTGGTCCTGACTCCGCGATGATGCAGTTTCTGCCCAAGACGGCGCGGAAGGGCAAGATCCGGCTGGGGGATGAAGAGTACGTCGCCCGTCTGTGCCAACCGCAGATCGTCTCCGGCCGGTACGACAGACCGCAAGTGCAACTGGAACTTGTCGCCGCGGATGCCTCCAAGGGATTGCCCCCGATGCAGGGCCCCTTGAGCCAGATGCGCTGGGTCGCAGGACAGTTCGTCAGCTTCTCAGCCACTCCGCTGGGCGACAAGCTCGCTGTCGATCCGTACCACGGCGAAACCGGCATGCTGGAGGTTGGTCCGGGCGGACGGGCCATTACCGATCTGGGCATCGCCGGGCAGCTCACGTCGCGCGCGGGCATCACAATCGCCTTGGGGGAGAACCTCCCCCAGGCCCCGGGCGGAATGCTCCGCCGCTACCCGCTGCCGGTCGGCGACTATGCGATGCCCTTTTTCACGGCTCGCCACGGGCGGCTCCGCTTCAGCGGTCGCATGACACCCGATGTCGACCGCGAGGCCGGCAAGCGGGATCCCTATCCGATCCGGATTCGCAAGGAAAGTACCTTTGTCCTGGAATTCTCCGGGAAGCCGGAGGTCAAGTTCATGAGCCCTTCCAAAGACCACTCGTTCAAGCCCGGCGACAACATTCGCGTCGCCGCGATGCTGACCGAGCCGTGGCAGGGCATCCAGATCATGGGACTGTGGGGAGCGTCCAATGACCGGCTCGACCCGAGCATCGCCGTCCGCAACGCAGCCGGCGACGTCGTGGCCGAGGGCAAAATGCCGTTTGGCTGAGGGGGGACCTGCGGGTACTCGTGGCGAGTACCAACCGAGCTGAAAGTGTCGGGCGACAAGGAAACGTTTGTGGCGACCATCACCTACGATACCCTCGACCTCTATGGGAAGATGGAGGCGACGGTGCCGATTGTCGTCGAGAAGAAACTGTTACCGTAACGGGAGGGGCCGTTGCTCCTCTGCAAACTCAGAAACATTCCCAAGCCGCGGCTTGGGAACGTTCGTTTGCGCGCTGCTCCAGCGCTTCGGTAACCCTGAAGCACGCCAAGCCGCTGGGCCCTGTACAAGCGGACGGCCGGCGGCTGGCTACTTCAGCAGGCGGACGCCGTGGGCGGGACCCGGGAGCCCTGCCCGCTGCTCGCCCTGGCCGGCGGGAAGCCCCTGCTCTCGGCCGACCCTCCGCTCGTAACCGATCGCAACGCTTACAGTGGGCCGGCACGGCCGGAGATGCTCCGATTCTCCGTCAGGGCCCCCACGGCCCGCTTCGAGATCATCGTGCCGGTCTGGGACGGCTAAGCGATGACGGGCTGCCCGGTCCGCCTCGTGAGGGTTGGAACTTCACCCGCGTGTAGCGTGGATATCATGATGTCCAGCTCGGTCTTGTTATCGAAGATACCAGAAGTCGAGCAAACCGTCGTCCATGTGAAGTGGCGACGGCTGGGGTTCCATGTCCTTCAGCATATAATCCCTCCGGTAAAGCGGCCCTGGGCCTTCCGCCCCGTAGTAGACTTCTACCTGCTGGTTGTCGAAATCGGAGTAACCTGTCCTCACTGGCTCGCCGGTGGGTGTCATCTTGACCACCGTGTCGCCCTTCCACGTCACGCGGTAGCGGTACTGCTTGAAGCCGGGATTGCCTATCGCCACGTCTTCTTCGTGAAGCGGCAGGGGATAGCTCACCTCCAGTTTCTCGCCAACCTGCCGGTCGCCCAGTTCCAGGTAGTTGCCCCACACTCGGGCCTTGATCTCGCCCTTGTTCGACTTTGCCGTGATCTGGTTCGGTTCCACGAAGTCCGGGATGCGGATCCGCACCTTGCATGGTTGTTTCAGGTTGACGGTCAGCAAGCCTCGATACGGCTGGTGGCAACGAATCTCGGCCTGCGGGAGGAGTTTGTCGACGTGCAGATGCACGGACAAGGTGCCGTCCTCGAAACGGGAGGCATTCTTCCAGGCAATGAACAAGGCATGCGTGCCGGAGCCGCCGCAACAGTTTTGGAAGGCCCTGGTCTTGCCCCTCAATTCCGGGCCGCCCCAGTGCAATTTTTCCTTGGCCGCCAGAATGTGCGTGGGCGAACTCCAGCCCGCATAGCCGCCGACCATGCGGGCCCCAACATCCCGCCATGTGAACTGCCCGGTATCCGGCTTGTTTCCGGGCCGGAGCCACGAGAAATCCTGGACTTGGCTTTCCACGAGCTGATTCCGCAGCATGCGTTCCACGTCGCCCCAATACTCGGGATGGCCGTTGTTAGCCAGCGTCACGGCCAGACCGAGGAAGTCCATCAGGGCGCAGGTTTCGCAGGAGACGACATCCCCTTTGCGTCCGATGACTTCGGGCAGAAAGCCGAAGCGAGTGCCCGTGGATCGCACATAGCGGTATAAGGCATCCACGCGGCTGAACAAGACGGGGTCTTTCACGTACAGGGCATAATCGGCCGCCCCCACCAAGATCCGCAGGTTGCCGTGCATGTGGCCGCCGTGGCGGAAAGTGTTGTCGGGCGTGAAGAGCGGGTTCTCCGCAAAGGCCAGCTTGACCAACATCCCCGCCTGTTCCAGGGCCGGCTTGTAGCCCGTGTGCCGCACGCATGTCATCAGGCCCTTGATGTGGAAGCCGCGAATCCAATCGTCCCGTTTGTAGGTGGCGGGCAGACGATCCACCATCTTGCAGACGGCGTCCCGAACGGCGGGGTCTTTGGCGTCGGCATAGGCCGTCACCAGGGCGTAGAGCGTAAGTGCCTGGTCCTCGGGCTTGGCTAGTGTTTTCGTCGCCCACAACTTTTCGACGTGGGCCGCCCGGCCCGTCAGATGTCGGGCCATGATCGCCGCCTGCCACTGGCGGCTCATCACGTCGCCGAAATCGGGCCAATCGTGGGCGGCCTCGGCTGGGTCGGTCCAGAAGATGTCGAAGTACGGCAGGCCGTCCCTGTCCACCATGTTCTCAAGATAGTTGTAGGTCCGGGCCACATACGTCTCGATGGCGAACGTCTGGGGGACCGGCCGAGCGGCCGCTCCCTCCTGGCAGAAGGCCACGCCTACCCCGGCGAGTTTTGTGGCGATGACCGTCAGAAGCACCCAATGCCGTCTCATTACTTGTCTCCTGGCTCGTTATTGGCGATGATTGCTTTCGCCCCGATCTGGTTCGTGATCCTTACGCCCTTCTCGCCGTTGTTACCGGTTACGATGGCATGCCTGAGCCCCTTGCCCAAGAGGATGGACGGCTCTGCCGTTGCGAAACTGCATCCCTCGATCTGGATCTTTCCGCCATCTGCCTCGACCAGGGCCTTCTCCTTCTGACGCCCGCTGCTGAACCAGCAGTTGGACAGTGAGACGAAGCTCTGGCTGTGCGAGACGACGTTCTGAACCGCCGGTCCCCAGAAGTCGCAGTTCTGAAGCCGCACGGAGCCGGTGCAGGTCGCATTGGCCACAATCTCAATCGGGTTCTCGCCCTCGAACGCCACGAACTGCCCGTTGGTAATAAGCAATCCCATTGGCTGAATCGCATCGACCACGAGGCAGCGATTGGAGGCGTCAGCCCCGATTCCGCACAACTGGCCATTCATAGCTCCGTTCTTCGTGGCGATGAAGTGATAGCCGATTTTCACGGGAAAGATGAACGTGTTTGTGACATATTCCCAGTCGGTGCGGGCGAAGACGAAGCCCTCGCAGTTCTGCCACATGTACTTGTACACCTTTTCCCAATCACCGCCGACCTTCTTCGAAGACCACCAATGACAATGCCACTGGACATTCTCTATCCGCCCGATGTCGGTGCAATTATCCAGCCAGATGCCTCGCCGCAACACGCACCCAGAGACGCTTCGAATGTGGTGACGGACGTTCGGCTCGGGACCGATCTTGATTCCGTTGTAGCTGTTGATGAGCGTGACGCTCTCCACCGTGTTGTCGCCGCCCTGGAGATGAAACGTCCAGGCGTAAGGCCGAATGTCACTGGGCTCTTGGTCGGGGTAGAAGACGGTCAGCCCTTGGACCGTTGAGGAGTTGCCCATCTCAAACAGGGCAGGTGCGTCCTCCTTATCCCGTCCGCCGGCCGCCAGGATGACGGTGCCGAGAAGCGGCTCGATGTAGAGCGGGGCCCGATTCGATCCGACCAGTGCCACACCGGGGGGGACCCTCAGACTCCCCGCGACCAAATACTGGCCTGCTGGCAGTCGCACCACTCCGCCCTGCTTGGCCGCCGCGTCCAACGCTTTCTGGATGGCGGGGGTGTCGTCCGTCTTGCCATCGGCTTTGACACCGAAGGCCAAGGCATCGAAGCGATCCTGGGGCACTTGTGCAAGGCCGGGCACGTTATTGCATGCCAGCCAGAAGATCAGCAACAGCCAGAACTTGTGACTTTCTGCGATCATTGTCCGGTGCTCCTTGTTGATCATGGCCCGACCATTGTAAACTGGGGGGAAACGATGTGGCAACCAGGCATCTCATGGGAGGTTACGATGGACCCATTGCGAGCAACCCTTGCCGTCACGGTTCTCCTGGCCGCGGCCCCTCTGGCTCTCGCCCAGAAGCCTCAGGACAAGCTACCGCCTGCCCCCGAAGGCAAGACCTGGAAACTGGTCTGGCACGACGAGTTCGACGGTACGAAGCTCGATGAGCGTAAGTGGGACATTCCCGAGTGCAAACGTGTGGATGGCTACTGGTCCCGCAAGGCGATTTCGCTGGACGGCAAGGGGCATCTGGTCATGAGCGTGCTGAAGCAGGGTGACAAATACCTGGACGGCTGCGTGCGGACCAAAGGCAAGTTTGAGCATGCCTTCGGCTACTATGTCGCCCGCATCCAGTTGCAGAAGCAACCGGGGCACTGGACGGCCTTCTGGCTCTACAACGTGAGCGTAAGCAAGGACGGCAACGACGGCCGCCAGGGGACCGAGATCGACATCTACGAGAAACCCTGGCTGGATGAGCGGGTTCAACAGACCCTCCACTGGGGCGGCTACGGCCAGCACCATAAATCGTCCGGGAACGTCGCCAAGGTGCCGGGGGTCATGGAAGGCTGGCACACCTTCGGCCTGTGGTGGAAGCCTGACGAGTATGTGTTCTACGTGGATGGCCGGGAGACCTGGCGAACCAAGGCGGGCGGCGTGTGCCAAGTGCCGCTGTATATCAAGCTCAGCGACGAAATCGGGCCTTGGGGCGGCGACATCAGGAAAGCCACACTACCCGATCAGTTCCTCGTGGATTACGTGCGGGTGTACGATTTGGCGGAGAAAGAGGGAGCCGGGAGAAGAACAACAAGCCCGTGAAGACCTTTACTGCGACCATTGAGGTCGAAAGCAAGTAAGAGGCCGCCGGCAAGAGTTTGATCTTGTGATGAAGATGTCGGCTGCCACGACAGCCCTTCGTGCCGCCTGATTGCCAGATACAGCGGGGTGGGCGTATTGTGGCGGAATACCGCAGAATGGTGTTGTCGGTACTGCCGAGTCCATGAGCGGGGAACGTAGCCCGTCGCAGCGTTGACGAGCACGGCAGCGTGGGGGCTCGGCCAACTCGATGATCCGTGGGCCATTCCGCTGTTAGAGCAGCCGCTGACCCGAATTGGCAGACCAGCAGTGCCGCCCAGGGGCTTTCGCACGTCTTTGAACACGGGGCTCGTCCAGTTATCGCTCGCTGATGCGAATATTGCGGATAAGGAACTGGCCGCCGCCAGGCACCTCGCACTGGAGCCCTATCAGGCCGGTCGCCGGTGTCAGGTCATGGATCTTCCATGCCTGCTTGCCGTTGATCAGCAATTCAGCCGTCTTGCCGACGACGACCAGTCGAAAGTGATTCCACTCGCCCGGCTTGACCAGGTCGGTGCGAGCAACCGCATCCTTGTATTCTTGGATGTTGCCCATGAGGTCCTGGCGGAGATTGACCTGGTTACGCTCGGGCCAGGGAGAATTTCCGGCAGGCCATTCGGCACGGATGAAGACACCCGAGTCGTAGTGCTCCTTCTTGAGGGCCTTCCAATCCAGCTCCAGGACAAAGTCACGGTAGACTTCTTCACGCCGCACCCAGCCGTTGCCTCCCTTGAGGAACATGCAGCCGTCCTTGACCGTGACCTCGCAGTTTGCGACTTTCCAGCCGTCAAGCGTCTTGCCATCGAAGAGGCTGACGAACTTCTCGTCGGCTTTCGCAGCGTCCTGGGCATGGAGCACGCTGGTGAGCAACAATGTACCGGCAAGGCAGGCAATCGTCTTCATGGTAGTGGGGTCTCCGTGAAATAGGCGGTGAACGGTAATGGGTGCCAGTATAATCCGAAGCTGTACGAATGCAAGCGAGTACGCATGGGCTGGGCAAGTTGGTGCGTCATGATCGGACGGCAGCAATGCCCTAACGGTGGATTGCAGCCTCGATGATTGTCGCCAGGGTTACCGTTCGTCCGGCGGCCCGGTGCAACATCAGGGGTCGGGTTTGCAGTCCGCGGGTCTGGATGCGATAATCTCAGCAAGCTCAACCGCCGCTGACCCCCAGCCGAGGAGGCACGTATGTCGCCGCGTACGAGAAACGCCGCTGTCGTCCTGGTTACGGTCTTGCTGTCGCTGATGCCGGCCTGGCTGAACGCGGGCGATTCGCACGTCGCACGCGTCAGCAATGTTACCGCACGGCGCGACACCGGTGGCGGCGTTCTCGACGCCCATGACGGCTGCCTGCATAAATTCGGCGACCGCTATTACCTTTACGGCACGGCCTACGGCAAGACCGATGGCTTTGGCACAGCCAACCGCTATCGGTGCTACAGCTCGCCGGACCTGATGGCTTGGAAGCTGGAAGGCGACCTGCTGGAGAATCCGCCGGTAGGCGTCTACTACCGCCCCTACGTGGTCTACAATGCGCAGACCCGGAAATACGTGCTCTGGTACAACTGGTATCCGACGCTCTGGAACGGCCAGCTTGGCGTAGCCGTCAGCGACGCGCCGCAGGGGCCGTTTGTGATCCACAATGCGAACGTGCGGGTCTCGCAGCCAAGCCCGGGCGATCTGGGGCTCTTTGCCGACACTGACGGAGCAGGCTACGTCATCTACACGTCGATCGCAAAGAACCATGCGATCTCCATCGAGAAGCTCAGCGAGGATTACCTGGCTTCGACGCAAGAGAACAGCGGTGTCCTTGGCACAAACTGCGAAGCCCCGGTGCTGTTCAAGCGGCAGGGCATCTACTACGCCCTGTTCGACAACTGCTGCTGTTTCTGCCCGCAGGGGAGCGGTGTTCGCATCTACACCGCGTCGAAGCCTTTGGGGCCCTACACTGGCAAGGAACCGCTGAACATCAACCGCGACGCGAAGGGCGTGCCGATTATCCGCGCTCAGCAGACGCATGTCGCCCAGATCCCGACGGCGAGCGGCATGGCTTACATCTGGATGGGCGATCGTTGGCAATCGACGCCGGACAAGATCAAGGGCCACGACTTTCAGTATTGGGCTCGGCTGGAGTTTACGCAGGACGGCGGCATCATACCAATGAAGCAGGTCGATGATTGGCAGATCGAGTTGACCAAATGAGTAGTGCAACGGGCCGCCGCTGGGGTACCCAACATTCCTCGACAGGCATCTTCACACATGGCAAGAACCCGCGTCCATCGCATCCTTGACCAAGCAGGCTCGCTGGCGTTCGCCGGCGTCTTCGACACGCTGTCCGCTAAGCTGGCCCAGCAGGTGGGCTTTCCCATGGCCTTCATCTCGGGCTATTCGGTGGCAGCCACGGCCATCGGCGAGCCCGATTTGGGCCTGCTGACGCAGACAGAGATCACCGACCGCGCGAGGCGGATCTGCATGAGCGTCGGCATACCGATCATCGTCGACGCCGACACCGGCTACGGCAACCCGCTGAACGTCCACCGCACGGTGCAGGAGCTGATCGCCGCCGGTGCCGCCGGCTGCTTCCTGGAAGACCAACTCTGGCCCAAGAAATGCGGCCACATGCAAGGCAAGCGGGTCATCGAACGCCAGGAATACGTGCAGAAGATCCGTGCCGCTGTGGAGGCCCGCGGCGACCGCGACTTCTTTATCGTTGCCCGGACGGACGCTTTGGCTGTCCTTGGCATGGATGACGCGGTAGACCGGATCCTGGCTGCCCGCGAAGCCGGTGCCGACGCCAGCTTTATCGAGGCCCCCAGCTCCGTAGAAGAACTTGCCGAGATTGGTTGCCGCGTGCCGAAGCCGATGGTGGCCAACATGATCGAAGGCGGCAGGACGCCAATCCTGCCGCGTGAACAACTGGCAGCGATGGGTTTCCAGTTGATCCTTTACCCGCTGGCGGGGTTATTTGCCGCTGCCAAGGCGATCCGCACGGTCTTTGAGCAGATCTATCGCGACGGCACGGCAGGCAGTGGTTTGCAGATGGCCTTCACGGAATTCAACGCCCTGATCGGCGTCGCGGAGAAGTATGCCCTGGCCGAGCGGTTTGGGGCGTCATAATCGAGTTGTTGCGGTCCGCGGCTCACCATGCCATAATCTCGGATAGCCGCACCAATCGCCGCCAAGCTGCCGCTTCAGGAAGCGCCCATGTCGTCGCGCCCTGGGTTCACCAGTACGATGCCGTTGTGGACAACCGCCGCCAGTCCCTTGTCATTCCAACTCCTTGATGCGTATTTCCTTGTACCACGCCTCGCTCGGCCCGCCGCCGTGGATCTGCAGGCCGATGATGCCGCTTTGGGGAATCTTCGCGTCGCGCTCGGTGTAATCGACCGTCTGCACGCCGTTGAGGAACAGGCGGATCCGCCGCCCTTCGCAACGGATCTCATAGTGGTTCCAGCCAGGCTTCACCACGCTACGAAGCAACGCCTTGTCGGGCGCCACCAGCGCCCGGTTCCGCCGCGACTCGTCGTACAACGATCCCCAAAAGCCGCCGTTGGGGCCCGTATCCATGTCGGCCTGGAAGCCCGAGACCTCGTAGTGATTGTGGACGCGTTGCGAGCGGAACTGGATGCCGCCATTGGCGATGCCGATTAGTTTGCAATCCGCGCGGAGAATGAAGTTCGTATAGGACTTCGTCGTGCAGAGAAACTCGTTGTGGGGCACCGGCTTCTTCAGCGTGCCGCCGACAATCGCCCCGTCCTCGATGCGGAACGTCTTGGCGGTATCGCCTTCCCAGCCGGTGAACGTCCTGCCGTCGAAAAGCGGCACGAACTCCTTCTCGGCAGCCGTGGCTGCATCCGCCGTGAACGCAAGACAAGCAGCGATCACGAAACAACGCATGGCAGAATCTCCTCGGCAGTGAAAAAAGCGGCTCTTCCGGGTTTGGCTGGGCAAACGCGGGTAATTGTAGAGACAATAGTTGAACCAGTCAACTGGCTGAAGCACAGATTATCCTAAAGGATGGCGTCCGAAGCCGCTCAACGACAGAGCTACCTACAAAAGGACTGGTCCAACGACGAAGAGTTCAATCTACCTCGGTCTGGATGGACACCAGAATTCCATAAAACTTCTTGGGGCGCTTGACAACGCCACTGCACTTTCCGAATAGGTAGACCGCCAGGTTGGTCCGGATGTTCCGCACCTGCTGTTGGCCTGTGGCCCAGACCTCCTTGACGTCGTGGAAGTCCTGCTCGATCGTGGCCCGGTCGGCGAAGGCTTCGATAGTCTCCACGGCCGTCGCATTCGGATCGGTGCAGAACAGCGGGACCCACTCGTGATCCTCCAAGATGATCGCCACGCGAATCGCCCCACCGGCCGGCCGGTAGGTTGCCAGGAAGGTCTTGTAGAGCTTGCTGACCGTTTTGCCGTAGACCGCGCGTTCGGCCGCCTGCCAGCCACCGCGATGAGCGGCACGCTTGGTCGACGTCGCAGGAATGCTGGTGTACGCGAGCAGCAGGCCAGCAGCCGAGCCGAACCAGGAGGACGGCATCAAAAGCGGCCGGGAAGGCAAGCAGCGAATGCCTTCGGGGTGACTGGGCCCCGCACCTCCCGGCCAAAGGTTGTTGTAGCGGGCGGCGGTGGCGTTGTCGATCATGTACCGGCGGTTTACGGGCTGAGGAGGGCCAGGCTCGACCTGTTCCTATCAGTATGCAGGCTCCACGGCATCCACTCAAGTCGCGACTACTGGCGGCGGCACACGGAATGCCATCGGCATCGGCACATTCGGGAGCTGCGCGGCGCCTTTGGCTAACGTGCCTGGTGAGTCTTCAGCAGAGAAAGCCCTAAAAGCCTTCCTTCGGGTGCATGTTGCGGAGCATTTGATGGCAGCGGTCGCGGACCTCGGCGACGAAGCTGCGGACTTCCGCATCGCCGGTGTCTTGCAGCAGAATCTCCTGCCGGAGGGCTTTGACGTATTGGCGGCAACGGGAGACCCTCTCGTCCTGTTCGTTGCCGAGGTCGCGAATCCTGGCGATACCGGCAACTTCCGCGTACTGGTCCTGTTTGACCAGGGCGACAAGCTCGGGCACCCGGTCCTTCCAGTAGGCCTCCGAGCCGGCGCCCTCGAACCGGTGTCGGCCGATGTCAGCGTTGAGCCGCTGAATGTGGAGCATGGCCTTCTCGGCCAGTGGCCTGAGCGTGGGACTCCTGGCCGACTCCCGGTCGCAGAATGCGGCCATGTCGGCGCCCCACTTGCGGTACTCGCGCAGGCGGTCGTGGACGGCGTGGACGAAGTACCACATTTCCTCCACCGCCTGGATAAGGTGGGCCTTGGTCTTCTCGTCCAGTGGCTGGAAGCCCCCGCCCGGTAGCCTCTTGAACTGGTGCGTAATCGGGGCGATGTGGTCGTTCCACAGGCCACAAGTGGCATAGGAAAGGATCGGCCGGTCGCCGCCGGCCGGCTGCGGCCTGACGCCGGCTAGATCGAGTACGTATTCGCAGGGCCCGGTGCCCAACGTCTCTCGCATGAGGTCGACCGGCGTGAAGACGGTAAGCGGCGTGGCCGTGACCCGGCCGAGCGGGTAGATAATGACCCGCTCATAGACATTGGGCGGGGCTGCGTCCGGGGCGTTCTTGCCGGCGTTCCCGACCTCCCGCTTGCTCTGTCGCTGCTTGTCGCGCGTGGCCTTGTCGGCGTAGAGGCATAAGCGGACCTCGTCGCCCTTGAATACGGCCGGGTAGAGGAAGAAGCTTGCCAGCGACTCCTGCCAGATTTGCGGTGCGTTCTCGTTGCCGCGTTCCCACCACTTTTCGGGTCGCGGGTTGCTCGTGGCGGCGGCGAAGCGGGCGTCCAACGCATCGGTGTCGTGCTCCCACCACCGGTCGGTCCGTGGACTGCTGGTGCTCTGGAACTCGAACGACTGCTGGCGCGTCGGCCAGTCCTCCATGCTCTTCCCCTCGGCCACGATGAAGTCGCCACGCCACTTGGCTTCGAAGGGGCGCTTCCAGGCGATGGGCGTGGGCTTGTAGGCCTGCAGGCCGCTGGCGTCCTCGTCGTGCCAGATGCCCTTGTGCTCGAGGATGCCGACGTACACCGGCTTGTTCTGAAACTCGATCCGCGCCGCGGAAACGCGGCGGGTCTTGCCCTCCCCGGCAAAGATGAGGTCGACTGCCGGGTCGGGGCCTTCCTTAACGACCTTGCCGGCGGATACTACACCGCTGCTGCGGGCGGGCAACTTCAGATTGCCCGGCCAGATGCACATCACAATGCTGTCGCCGCCCTCGATGAATTGCAAGAGGAAGTTCTCCGCCGGCACGCTGAGGGCGGCCGCGCTGAACCTCACCGGGTCGAAGACCACGTCGTCGGCGAAGAAGTCGGGTAGGGCGACGTACCGCGCGCCCGCTCGGACCTCAACGCTGGCCGTGTTCTTACCCGGGTTGATTTTGACGAACACGCCTGCGCCAAGGGTGATCTCCGCCTGGGCGACTCCCGCGGTGAGGCGGAGGACGCGCTCGCCGGCCTCGTCCCCCACGACCTCGGCCTTGCGGATGGGGGCGCTGTGGGCCGCGCCGGGCACCTGTAGGGTGATCTCCGCGCGTTTGGCGCTGCCGGCAGACTTGACGTGCAACACAACCGCCGGCTGACCGGGCACGGCCGTGATGCGGAGCGATTGGTTCTCCAGCGATGCTCCGCCATTGCCCGCCTGTTGCGCTTCGGCCCTCGCAGCCATCGAACAGTTCCAAAACGTCACTACCACGATAATCAATGTGATCCGCTCCATGTCGTGTCCCTTGGAATGTCGGTGTGTGCATCCGGGTCATGCCATCGGCCTCGGGCGGCGTACGCGCACAGACGCCGAGCATCTCCTATTTTCGTGTGTGGCAAGCGTAAGTCAACACGGCTTCGACAACGACAGGCTACCGGGTGCGCTCAGGACCATAAGCTGCAACTAATGGGCTGAACGGCCTCGATCTCACCGGGGCGATCCAGGGCTCACCGTTCGGGCAACGGGAATGGCGGAAACGGGTCCGGCTGGATGCCGTGGCCGGTGCCTCGGTTGTTCTGGCCCTGGTCCCGCCGGCCCCGAGGCCTCGGACGCCGCCCCGCCACCCACCCGGGTTTGATAGACTTGCTTGCCCGTCGCTGCGTCAATGCTGTAGGCGATGCGGCTGCTGAACCAATAAATAGGGCCATTTTCAAGCACGGGCGTGCCGATGTGAGAACGTGCAGTGCCTTTCCACAGGAGGTTGCCGGTTCGATCCCGGTCGTCTCCACTAGACGTTGGTCTTTCTGAAATCTCGACTTTGCTGCCCGCCGGTGGTCGGCAGCGCGGCCCCGATGGCCGAAGCCGAAACGGTACACACCGTTTTGACTTTTACCATCATTCTGGAGGGGCCGCATGTGCCCGTGCTCAAGGAAGTGCTGCGCAAGCACGGGAAGCACAAGGCCTTCGGGCAAGCTGTCGTCGCGATCCGGGGGGCGGGACTTCTACCTCCGTTTGTGGAACTCGAAGGCGCGCCGCGTCGAGTGCGACCGCATCATCGCCGAGTACGCGGCCGCCAAACGCCAACTGCCGGTCAACGGGGCGAAGGCGGCGGAGCTGACCATCGTGGAAATCCTGGCCCGTTGCCCGCGGTTCGCCAAGTCGTTTTACCGCAAGAACCGGCGGCAAGTGCCGGCTTGAAGATTCTTATTGTACGACATGTTAGAATAGTGGATTCTGCGACCCCAAACGGAGGACCGGCGTGCGAGTAATGGCAGCGAAGGCGAGCACTGGCAACGTGGCGCGAGGGATTCTCGGGGCCGCCCTGGCGGCGCTGGTGTGGACGCCGGCGGAATCGCAGGCCCTGATCAATCCCAAGTTCACCCCGCTCGACCTGGTGAAGCAGTCGCAGGTCATCCTGGAGCTGAAGTTTCAGCCCGAGATCAAGCGAGGCAAGGCTGCGGCCGCCGTCGTGCGGGCGCTCAAGGGGACGAGCGCAAAACGGTCCCTGGAGTTCGACCTGACCAGCACCACGTATGCCGACCAGGCCGCGCTCGTGCGAAAAACGATCCGGGAGGCCAAGGACAAGCCCGCCATGATGTTCTTCGGCGGACTGAGCGACAAGCCGGGCGGGCAGTCGGCCGAACCTTCGGCTGCGGAGGCGGGGGCCGGCAAGGCCTACGTTCACCTGGAAGGGATGTGGATTGCGCTGTGCGAGGACCAGCCGGGCGCCTGGGCGTTCGACCAGGTGAGCCAGCCCATGGTCGCCACCTGGAACGGCGGCACGGACATGCTGTTGCGCGCCGTGGAGTACATCCTCAAGAGCCCGGCGGCGGAGATGCCGGTCAGGACCGGCGTCACTTGGGCGGCGGCCATTCCCGCCGGCCGCGTCGCGGGAAAGGTATCGGCAGCCGTTGCGGTGGACCTGGCGGGAGATGGAAGGTTGCTGTTGATGGTCGCCTCGGACGCAGGCGATCATCTCTTCGCCTTTCAGGGCAACGCCGCCCAGGACGTCACGGCCAAGCACAACCTGCAAAGCAAGTCGCTGGCCTTCGCCTGGGCCGATTTCAATGCCGACGGCCGGCTGGACTTGGCCAGTTGGGACGGCAAATCGCTCACCATCCACGTGCAGGGGCCCGATGGAACCTTCTCGCCGTCGGCGGGCGGGCACGTCAGGGAGTGTATTGGCCTGGCAGCCGTGGACGTTGGGACCAAGGGGAAGGCGGGGCTAATCGTCAGCACCCAATCCGCCCCGCTGCTCTTAATGCCCGGACCGGCAGCGGAGCCGGCGCCGCTGGCGGCAGGCGCCTGGCCGGGCGGCGAATTGGGCCAATCTGGGCCATGCCTGGTGGCCGATTTCGACAACCATGGCCTGCCCGACGTCCTGCAGCCCTTGGCTAAAGGAAGCCTGCTGTACCGCGGCACGCGGCCGGGCGGTTTCGCTCCGCCGGTCGCCTGCCCAGTGGCCCTGGAGCCCCGTCCCGCCAGCGTCTGCTTGGGTGATTGGGACGGCGACGGCTTGCTCGACCTGTTCGTTGCCGGCGAGGATGGCTGCCGGCTATGGCAGAACCTCGGCGGCGGGCAGTTCCTGGAATGCCTGAAGCTCTCGGGGGAGGTGGGCTACGTGGCCCGCCGAGGCGCGGTGACTGCATGCCTCGGCGACCTGAACAACGACGGACGCCAGGACGTGGCGATCCTCTATTCCACGGTGGCGCCGCAGGTGTTCTTCAATCGCGGCTTCCGCAGTTTCGGGTGCTCGCAGTCGCTGGACCTGGAACGCGGAAGTGTGCTGCGGCAAGCGGCCCAGGGGCAGCAGGCCGGTTGCCTGGCCGACTTCACGGGCCACGGGGCCCAGGACCTGGCGCTGGTGCTCCGCGACGGGACGTGTGCCCTGCTGGTTCGCACGCCCACCGGCTCCGACTTGTGCGCCCGGGCGGTCCTGCCCGCGAAGTCCCGTTCTGCCGGTCCCGTGGCGGTGCAGGCCGCCGTCGAGGATCGGCCGCTGGGAGCGTGGAACGTGACGGCGGGCGGGGCGGGGGCGTTTCTCGCCCGGCCGGAGGCTGGACCAGTTACCATCAAATGGCGATTCCCCGGCGGCAAGCTGCAAACGCGGCAAGTGATCCTCGAAGACCGGCCGGTGACGATCGTGCTCGAGCCGGAAGAAGAAAAGCGGTAAGGAACAACCATGCGTCTTCGCATCGCATTCTCAGCCGTGCTGGCGGCGATGGTATTGTCAAGCCCCGGCCCGGGTGCAGCCACGCCCGGCAAAACCCCCGCGGAACCAGTCGAGGTAACGCTGATTCGCATGGCGCCGGGCCTGCGGTCGTGGAACGGCGATGAGACCCTCTGGCGGTACTATGAAACCTGGCAGACCGACGTGGCCCGCCTCGATTCCGGGCAACTCATTCGCGTGGATCCGCTCAATCCGCGCATCGGCTTCTCCGGCGCTAAGATATGGAACGAGCAGCAATCCGGGCGGAATCCCAAGGAGCTGCGTTTCCCGGTCCGCGCGGCGAGCAAGGTCACCGGCTCGGCGTTCCCCTCCCCTGCTTGGAACAAGCCCGATTTCAACGACCGCGATTGGTGCCGGACGGCCACTCCCATGGCGAGCCATTACCGCAGCCTGGCCGCCGTGTTCCTGCGGGCCAAGTTCGAGGTGCAGGAGCCGGCCCGGGTGCAAGAGCTGACGCTCGCCGCCTCGTTCCAAGGAGGCGCGGTCTTCTACTTGAACGGTCAGGAGTTGGGCCGCGCTTTCCTGCCGCAAGGAAAGCTGGACGGCGAGACCTTGGCCGAAGATTACGCCAAGGAAGTTTTCGTCGGTCCCGCTGGCAGTTTGCTGCGGCAGGTCGACGGCTCGATGATGGTCATGGGCGAGCAGGACCTCGCCAGAAGCCTGCCCGACCCGCAACTTCAAGCCCGCTACAAGAAACGGTTCCGCCGCGCGAGCGTCAAGATTCCGCCCGGCGTCTTGAGGGAGGGCGTTAACGTGCTGGCCGTGGAGGTCCGTCGTGCCGCGGCGCGCGAGGAGATGTTTACCCACGTCGATCCCAAGGAAATGGGCTACAACCTGCAGGACCATCGGGTGTTCTGGTGGAACCGGGCGTCGCTGGAAAGCTTGAAGCTCCTGGCCAAGGCCCCGGCCGGCGCGGTGCTGGGCAATGTCTCGCGGCCCAAGGGCGTGCAGGCGTGGAACTGGCCGGCCTGGGAACCCGTCGATCCGCGGCTGCACGGCGATCCCAACGAGCCGCTCGGCCCGATCCGCTTGTGCGGGGCCCGCAACGGCGGCTTCGCCGGGCAAGTGGTCGTCAGTTCGACGGCGGCCATCCAAGGGCTCGCGGCCGAAGCGACGGAGCTGAAAGGCCCCGGCGGCGCGGTCATCCCCCGCTCCCGAGTTCAAGTTCGCTACCCGCGGTATCACGCGAAGTCGGACGTGGGTTTTTCGGCGCTCGAGGCATCGGCGGCGGCCGAGATCGGCTTATTGCCCCGCGCGCCCGGCGGCCCGGTGGCGATGCAGCCGGTTTGGCTGACGGTGGAAGTGCCCGGCGACGCCCCCGCCGGCGATTACAGCGGCACGCTGACCGTTCGTGCGGAGGGCCTGCCGCCGACCGCCGCGCCGATCCAGCTCCACGTGAGCGGCTGGACGCTGCCCGATCCGCAGAACCACGTCGCGCACATGGGCTACGTGCAATCGCCCGACTCGGTGGCGCTGCGCTACGGCGTGCCGATGTGGTCCGAGCCGCATTGGAAGCTGATCGAGCAATCGCTGGCGGTGCTCGGGCGGATTGCCACCAAGGAATTGACGATCCCGCTGATTCGCCGCACGCAGTTCGGCAACGAGCACGCCATGCTCTGGTGGATCCGGCAGGCGGACGGTTCCTATCGCCCCGACTTCCAGGTCATCGAGCGATATGTGAAGCTGGCGGTCGAGCACCTGGGCAAGATCCCGGTGGTGATCTTCTACGTGTCCGAGGGGGAGGACGACCGCACGATCCCCTGGATCACCGAGTTCGACCCGCAGACGGGCGAGTGGATCGACGCCCGCGGGCCGCGTTGGGGGACGGAGGAGGCCCGGACCTTCTGGAAACCGGCCTTCGACGGCTTGCGGCAACTCCTGGCCCGGCACGGCCTCGAGCACTCGTTCTCGCTGGGCTACCACGCCGACGGGGGCAACGGGCCGGAATGCGCCAAGGAGTGCATCGAGGACCTGAAACTGCTGGTGCCCGAGGGCCGCTGGGTCCGGCTGGGGCACGGGTGGTTCGGCCACCAGAAGCTGGACTGCGCCCCCAACGGCAACCCGTACGCCCGCGTGGCCCTGGTGGGCAATTACGCCGTACTCTGGGACCCGGAGAAGGACCAGCCGTTCTACGGATGGCGCAATCCGTATGTGGTGACGGCCTACCCGCGCGACCAGTACATCGACGCCATTCTGCTGCGGCATTACCGGTTCTGCGCCGAGCTGATCCTGTTGACCGGCCAGCGCGACCCGCCGGCCGGCTGGGGGCTGACCGACTTTGCCGGCCAGTTCGGCCGCGACACGTTCCTGGGCATGCGGGGTTTCGGCCCGGCGGGCGGCGATTTCTGGCCGGTGCTGGGCGGGCGCGGCGGCTGGCACGACATCATCGCCCGCTACAACGATCCCGCTGCCGGCCATTGGGACCCGCGCTCCAGTTGGAGCACCGTGCAATTGAACGGTTTTCAGAACACGTTTATCGTCGGCGATGGGGCCGACGGGCCGGTTGCCAGCGTGCAGGTCGAGGTGCTCCGCGAGGGCCTGCAGGAGGCCGACGCCCGCGTGTTCGTGCAGAACGCCCTGTTGGATGAGAACCTGGCGGCCCGGCTGGGTCCCGATCTGGCCCGGCGCTGCAAGCTGCTGTGCGACCAGCGCACCTGGGAACTACGATACCTGTGCGAATACACGGTCACGGGCTACTCGAAGATGGCCTGGCCCGCACATTACATTTTGGATCCAAGCGCCTGGCGGCAGCGGTCCCGGCAACTCTACGACATGGCCGCT
>Ga0326727_10010104_pt1 | contig 22696 bp, 18 predicted proteins | sample MB2enrmetagenome_FD_207643 | JGI IMG/M metagenome (GOLD analysis project Ga0326727, IMG submission 207643) | Lab enriched peat soil microbial communities from McLean, Ithaca, NY, United States - MB29MY | ecosystem: Environmental > Terrestrial > Soil > Wetlands > Peat | place: USA: New York...
CATTCAAAACGATTGTTTCATGGGCGCTCGCACAACCTTGCCCGCGCACATCGCATCTCGTGAAAGAATTGGGAGAGGGGGGAACCGGTTTGAAAGCCTGGCCTGTGGTCGGCATTGCAATGATGCAGGGCATATTGTTGCTTGCCCATTGGTTTATCTATCACACGTGGATGGTCTTCTGGTGGCCTCTGAGCGCGCCGGCCGCGCTGGCGCTGCAGGCGGTGATTGTCGTGCTGGCCTTCAGTTTCATCGCCGTCGCCCTGGTTGGATTTCACCATGCGAACCGGCTGATCACGCTTCTCTACAAGCTGGCCTCAATCTGGCTGGGGCTGCTCAACTTTTTCTTTCTGGCGGCCTGTCTCTGCTGGCTAATCAGCTTTGGAATGAAGCTTGTGGGGATGCAGGCTAACCGGCCGCTGCTGGCCGGGGCGCTGTTCGGCCTGGCGGTTGCAATCAGTCTCTATGGCATGGTGAATGCGCGCTGGATCCGCATCCGGCGTGTTCCCGTTCAACTGCCGGGCCTGCCCGAGTCCTGGCGCGGCCGCACGGCTCTGGTGGCCACCGACCTGCATTTGGGCCACATCAATGGCCCCGGTTTCAGCCGCCGCATCGTAGCGCTGGCCGAGCGCCTCAACCCGGAGATCATCTTTTTCCCAGGCGACATTTTTGACGGCGCCAAGCGCGACGCCGCTGCTCTGGCAGAGCCCTTCCGTGCACTTGCCCCGCCCTTCGGCACCTACTTCTCGACGGGCAACCATGACGAGTTTGGCAACGCCGACTACTACTCCGAGGTTCTCACCGGCGTCGGCATCCGCGTCCTTGTGAATGAAAAGGTTACGGTCGATGGCCTGCAGATTCTGGGTGTCTCCAACGGCGACTCCGGCTTCCCTACCCGGCTGCGCGCCACTCTGGAGAGCATGGAACTGCTCCCCGGCCAGGCCAGCATCCTGCTGAATCACGTACCCAATCGGCTGCCCATCGTCGAGCAGGCCGGCGTCACACTGCAGCTCTCCGGCCACACCCACGGCGGACAGCTCTTTCCCTTCACATGGTTCACGCGCCGCGCCTTTGGCAAGTTCACCTACGGTCTGCACCGATTGGGCGCCCTGCAAGTCTATACATCGAGCGGCATCGGAACCTGGGGCCCCCCCATGCGCGTCGGAACACAATCCGAGATTGTGCTGCTCACCTTTGAGTAATCGCATTTTTCCTGGCTCTTTCGCAGGAACTCAAGGTACTAGACCAGGAACCGCAGTTGTGACACCGGCAACAGGAGAGAGCTGTCGCCGCAGGGTAGCATTGAATCAGCCCTTGATCGGGGCAAAAAACCGGCATCAAATCGGCATAGAGGAGAAGACCGCAATGAGTGAGGAATTCCAAGCTGGTCAGGCAAGCAGCGGAGTAGTCCGGACCCGCCTTCACGGGACAGAACTGCTGCTGAACTCCCTGCTCAACAAGGGCACTGCCTTTAGCGAGGAGGAGCGCACGGCCTTCGGTCTGCACGGCTTTCTGCCGCCTCATGTGGGAAACCTCAAAGAGCAGCGGGAACGCCGCAAAAGAGCCTTGGACGACCGGGAAAGCAGCTTCCTGAAGTACAGCGATCTGCGCGACCTGCAGGACACGAACGAGACCCTCTTTTACTCGCTGATCGAGCATTACACCGAAGAGTTGGTGCCCTTGGTCTACACGCCGGCGGTGGGCGAGGGCTGCCAGCGCTTCAGCGAAATCTGGCGTCGGCCCCGCGGCCTCTTTCTCAGCTATCCCCGCAAGGACCGCATGGAGCAGATCCTGGCCGACCCGCGCTATGACGATGTCCGCTGCATCGTCGTCAGCGACGGCGAACGCATTCTAGGGCTGGGCGACCAGGGCGCCGGCGGCATGGGTATCCCCATCGGCAAGATGGCGCTCTACACCGCTCTCGGCGGCATTCCGCCCGAGCACTGCCTGCCGATTCTGCTGGATGTGGGCACCGACCGCGAAAGCCTGCTCGACGATCCCATCTACATCGGCTGGCGCCACAGGCGCATTCGCGGCGCAGAGTACGACGCGTTCATCGAGGAGTTTGTCAGCGCCGTTCAGAGCCGCTGGCCGAATATTCTGCTGCAATGGGAGGACTTTGCCGGCGTCAACGCGGCCATTCTGCTCAAGCGCTACCGCGACCGGCTCTGCACCTTCAACGACGACATCCAGGGAACCGCGGCCATCACCACCGGCACTCTGCTGGCCGCCGTCCGCGCCACCGGCCGCCCGCTGAAGGATCAGTGCATCGCCATGTTTGGCTCCGGCTCGGCGGGAATCGGCATCGGCGATCTGCTGATTGCCGCCATGCGAGAAGAGGGACTGAGCGAGGCCGAGGCCCGCCAGCGCATTTACGCCTTCAATCGCTACGGACTGCTCGTGGAGGGATGCGAGGGCATCCGCCCAGGGCAGGCGCCGCTGGTGCGCAAAAAGGCCGATGTGGAGGGATGGAAGCTCACGGGCTCGGGCGCCATTTCGCTGCTGGATGTCGTGCGCAACGCCGGGATCACGATTCTGGTGGGCGTCTCCGCTCAGCCCGGCTCGTTTACCGAAGAGATTGTGCGCGAGATGGCCAATCATACCGCGCAGCCAATCATCTTCCCGCTGTCAAACCCGACATCCAAGGCCGAGGCCACGCCGGCCGACCTGCTCCGCTGGACCGATGGACGCGCTCTGGTCGGCACTGGCAGCCCGTTCGAGCCGGTCGTGGTGAACGGGAAGCTGGTGCGCATTTCGCAGATCAACAACTCGTTCATCTTTCCCGGCCTGGCGCTGGGCATTCTGGTCTCGCGCACAACGCGCGTTTCCGACGCGATGATCATGGCCTCCGCCAAGGCGCTGGCCAGCCAGTCGCCCATTCTCGCCGACAAGGATGCGCCGCTGCTGCCGCCTATGGCCGATTGCCGCAGGGTAAGCATGGTGGTGGCGGAAGCCGTCGCCAGGCAAGCCGTCGCCGACGGAACCGCCGAGGCCGTGGACGATGCAACTCTGCGCGAGCGCCTCCACGCATACGTGTGGAAGCCGGTATATCGGCCTTATGAGCGGATTGTGTAGTCCGCGCCTAACCTGGGGCTGTAATCAACTTCTCCAAGATCAATGATTCTGGATGGGGCAAGAGATTTGCGGACATCTACTCCCCCTCCGCCGGCACCTGTTCCAGCAGTCGCTTCCATGTCTTCTGGTTCTTGCTGAAGCCCTTCTTCAGATCATCGAGAATCCGGTCAAAGTCGGCGTTCGTCCGCAGGTTGTTCCAGGCCGGGTTCTTCTGGAACCAGGGATAGTTTTCGTTGCCGAGATAGATGGCGCGGCGCAGCCAGTGAAGCGCCTCGCTGGAGTCGCCTTCGACGGCAAAGTAAGTTGCCAGCCGGTAGGCCATCTCGTTGTCGGCCTCGGCCGCGGCCATGGTGTCGTCCATCAGAAGCGACGCGGCGCGGGCGCGCTCGCCCACCTGCACATAACACATGGCCAGCGTGGGCACGGCGATGCGCATGTTCTTGTCGTCTTGGATCACGCCCTCCAAGATGTCGATGGCGGCCTTCGGACTGCCCAGCCTCATCTGCTGATAGCCAGCGGATGTGCGCAGCAGAGGATGGCGCGGCTCCAGGGCCAGGCCTTTCTCCAGTTCGTCTCCTGCCAGTTCCAGCTGGTTCTGATAGTGATATACGCGGGCGCGGTGGTTATAGAGAATGGGCGCGTTGGCGGGGTTCAGCTTGAGCGCGCGGCTGAAGGCGATCAGCGCCTCTTCGTACATGCCATCGCCGCGCAACGCCTGGCCTGCCACCATGTGCACGTTCCAGTCGTTGGTCGCCGAGGCCAGCAGCTCCGCGATGCCGTGCCGCGCCGACTCCTTTTCGCCGCGCGAAAGCAACATGTAGATGCGATAGAGATTGGCTTCGGCCAGAGCCGGGTCCAGCTTGAGCGCCCGCTCAAAATCGCGCCGCGCATGCATGACGTGAATCTGCCCGCCAAAGCCGTGGCGCACATATTGCAACGCGGCGACGCCCAGCCCGCACCAGCCCGCGGCAAACTCCGGATCCTTGGCCGTTACGCTGGTAAACAGCTCGTGCGCGCGATCGAGATCGTCGCGCGAGACAGTGCGAAACATAAACGAGCTGAGCAGCGCCTGCGCCTGCAGGTACTCTTCGCTGACCGGCCCTGGCAGCGAACTTTGGCGAGCCTCCGGCTGCGGCGCGCCAATTTGGTCGCCGGCCGGAAGACCATGGAGCGCGGCAAAAACCTCGTTGGAAATCTCCGTCTGCACGGCCACCAGATCCAGCGAGGCCACGCGAATGGAACCGCCCGAGCGCACGCTCTGCGAAACCACGTCGAGCAGTTGCCAGTTCAGATCGAAACCCTCTTCCGAGCGCAGAAAGCTGCCCGCCAGCACAAAGGAGACAAGCAGCTTCTGGCCCAGCGCCAGCGGATCCATCTGCGTTTTCATCAGCGGGACGAGCGTGCTCGACGGCCGGATCACCAGCGACGGAATCCGCGCCAGCCGCGCGGCTATCGCGTCGGCCAGCGCCAGCCCATAGAGCGGGGCCACGTCATCTGCGCCCAGATTGGCAAAAGGCAGAACCACCAGCGAATTCTGCGGCGCGCGCTCCGTCGCCGACTCGCGGAAGCGCTCCGCCAGCATCGACAGAAGCCCCGTAGTGCGCTTCTCCGCCTCTGGACCCGTGGTGGGCAAAATGGCCGCCGCGTCGCCGGGAATGACCCCTGTCTCGATGCGCAGCGCCTTCATGATGGTCTTCAGCGCCTCGCGCACATCGGCAGCCGAGGCATAACGCGCCGCCGGAGTCTTTTCCAGACATGTGGCAATCACGCTCTTCAGCTCAGGCGCAATACCGGGCACGATCTCACTCAGATCCCCTGGCTCGGAGAACTGAATCCCGCGAATGATCTCGAGGTCTTCGGCGTTGGGCCTGGCAAAGGGATAATTTCCACTGACCAACTCATAAAGAATCACGCCCAGCGCCCATATGTCCGACTGCACGCTCGACTGACCGGTGACAAACTGCTCCGGCGCCATGTAGCGGATGGTCCCGCCGGGAGCGGTATAGGTGGCCGCATGCGATTCGTCTTTCTCCCCACCCGGTTTTGAGGGGTCGAAGCCAGCCTCCTCGGGACGCAGCCGCCGCGCCAGGCCAAAATCCAGAATCTTCGCCAGGCCGCCGTCGGTGAGCATCACGTTCTGCGGCTTCAAGTCGCGATGAAAGATGCCCAGCGAGTGCGCGGCATGAAGGCCGTCGGCAATCTGAATGCCGACCGAGAGCACCAGTTGCAGGCTCGACGGTCCGCGCGCAATCAGCCGGTCCAGCGACTGGCCGGGCACGTATTGCATGACGATGAAGCCCTCATCGCCGGCCTCGCCCACCTCGTAGATGGCGCAAACATTTGGGTGCTCGATGGCCGAGGCCATCCTCGCCTCGCGCAGCACAGTGGAGCGCATCTGCTCGGCCGACATTAGACCCTTGCGCAGAATCTTCAGCACCACCGGCCGCTGCAGCAGTGTGTCGGTGGCCAGATAGACCACGCCGCTGCCCCCGGCGCCCAGCCGGCGGACGATCTCGTAATGTTCAATCGTTTTGCGCGCCATATCTGTCTACAAGTGTACCGGGCCAACCGCTGAAGCCTATAAACACCACGGCCCTCCAGCTCAAGCCGGAGGGCCGTGAAAGAGCTGCAGCCTGAACTCCAGGCTATGCCCTGGTCACGCTTTCGGGCTTGTAGCCCGAGAAGCCGTAGTATGCGATGAAGACGTAGCAGATGATCGGAATGACAAAGGCGTACTGAATCCCAACTTTGTCAGCCAACAATCCAAAGAGCGGGGGAATCACCGCGCCGCCCACGTTGCCGATCGTGATGACGCCCGAGCCCTTGCTGGTCATCGGTCCCAGTTCGGCGATGCCCAGTGTGAAGATCGTCGGATACATGATGGAGTTGGCCAAGCCGCACAGAACCAGGCTCCAGATGGCAACCTGACCGTGCGTAACCATGGAGACCAGCATCAGAACTACGCCGAAAATGCCCAGCAGGACGAGCATCTTTTCGGCTTTGATCCTGCTCATCAGCGCGCTCCCGATAAAGCGCCCCGCCATGATCAACAAGTAATAAACCGTAACCAGAATTCCCGCCGTTTGCAGATTGCTCATGCCCTGCGCTTTGCAGTACTGAATGGCAATTGCGGCCAGGGCAATCTCCACGCCCACATAGAAGAAGATCCCCAGCATGCCCAGCACAGTGTGCCTGTAGCTCCAGATGCTGCGCTCCACCAGCGGTTCACCGTCTTTGGCGGGCCGGAAGGCCTGGGTCATGGAAATCGCCGGCAAATGCAGGAACATCACCGTAAAACCGAGCACCAGCAGCGCGCCGCCGATAGCGATGTAAGGCAATTGCAGCATGTGAGCCTGGCTGGCGGCATCGGAAACCTTGCTGGTATCGGCAAGAATGAAGCGAGCTGCAAACCATCCGGCCACTGCCGAAGCGCCGGAGTTGAAGGCCTGCGCCAGGTTCAGCCGCGCCGAGGCACTGTGCTCGGGTCCGAGAATCGCGACATAAGGGTTGGCCGAAGTCTGTAACGCGCAAACGCCAGTGGCCAGCACAAAAATGGCCGCCAGTGTCAGAGAAAAGCTCACCTGGTTGGCTGCTGGGACGAACAGCAGCGCGCCCACAACCATGATGAACAGCGAAATCACCATGGTGCGCTTGTAGCCCACCTTTTCGATCAGCTTGGCGCTGGGAACCGAGAAAACCAGGTAAGCAAAAAACCAGGCCGAGGTCGCCAGCATCGATGGGCCGTAGGGCAGATTGAAGATCTCTTTCAGCTTGCCCACCAGTTGGTTGTTGAGGCTGGTGAGGAAACCGAAAATGCCGAACAGCGCGGTGACGATAATGAACGGCACCATGTAGTTGGGCGTGCTGTTTTCCGCTGGTGGTGTGGATCGTTTGGCCATGTGAGGTTTTCCCCGATTCTTTTATTAAAAATGTCCCGGTCTTCACTGTTTTCCCATGGCTGTCGGCCGGAAATCATCTCCAGCGCAGAACTGACCGCCCGTAAAAAGAGAGTCTCGGGAAAACTTCTGAAAGCGCAAAAATCAACTTTACGCATCGAGACGGAGGCAAGTCCAGCGGAAACTGAAAATGTTTTCAGCGCATCTCCCTTTCTTCTACGTTTCTCCCACCATTTACACTGGAATCTCATGATCCCTACTCTTGCATGGACCCCGCAAGGAGTCCGTTTCCTCGATCAGACGAAGCTCCCCCTCGAGGAGAGCTATGTGCTCGCCACCACTTACGAGCAGGTTGCCAACGTCATTGTCACCATGGTTGTGCGCGGCGCGCCGGCCATCGGCGTCTCCGCGGCTTACGGCGTCGCCCTCGGCGTCCTGCGCACGCAAGCCGCAACGGCGCAAGAGTTTGCGCCCGAATTTGAGCAGATCTGCGCCCGTCTGGCAGGAACCCGCCCCACGGCGGTGAATCTCTTCTGGGCCATTGACCGCATGAAGCGCCTTTTTGCGGCTCTGCTGGCCGCGGGCACTCCTCTTGACCAAATCAAGCAAAAAATACTAGCCGAGGCGAACGCGATGTACGAGGAAGACATTGCCGCCTGCAAGGCGATGGGAGCCTTCGGCGCAGCACTGCTGCCTGACGAAGGCGGGGTGCTGACCCACTGCAACGCCGGCGCGCTGGCCACCTGCGGCTATGGAACCGCTCTGGGCGTCATCCGCTCGGCCGTCGAGCAGGGCAAGCGCATTCACGTCTTCGCCGATGAAACACGGCCCTTTCTTCAAGGCGCGCGGCTGACCGCCTGGGAATTGATGGCGGATCACATTCCCACCACAGTGCTCTGCGACAACATGGCCGCCAGCCTCATGCAGAAGGGACGCATCCAGGCCGTGGTCGTCGGCGCGGACCGCATCGCGGCGAACGGCGACACCGCCAACAAGATCGGCACCTACAGCGTGGCGATTGCGGCGCATGAGCATGGCATTCCGTTTTACGTGGCCGCGCCCTGGTCCACCATCGACCTGGCCACGCCGGACGGCGACGCCATCCCCATTGAGCAGCGCTCCGCCATCGAAGTGACCCACCACGGCGGCAAGCAGCTCACGCCGAACGGCGTGGAGATCTACAACCCCGCCTTCGACGTGACTCCAGCCAAATACATCGCCGCCATTATCACCGAACGCGGCCTGTTGCGCGCGCCTTATAGGGAGTCGCTCAAGCGATAGAAGCCCTCGGCGGTGCATCCTCCCCGGTCCCTCGCGAGGGACCGGGGACACCCTCAGCAAGTTGGAATCCTTCTTGGGTTCGGGGCCACCCGCCCCACTCATCGCAAAAATCGCGATGAACGGGTCACAGCTTTTTTGTTCGGCTATTTTTCTGCAAGGGCCTTCTGGATTGCTCGATCAACTTCACCAATGGCATTCGGCTCGATGCCGAAGCTCTGATAGACGATGATTCCGTGACGGTCGACAACATAGGTGCGGGGGATTCCGGCGTCGGCGAAGAGCGCGTATACCTCCCGCTTTGGATCCCATGCGAGCGGGAAGGTAAAGCTCGCATGGGTCTTCTGAAACTTGAGGACTGTGTCCTTATCCTGCTCACGCGCGATGGCGATGAAGGCGAAGCCGGGCGTGGATTTGTATTTCTGCCAGACCTGCTTTTCCAGTTCTGGCATCTCGACTTGGCAGGGGCCGCACCATGTGGCCCAGAAGTTGACCACAACCACCTTGCCTGTCTGGGCAGCGAGTGAGAAGGCACCGGAAGTCCCATTGACCGAGATGGCGGGCATTCTATCTCCGACCTTGGTGCGGGAGACATAGGGATCGGCAGCCTTCTGACACAAGGCGAGCGAAGAAAAGGTCATAAGAACAAAGCTGCAGAGCACAACGAAGCGGCGGGGATTCATGTATCCATTTATAACCAATGAGGAGCGGCCGCGAGAGTAAAAGATTCCGGCCGGTGGCCCAGGTCTCGATGATTTTTCTACACAAAACAGCGGGTGCCACGGGTCCATCGAGGGACCGGGGGCACCCGCCACTATTAGCAGACTTTGCCAATCAACTGATCCGCTTCGAATCCTGCAGATCAGGCTCAAGCGCAGGATATGGAGAATTCGCAGCTACCGAAGCATTAGTGCTTTGCTGGGGTCTGTTTCGACGCGGGAAAGGCGATCTTGGGTGGAATTGCCAAGGGAACCGAGCCTTGGATGGGTTCGTTGCTCGCGCCGCGCCTGGCTTGGCTATCTTTAAGCGTGAGCGAGCCATTGGCGATTTCGGCGTCGGCGCTCCAGCGGTCAAAGCGGACCAGCGCCGGAGGAACCGGTGCTGAGCCGGAAGCGGCAAGGCTTCCGCGCTGCCACTCGAAGTGAAGTGAGCCCTTGGCCGAGGCGGCCAGATCGTCGCCGGTGAAGCCGGAAAGAGCGAGATTGCCCTTGCCGTCGAAGGAGCTGCCTGTGGCGCGCAATCCGAGCAACTGGCCCACGGCCTGCGGGCGAAGCTGCTCAAACTGGCCTTGGAGAGTGTAAGAAGGCTTGTCCTTGGGTGTGGCGGCGGTGTGGAAGGTTCCATTTCCGTGGACGCGGCCGCCCAGCAGACCGGCATCGAAGCCGGTAATCTCAGCCCCGCCAGCAACCGTGCGCACATTGGCCACGGGCTCGTGGAGGGTAACCGGCCCGACGAGAAGGGATTCGGCCTTGATCGTGCCTTCAAGCTGCGGCCAGGCCGGAGCGGCCGAAGGGCGCAGCCGGTCAAGCAGCGTTGAAAGCAAAGTGCTCCGCTTCTCGGCGCCCAGAAACGTCGTCTGGATGAGTCTGGCGTCGAGCGCGCCGAACTCGACCTGAAATGTTGGCGGACAGCTCTGAGGCGCCTCGCAAGCGGCAGGCAGAGTGAGGCTGGCTGTTCCCTTGAGCGGACCGAAGGAAAAGACCACGGGGTCCCAGCGGAGTTCGTCCGCGGCCAGATGGAGTGTAGCCTGCGAGATTTCTACGCGATTCACCAGGTAATCGGCCTTCCAGTTGGCGTTGCGCAGAGTCACGGTTCCGGTCAGGTTGTCGGACGAAGGTGGAGGCGTGCCAAAAGGAATTCTCTCGGCCGGCATCCAGGGGCCTTCTGCTGTCAGGTCCACGGAAACGGGATCGCCAGTCAAAGCGTCCAGCGCGGCGGTATTGGCGAGACCGGCCACATGCGCCAGTTCCCTGGCACGGGCGATAGAGGCTTGACCATGCACAGTAACCTGATAGCCGGAGAGCGCCAGCCGGGTGGAAACCGTAAGCGGAGCAGCTCCGCCTGCGGGGATAACCGCAGTAGCCGCCAAGACCTGGGAAGAACCTGATGGCTGGCTCACGAACGCAGGAGCGGGCTCCAGGAGCAGCTTGGGAATGAGAATGGGCGAGCTGAGGCCGTCGCCGCTGAGTTGGAAGCCCTGGACTGTGAAGCTGCCGGTAAGCGGCTCTTCGAACACAGGATGAGCTGGTGCGATGCGCGCCCGGCCCGTGTGTTCCGGCTTCTCAGGCGCAACGCCGTCGGCAGCCTTTGGGGCATATGTGATTTTGCCGCTCACCAGGCCGGCGGCAACGAGATTGGCACCCAAACCACTACGCACAGTGCGCAGCGCGTCCAGGCCGGCGGCAACGGGGATGCGGTCCAATTCGACGGAGACGCGTGGCAGCGCACTCTGGCCTGGCACGCTCACAGGCAGATTGCCGGTCAGCCGAACGTGCCCCGAGCCGAGCGGAGAGTCGCAGGACAAGTTATCAATGGCGCGGGTGGAATAGTGGGCGACAAGCGAGCAGTTGGCGTCAAAGTCCATGGGGGCAGCCGGGGCAAACTCGGCGCGATGAACGCCGATTGCACGCAACTGTGCCTTGATTTGAGCAGCTTCGACAGTGCCGTCCAGCCGGAGCTCTCCGGTCAGGTCGCCGCGCCAGCCGGCGTCGGTACCGAGAACCAGGCGCGTGAGCTGGCCGAGCTGCGCCTCGCGCCACTCCAAGTCAAGGTGCATTGGCACTTGGCGCAGGTTCGGCGCCTGATGCAGTGTTGCCTCCAGGCGCACGATTCCGGTGTCGGCCTGTTCAATGCTGAGGTCGGTGCGGGCTGGCTGGCCGCGCAACCGCACGCGCCAGTCGCCGGGATGTTCCTGCTCCAAAGACATCTTGGCGTCGAGCAGCGAAAACGGCAGCTTTTCCGCGCAGTTCTTGATGTTGATACGAGAGTTCTTGGCCTCAAGGTAGGGCAATCTGACAAGCCCTGCGCCATCCTTCGCGAATTGAGCCCGCGCCGTAGCCGTGCGCAGCAGCGAGTCGAGGTTCCAATGGCCGTCCGCGGTGCGTACCAGGTTCAGGCTGGCCTCATCCGCGCTGATGCTGCCAATCTCCAGTCGTCCCCGCCACAGCGAAAGCAGACGAATGGAGGCCGTGACCGTATTGGCGTGGAAGATCGGCTCCGCGCCGAAGGCAGGATCTTCTTCGACGGCAAGGTCGTTGAGGACAAAGCCGGGCCGGGGCAACAGGCGCACTTCAACGGAAGACATGCGCACCGGCCGTCCCAGCGAGGCAGAGACCAGTTGGGTGATGCGGCTTTTGTAGTGGCTCACGCTCACCAGCGGAGGCACGATCAGAATTGCCAGGATTGCCACTACTGCCGTCAGGGCGAGCCAGAGCCGCTTGTGCTTGGATCGCCGGCCTTGCGTTTCTTCCGTCATGGTCTTTTCTATGGTATTTCACTCGAACGCGCCAGCAGTTAGCGCACCCGGTGCAGGGTCCGGCTCCAGCGGGTTTCGGTAAAAAAGTGCAGTGCGATGTGACCCATCCAGGCCAGACCGTGGCCGAGCCCAGGCTGTTCAAGCTCATCGTCCGGAGTCACAAACGACCAGTAGTTGAAGAGCGGCCGGCCCACAATGTTCTCCCTGGGCACAAAGCCCCAGAAGCGCGAGTCGAGGCTGTTGTGCCGGTTGTCGCCCATCATGAAGTACTGACCGGGAGGAACAACCAGATCGCCATTCTCGATGTGATTCTGAAAATCCACAGACCACGCTTCGGTCGCGCCCAGGTCGGTGGACGGCTGCACTGCAGGAAACTCGTCCAGAAAGTCCCGATGATTTTCCGCGGTTGTCGGCTGGGCATGGGGCTGATTCTGGGCCACCCCATTGAGGACGACTATGCCGTTGCTCAGATGAATGTGATCGCCAGGCACGGCAACCAGCCGCTTGACCAGCGTAAGGTATTGCGGCTTTTCGTCCGAGTTCGGATCCGGGTTCGAGTCCGGCACGGGTTTGATGAAAACAACAATGTCACCCCGTTTGGGCTCGCGGTAATGCATCAGCGGCATCCACTTCGCGGGCGGCGCCAGGGTGATGCGGTCCACCACAAGGTGGTCGCCCACCAGCAGCGTGTTCTTCATCGACCCGGAGGGAATGACGTAGTTCTGCGCCAGAAAGGTCAGGATGAACAGGCCAACAACGAGAATGGAACAGATGCTGGCCAGGGCCTCAAAGGGAGTCTCTTCCACCCGCTGTTCTGCGGATTCGGAGGCCGTCTGGGCCTCGGACGGCGTCTTGGAAGTGGGCGTTATTTTCGTCGTCATCCTGTCGCTCTTATTCAGTGGTCAGTTTTCAGTTATCAGTCTTCAGTTACCAGCAGTCCGGACTGCCAACTGACCACTGACAACTGTTTCTCAATGCACGACCTGGAAGATGCGCTTCCAGCGGGCAAAACCGGAGAACCTGACTGAGATTTCCCTGTCGTGTCCGAGTCTATCATCTGCGGCTTGTGCGACGACCTGTTGGACATCGGTCGTCGAAGGCCGAGAGAGCGAGAAGTAGATAACCAGCGGCCGGGCCACAATCTGCTCTCGTGAAACAAAGCCCCAGAAGCGGGAATCCTTGCTGTAATTGCGATTGTCTCCAAGCACGAAATACTCACCTTGAGGCACCACCAGTTCACCGTTGCGAATACGGCTCTGCATTTGCCTCCACCAGACCGGCTCCACGTTGGGGTCGGTATAGACGCTGGCAGGAAAGTCGTCTCGAAAGGGATTGCGCGCTGCGGGCTCAAAGACGGCGTAGGGCTCATCGAGGGCCTCGCCGTTCAACGTGACACGGCCATCGGCGATGCGCAGCCGGTCGCCGGGAAGGCCCACCACCCGCTTGACATAGAAGCGCCCCGGCTGATCGGGAGGATGGAAGACGACGATGTCGCCGCGACTGACCTCGCGATAGGGCATCAGAAGTTGAGCAAACCTCCCGGACGGAGCATAAACCTGCTTGTTGACCAGCACAAAATCGCCGACCAGCAGCGTGCGCTCCATGCTTTCCGAGGGGATGAGATAAGGCTGAAGCACAAAAGTGAGCAGAAACAGCGCAGCCACCACCGTCCGCAGAAGTGAGGCAAGCGCCTCGGGAACGGTAGGCAACTGAAGCCGAAGCAGCTCGAGCCGCCGGGATAGGCCATACCCTTGAGCAACGGTGCTCATTCCGCGGCTTCCTCCTCCTGCTCTGAAAATGGCATTGCCAATCCTGCCTCCGGCCCGACCCCGGCCCCGGTCGGGGCTCCTGCATTCTTCCCGGCTGACTTGAGCTGCTTCATCGCTCGCCGCGCGGCGTCCTGCTCGGCGTTCTTCTTTGTGCTTCCCATCCCGCGCGCCAGGGGCTTCCCCGGCTCCCCTTCTGCCGGCTTCAGCCGCACTTCGACCAGAAAGCGCTTGCGGTGGTCAGGACCGCTTTCGCTCTTGACCCGATAGACGGGCGTTCCGGCGCGCGCGGCCTGCAACTGCTCCTGCAGCGCTGATTTATAGTTACCCAGCGCGTCTCCAGAGCGCAACTCCCTGGCAAGTTCCTCGGCCGCCTCGCCCATTACAGAGCGCCGGACGAAAGCTCTTACAGGCTCCAGGCCTCCATCCAGGAAAAGCGCTCCCAGCACTGCCTCCATGGTATTGGAAATCACCGTTGTCTTGCGCCGCAGGCCACTCTTGTCTTCGCCGTGACTGAGGCGCAGATGGTTGCCCAGGCTGACAGCCTCCGCGACCTCCGCCATGTGCTGCCGGCTGACCAACTGGGCGCGGACACGGGTCAGCTCCCCCTCCTGCCACTCCGGGTGAAGAAGATACAGCGCTTCGCCCACTGCCAGCCCCAGGACAGCATCGCCCAGAAACTCCAGGCGCTCATTGTCGCCTGGTTCCGCACCTTCCGCCCTGCCACCCTTGGTCCCTTGCTCATGCGCCGCCCGCTCGTTCGCCAACGAACGATGCGTCAGCGCGCGCACCAGAAACTCGGGGTGCGCAAAACTGTGCCTCAGCTCGGCTTCCAATTCGGCAAGATCCGCTTCCACGTGCGCCTCTATCTGAATTCCTTCACAAAATACCCTGAGGCCGTTCCCCAAACCCGAACCCCCGCTTGGGAAAAGCCTCCTTCACACTATTAGAAGCCCTACGATACACCGGACGTCACTCAAGACGGGATCATTGCAGCTTTCCGCTCCCATTCTGTCCCGAAGTTGAGGACTTATCCAACTGAGGCTTGTCTGGCGCCGGCGCAGGCGAGCCCTCTCCAGCATCTTCTTCGCAACTGTGCCCCTTGACGGCATAGGCGGCCTTTACGCCACGCTCCGCGGCCAGCCGGGTATCCTGCTGCCCGTCGCGCGTCTTCAGCGCCTCCTGGTACTCGCCGACAGCCTCGTCCCGCTTGCAGTCCAGGTCCAACATGCGACCCAGGTAAATATGCGACCAGGAAAGCAGGCGCGGGTCCTTGCTGGTGGACAGGGTCTTCTGGAATCCTTCTACGGCCTGATCCGGGTGCCCCGTGAGGATGGCCGCACGTGCGAGGATGAAGTCGGCTCGAGCGCTCTCGGCGATTGCCTCCAGAGAATCGGAAGAATCGGCGTGAGCGGCTAGAGCCTGGCGGGCCATGGCACTGGCCGCAGCCGCATCTCCGGCCGCCAGGCGCGCCTCGGCCAAATCCAGCCCCGTCAACTTGCGCGGCTTGCTGCGCGTCAGTACATCGCCGTCGGCATCCTTGTCGAATTCGATCTGATGGGCCTGATGCGCTTCTGCATCCACATCCATGCTGTAGACCATCTCGCCGATGGTATCGCGCAGACTGGCAGGATCCCTCTCAAACTGAATCAGCTGACCATAAAAGTACTTGGTGAGAACGAATCCCTGGGCCATCGCGTGACGCATCGCGGCAGTGCGAACGGCATCTACCTTCTGCTGGTATATCTGGCGCTCATGCTCATAATGCGGCATCTCTGATCGATCCACATTGGCTGGAATCTTGTACACGGGAATGCCGGTTTCCATCGTCCGCGCCTCAATAGCCTTGATGAGGCACTCAATGGTCAGGGCCACGGAGTCAGAGCGGAACCGAAACTCCATCGGCGCCTCCCGCACCTCCTTCAGAATCGGCTGTGTCCGGTCCACGGCATTGGAGCGAGCATAGATCAGCGGCTCAATTACATAGTGCAGGTAGGTATGGCGCACGTCGGTCATCGGAATCGTTCCATGCGACGGCGAAACTACCACCACGTAGTCGGTGCCGTAGACGCGGGCGTTGACCATATGCGGCGAAAGCATGGGCTCTATCACCACCACAAATCGCCGCCCTTCGTATGTGGAAGCGGGCAACTTGAGGTAGAGGTTGGTGGAAACGATCATGTCTGTCAGCGGATCGTGAAGCCGGTCGGCCTCCTGGTCATAGGTGCGATGCACCGCCAGCCAGATGCCGTGCAGGTCCACGGCAGCGGCAAAATCGCGCAGCAGCGGCACAACCTCCACCACCTGGGTCGAGTCGGGAGGCATCTCGGTCAGTTCCACCGACGTTTCCAGCTCTGGCGGCGGGGTCAGATATAGCGCAAGAGAGATGTACTGCGCGATGTCGCGCTCTCCGCCCGTCAACCGGTGCTGAGCAATGTAGAGGCACATACGGTCGCGCTTGGCGCGAGCATCTTCGCTTTTCGAAAGCGCCAGATTCACTTCGTCGCGAACCTTCATGCGGACCGGCGCGCTCCCGTCAAGACCTTCGTCGTAGCCGCACGCATTCAGCGCCGCAGCCATCAGGAAAACGGGTTCCGAGCTGACCATCGAGATGGTAGGGCCGGCCGGATCGACCAGCGAAGGCGCCTTTTCCCGCACAAACGCCTGTGCGGAAGACGAACTCTGCCCCGCCCCCGGCGGATTGGCGGCTTTGCTGCCGGAAGACTGGGCGCAAGCCTCTGAAGGCGGAAGGGCCGCCAACACGCATAAGGCAGCAAGCGAAAGAACGGCTGAGAACGAAAATGCTCTGAACGTCATGGTGGACCCTGTCTGCAAGTCTAGTTAGACGCACCGGCAGGGTCAAACGGAAGGAACGCGCCGGCAAATAGATTCGATATGCCTTAGAGCACGGCCGCCAGCATCGGATACCGGCACTCGTGGCTGGTCTCATACAGAGACAACAGACGCTGGCGCATCAGGTAGTAGGCGCAAGACGCCTCCTGCGCATCGAGTGGTAGGGTGAACCGGAAGCGCCGGAACAGCATCGAGGGAATCATCCCCAGCTCCGCGCGACGAACAGAGCGGCGCAACAACGCCGCATCATGTCTCATGCGCTCCGTTACGATTGTTGCCTCTTCGAAATTCCACTGCTGCGCATAGGCGGCCAGCGCCAGCATGATCTCCGCATTCTCGCGCATCTTCCTCAGACCTTCGTAACCGCCCAGTAACTTCCAGATTCTGTCCGGCTCCAGATCGATCTGACCGCGGTGCGGAGTCAGGTAATCCAACGCAACCTCTGAAACGCCAGCGAAATCCAACCTTTGCAGTCCGGCAACAAGATCGTGCCACTCCCGCCGCGCCCGCTTCCGAGAGGAAAGCCAGTCCGCGATTACCACTCCGGCAAAGCCACAGAGCAGGACCGCAAACACGAAATAGGACGGATCAAAGGTCATCGCGTGAATGTTACCTTTGCGCGTTCATCGTGTCAAGATTATTTTTTACACGCTGGTGAAGCGTCTCAATAAGGACGCGAAGTTCCGGCGAAAGCGGCTGCCGGGCCGGCTCCTCCATCCAGAACTGAACCATCCAATACCCGAGAACTGCCAAATAGGCAAACATTCGCAGATGTTCCAATTCGCCAAAGTAGCGCTCTGCGCCGAAATAGCTATGCAGCCCATCCACCAGGATGGCAACCACTGCCCAGGCCGTCCACCCGTTGCCAAGTGCCATGACATGGTTACGCCAGCCCAGGCCCAGGCTCTTCGAGGTTCGCGTCACCACGGCGATCAGCTCGCAGACTACCAGACTGGTAAAGAGGTTTCCCCGCACCTCCAGCCGATCCAGCAGAGTAGCCGCCGGAGGCATCACCAGAAACGGGAGCGCCGCGGCGAAAAAAATGCCCACGGCGCCCCAGAAGATGAACTGCTCTTTGGCGTCCCGAACCCAGGTTCCGGTGGGCCGCATCACGATACGCGCAATTTCAAAGACCACGCCGAGTTGCAGAACAAACTCGATGAGAACGGAAGCCCAATAGACCCGCGCATACCAACTGCTGCTGCCATGTTGGAAGAGCGCGTACTCGACCGGGCTCAGCACCGTCTCAAAGCCCATCAGGAAAGTGAAGACAGGGAACTCCCTCCACCTGCGCCGAGAGAGGAGGACAAAGAACAGGAAGGCTCCACCCAGAAAACTCGCCATCCAAAAAAAATAATCGAGCGCAGACGGGTTCATTCCACCTCGCTGACGAAGTTTCCTCTATATCCCAAGAAACCAAGCGCAGAGAAGATTATAGTGGCTGTCGCGCTGACCTAGGACAACGGAGGCCGAGGTGCAGGATTGATCGGCGCACTCATCACCATCTCCGGAGGCCGAGGTGCGGGATTGATCGGCGCACTCATCACCATCTCCCGAGGCCGAGGTGCAGGATTGATCGGCGCGCTCATCACCATCTCCGGAGGCCGAGGTGCAGGATTGATCGGCGCACTCATCACCATCTCCGGAGGCCGAGGTGCAGGATTGATCGGCGCGCTCATCACCATCTCCGGAGGCCGAGGTGCGGGATTGATCGGCGCGCTCATCACCATCTCCGGAGGCCGAGGTGCGGGATTGATCGGCGCACTCATCACCATCTCCGGAGGCCGAGGAGCAGGGTTGATCGGTGCGCTCATCACCGTCTCAGGAGGCCGAGGAGCAGGATTGATCGGCGCGGAGGCCAAAACGATTGAGGTGGCAGACGCAAACAAAGCTGATACGAAGGCGATACGTAGAGACTTTTCCACGATAACTCTCCTTTTTCTTGCGCAGAAATGCGCAAGACGAGCCTAGACCCATTTCTTGCTTCCGTGAAAGTGAAAATGAGGAAAAAACTCAAAGGAGGGGGGGAACGGGGAAAGGACGGCGGCTATACCCTTCGTTGCTGCCACCGCCCTGCACGCCGTCACAAGCCTGGGGTCGACACCAGGGGGTAGCGCTATCTCGTTCTACGCACAGCGGATAATGGAACTTAAGAATTCGGGATGCGGCGCACCGGTTCACCGGTCAACGGGCTTTACCCGCGAACGGAGACACCGGAAAAGGAGACGACCGCCATCCCAGGGACCGGCTGGCCGAAGCGGCGTGCCGGCTCAAAACGGCTCCACAAGAGCAGGTTCTCCACCTGCTGGCGGGTGGCATCGTCGGTAGGACCGGAAACAATGCGATAGTCGTAAACCTGCCCCGAACCATTGACATAGGCCTCAATCACTACCGGGCCAGAGAGGGCGTCCATCTGGTCGCCCGCGACGCTGGAAAGATAGAGGAAGCGCGGCGCGGTAACATTTCCAAGCGGCTCGTCCGCCGAAGCCTGTACGCTCTCCGGCTGGGTAAACATGCTGACCAGCACGATAACCGTGCCCAGCAGAAGCACTGCAGAGGCAAAACCTGCCGCCGCTTGCAGCAGGAAAGGACCAACGGTGTTTCTCCAGGCAAGATCCAGGGCATGGAACGGCCCCTGACGGCGGCGCGCCCGCTCCTGGCTGATCGCCACGCGAATGCGCAATGGCAAGTCTTCCGGCTCAGGCACCGGCCCCAGCCCGGCCAAGGATAGCTGCGTCCGCTCAAGAGATTTCCACTCGCCGGCGCACTCCCGGCAACCTTCCAGGTGCGCGGCGACGGCCTGCATCTCGCGTCCGCTCAGACGGCCATCCAGATAATCCGTAAACTTTGTCTGTATTGCCATGCAATCGTTCATCGCGCCTCCTCTCCAAGGGGCATTTCAAACTCCACGCTCTCCGAAGAACAGGCGTCCTTTGCCGGAGCCGTCAGAATCGCTCTCAAGGCAGCGCGTCCTCGCACCAGCCGCGACTTGACCGTCCCCAGATTCACGCCTTGCATCTCCGCTACTTCCTCGTATACAAACCCTTCAATGTCGCGCAGTATAAGAGTGGTACGGAAGGGCTCCGGCACTTGGCTCAACGCCGCTTCAACCCGCGCCCGGTTCTCTTCATGCTCCGCCATCTCATACGGAGACTCGCCCGGATCCACCAGCATCTCTTTCAGTCCAACAGACTGCCCGGATTCGCGATCGGGCATCTCCTGTTCGATGGGAATTTCCGCCTGCTTGTGCCGCATCCACCAGCGTCGCTGGTTCGAGGCCTCGCGCAAGGCTATGCGATACATCCATGTCCGCAGCGACGACTCGCCGTGGAAGCTTCCCACTCCCCGGAAGACCTTCACGAAGACTTCCTGGGTCAGATCGGCGGCGTCTCCGCTATCCTGCACGGTGCGCGCCAGCAGTGAAAAAATAGGTTGGTGGTAGCGCGCAATCAGCCAGGCAAAGGCTTCTTCGGAGCCGGCCTGAAGATCCTCGACCAGAGCCGCCTCTTCGGATTGAAACGTCAGCGTGCTGGCAAGATTGCCCATGGTGAGGTCCGCCTGCATATCAGAGTCCTCCCACATTACCGCATCCGAAGCCCTTTGGCGCCCGCAATATCTGCGCTCAGAATAAAACTGGCTGCCGGTTTCGGCCACTCGCCCCAACGGCTCAAAAAGCGCCGCTGCATATCGCTACTGCCCTGGAGTGCGCGGGAGACGGACACTGGTTCCCAACCAAATGCCCTGCGCTCCCTATTGTCTTAGACACCGGACCCCCATGCAAGTGTTCCCGGTCACGAAAGTTTTTCTTTCGAAAGCAGGTCAGCGGCACTCAGCGGCGCCGGCCAAGGGTAGGATTTGTGGGCATTCGCTGCCGGGTTTGACGAATTCCGTCCGAGCGGAGACAATAGGTAAGTCGAGTGTTTGCCTATGTGGGCCTGTGGCGCAGTTTGGGAGCGCGCTTCCATGGCATGGAAGAGGTCGTCGGTTCGATCCCGACCAGGTCCACCAAATAAATCAATAACTTAGCGGTCATCCTCCAAATTTCTTGCCCGCATTTTGCCCGCAAATTGCAAAATCTTTCCGCGAGACGGCACTAGGGTCTTCTCTTCCCCTCCTTCCACAGTGTTCTTCTGCTCCATCATGAAAGAGCGTTCCTGAGTGGAGACGCCCGCATCTGTTGCCCGTTCGGGTGCCTTTGCAGATGCCGTCGGCGGTTGCTCAGAATCGGATCCTTCGGTGCCCGTGGCCGCCAACTCGTCGCAAATCGAGTTGATAGCCCTGCGCACCTCCTTCTGCTGCGACTGCATGTAAACTTCCATCGTCGTTGCCAGGCGACTGTGCCGCATCAGGCCCTGGATGTCCTTGGGATGCCCCTTGGCCTCTCCTAAGGTTGCGATGGTGCGGCGGATGACCTGGAATGTCAGCTTCGGCAGTTCCAGTTCCCTTGCCAGTTTGTGCAGAACGCGATGACGGAAGTTGCTGGAATCCATCGGTCCTCCAAAACGTCCAGGAAACAGGAAGGCTTCCGGAGAAGTTTCCCTGCCCTTCTGTCTGCATTCTTCCCGATACGCCACGATTTCTCTTGCCAGGACATCTGCAATCGGCACCTTGGTAAGACTCGACTTTGTCTTGCCAAATGGCCGAATCTTCCCCTTGTAGATCGTTTCCTGAATGTCCAATATGCAACTGTCTTCGTGAAAGCATCGCCACCGCAAAGGGAATAGCTCGCTCGGCCGAAGAGCATTCGACATATCGAGTTTCATCAGAATCCAGTCCCGAAGACTGATGTCAGCAAGTTTTTCGAGCGCGGCGCGAAGCTGATCCCAACTGAGCGTTGTCTTGTCCACCTCGCGCAGGTTTGCGGGAGGCCGAACCGTTCGTGCGGGGTCTTTCGGGATAAAGTCCTGATCGACCGCTTCGGCAAAGATGGCGCGCATATAGGCTCGTGCCTGCAGCACTCTGTCTCTGGAATACGTTTTGGCCAGCTTGTTGAGGTGGGTTTGCAGGATTACTTTGTCGAAGTTCTCCAACCTGCAATCGCGGAACGCATCGACGAGATCTGCCCGGATCAGGTACTTCTTCACCTTGGCAGTCTCTTCTCTCCAATCCCCCTCTTTCAGCGGCAGGTAGCGGTTATTGACGAACCATTCGAAAGTGACCGCGCCGTTGACAATGGATTGGTCCCCGATCGAGCAGCCGCCCAATTTGGCGATCTCGTTCTCCAGCTTCTCTCGAGCCTGCGACTTTGACATCTCTGCCCTAAGCCCCAGGACGAAGGAATGAGTAACGAGTTTGGGTTCACTGGTTTCAGAATCAAGCTCGGTGCGACGAAAACAGCCATGCCATTTCTTCCCCCGTGGCCTGACCCATCCTTTCTGGTATGAAACTCCCATTTGTTCCTCAATTTCTGTGTGGAGGAAACAAGTGGCCATCCCCATTTTACCGGCGTTTGCGCCGCAAAGAGGAGGCCTGTTCGCGCTCTTTCAGGAACTCTTCGATTCCGCTTGCGCGATAGCGCAAGGCGCCGTCGCTCATACGGATGACCGGCAAGTAAGGTAGTCTCCGCGAGGAATGATCCCAAACCCAGTCTTTGCTTACCTTTAGCTTCGAGGCAACATCCTCGGCGGTCAAAAGTGAATCGTCACGCTCAAGCCCGGGCATAACAAGTACAGATCCCATAACGACATTTCCTCCAACCGTTTGTGCATGGCCGCTGCAAGGCGGCGAGCGACGGCATGATGAGTCGGATCCGTTTTTCGGTCAAATCCGTGCCAACTCCTACCCCCTGTCACGGCTCAAACCTCGAAATCTACGCGAAGCCGAATTTGACCGAGTTCCGGTTCGGACTGATTCTCCAACAGCGCAATGCGAAGGAGGCATCCGGATGTTTGAGTCCTATGAGGACCTCATGAGCCGGCTGAAATCTACCGGGTACTTCATCGATCCCGCCATGACGAAGGTCGTCTATCTGGCGGCGAGGATGCAGAAGCCACTGTTGCTGGAAGGGCCGGCCGGGAGCGGCAAGACGCAACTGGCGGTGTCCGTGGCCAAGGCGGCGGAAACGCATATCGAGCGGCTGCAATGCTACCGCGGCGTGACCGAGGATCAGGCTATCGGGAAGTTCGACGAAGGGCTACAGCGGCTCTATATGGAGTTCGCACGGGGTAAGCGCACAGACTGGCAGAGCGTACAGGCGAGCCTCAAAGGGCGCGACTTCTTCCGGGCAGGTCCGCTGATGCGCGCGCTTGAATGCGAACTGCCGTGCGTTCTCTTGATCGACGAACTCGACAAGGTGGACGAGGGATTTTAAGCGATGCTGCTTGAGATTCTCTCGGCTTGGCAGTTGTCGATTCCTG
>Ga0326727_10010105_pt1 | contig 22694 bp, 12 predicted proteins | sample MB2enrmetagenome_FD_207643 | JGI IMG/M metagenome (GOLD analysis project Ga0326727, IMG submission 207643) | Lab enriched peat soil microbial communities from McLean, Ithaca, NY, United States - MB29MY | ecosystem: Environmental > Terrestrial > Soil > Wetlands > Peat | place: USA: New York...
CCAGGCCACCGCCGGCCAGCGCCAGGAGGGTGCTTTCGGTGAGAAGCTGCCGGACCATGCGCCCCCGGGTGGCGCCCAGCGCGAAGCGGATGGCCAACTCCTGGGTGCGAGCCGTGGAGCGCGCCAGTAGGAGATTGGCCACGTTCACGCAGGCGATAAGGAGAACAAAACCCACCGCCGCCAGCAGCACCAGCAGAAACGGCCGGATGTTGCCCACCACGTCCTGTTTAAGCGGAATCAGCGTGATGCCCGTGCCTTTGTCGGCTTGGGGATACTCCTCGGCAAGGTGCCGCCCCAGCGCGTCCATGTCGGCGCGTGCCTGCTCAAACGTAACGCCGGGCTTCAGCCTTCCCACCGCGTCCATGCCCATGCCCGTTCGGCGGTCGCGAAATGTGGGGTCGTTCCATTGGCCGATGGGTGTGAACACATCGGTATGATGATGGAAATTGTCACCGGTGTAATGAAAGTCGGCGGGAATCACGCCCACGATGGTGTACGCCGTGCCACTGAGCGTGAGCGACTTTCCCAGTACCTCGGGTGAAGACGCAAACTTGCGATTCCACAAGCCGCTGCTAATCAACACCACCGGCGCCGCGCCCACCTGATCCTCCTGCGGAAGAAACATGCGCCCGATGACCGGTTTGACCCCCAGCAAGGGGAAGAAGGTCGCGGAGACCATTTCCCCCGGCACGCGCTCCGGCTCGCCCATCCCCATCAAGTTAAAGTCCTCCCCTCGATAAGCCGCCAAAGCGGAAAACGAACGATTGTCGCGCACCCAGTCCAGGAAGTTGGGATAAGCGATGGACGATCGGGTAAAGTTGCCATCGCGTGAGTAAAGCGCCACCAACCGCTCCGGCTCCGGGTAGCGGAGCGGGTTGAGCAGCACGCCGTTCACCACAGAGAAAATCGCCGTGTTCGCGCCAATGCCCAGCGCCAGAGTCAGTACCGCCACGACAGTAAAGCCGGGATTTTTTGCCAGCATGCGCAGGCCGTACTTCAGGTCTTGAATCAAGGTGTTCATCCTCAACCTCAGATCGGATCATCGGGCCATCGGTTCATCGGGTCATCGAATCATCGGGTCATTGAATCATCGGCCATTGAGGCATTGAATCATCGAGTCATTGAAAGGCGAAATTGGAAACTCGAAAATCAAAACTCGCGAGTCGACCGTCCAGTTTCTAGTTACCAATTTCCATTTTCCAGGCTCGGTTTTCAATGCCTCAATGACCCGATTTCTTCATTCATACCTCAGCGCCACCATGGGATCCACCTTGGCCGCCCGGCGCGCCGGAATGTAGCTGGCAAGCAGGACTGCCCCGCCCAGCAAAAGCGAAACGCAAACAAAGGTGGGCGGATCCGTGGCGCGGACGCCGTAGAGCAGGCTGGACATCACGCGCGTTAGAGCCAGCCCACCGGCCAGCCCTATCCCCACGCCGATGAGCATCAATACCGTGCCCTGGCCCAGCACCAGCTTGAGAACATCTTGGGGTTTTGCTCCCAGCGCCATGCGCAGGCCGATTTCGCGCGTACGCTGAGCGGCGCTGTAAGCGACCACGCCGTAGATTCCGATCATGGCCAGCAACAGTGCCACGCCGGCGAATCCGGTAAGCAGCAGGGCTGCCAGACGCTGGGGCGCCATGCCGGTTGCCAACGCTTCTTGCAAGGTCCGGATCTGGAACACGGGCTGATCCGCGTCCACGTTGTGCACCACGTTCACGACCTCCGTAGCCAGAGCCCGAGGATCGCCGTCGGTGCGTACGGCCAGTGACGCCGCGGGGCGAGCGAACTGGTCAAAAGGCTGATAGACCTGGGCAACTTCGCCGCGCCCCAGAAAAGCGAGCACCGGCCGCTTGACGACGCCCACCACTCCCACCACCTCGAGCCAGGGCTTCTTGGCGCCGAGCTTGATTCGTTGACCGAGCGGATCCTGGTTAGGCCAGAAGCGCTTGGCGGTCCAATCATCCACGATGGCGACGAGCGCGCCGCCGTGCCGATCGGAGTCGGAGAAGTACCGTCCGCGAATCAGCGGTATGCGCATGGCGCGGAAGTAGTCCGGCGTGGCTGCGTCGTAAAGCGCCAGCGGCAGGTCACTGGGTTTCGGCTCCGGCCGATCGGCAAAATACAATCCTGAACCATGAATGTTGTCGCTGGCGGGCAATTCATCACACGCTCCCGCCAGACTCACGCCCGGCAGGGCGCGGACGCGGCGGAGCACCTCTGCAAAGAAGGCTGCCTGCTTTTCCGGTGTCCCATATTGACGGTCGGCCAGCGCCACGTTCATGGTCATGACCCCGTGGGGATCGTAGCCAGGATAGGCGGCGCGCATCCGCAGGAAGGTCTGCAACATCAGGCCGGCGCCGATCAGCAGCACCATGGTCAGGGCCACCTCGGCCACCACCAGGGCGCTGCGCATTCGCTGGCGAGAGCCGCCAACTTGTGAGCGCGTGGTGGCCTTTAGCGTGTCGTTGAGATTGGTCTTTCTCGCTTGCCAGGCGGGGGCGATACCGAACAACAGGCCGGTGGCCACGGAAAGGATAAGGCTGAAGACCAGCACGCCGCCGTTGAGGGTGACTCGCGAGGGATCGGGCATGCTATCGAGGCCGAAGGACCCCACCAGATCGATGCCCAAGCGCGCGGGCAATAATCCCAGGGCGCCCCCGGCCAGAGAGAGCAGCAGACTTTCGGTGAGGAGCTGCCGCCCCAGGCGCCCCCGGGTGGCTCCCAAGGCGGCGCGAATGGCCATCTCCTTTTGCCGGCCCGCGCTCCGCGCCATAAGCAAGCTCGCCACGTTGGCGCAGGCAATCAACAAAACGAATCCCACCACCCCCAAAAGGAGCAACAGCAGTGGCTGGACATCCTCCACTATTGCTTGCTCGAAGGGCTGGAGTTCCACCGTGTTTCCGGCGTCTTCTTTCGGATATTGCCGGGCCAGGCGAAGGCCCAAGTCCGCCATCCGCTGCTGCGCCGCGGCCAGGCTGACGCCGGGCGCGAGCCTTCCCATAACCCCCCAGGAGCGCGTTCCGCGGTCGTTGGCCACAGAGGGTTCCGGCACCAGCGGCACATAGAGCTGCTCCTGACTGAATTGCGGATAGGACCGGGGAAGCACGCCGATGATTGTGTAGGGGCTGCCATCGAGCACCGTACTCTTGCCGATGATGGCCGGGTCGGCGCCAAAGTGCGAGTGCCAGAGCGCGTCGGACAGGATCACCACGTGCTCCTGCCCGGGCTGCGCGTCGGAATCCTGGAGAACACGTCCCATGTGCGCCTGCGCGCGTAAGGCGGAAAATAAATCCGGCGTGGCCGCAAACCCCAGAACGCGGTCGGTTCGATCGCCCACCCGTAAATTAAACCCGGTGTCCGAAAAGGCCGCCAACCGCTCAAAGACACCGCTTTGCTTCCAATCCATGTAGTCCGGAACCGAGACGGGAAAGTGGTGCCAGTCGCGCGCCGGATTGTTTGTCCAGACCATCACCAAACGCTCCGGCTCGGGGAACGGAGCGGCATGAAGCAGGGCGGCATCCACGAGGCTGAAGATCGAGGTGTTCGCGCCAATGCCCAGCGCCAACGTCAACACCGCCACCGCCGTGAAGCCGGGATCCTTGGCCAGCATGCGCAGGCCATAACGGAGGTCCTGGAGTAATGTGCTCATCGTTCACCTCAGATCGGTTCATCGGGCCATCGGGCCATTGAGTCACTGGCCAAATGACTCGATGGCCAGGTGACCCGATGGCCCGATTCCCTCATTCGTACCTCAGCGCCACCATGGGATCCACCTTGGCCGCCCGGCGGGCCGGGACGAGGCAGGCCACCAGCGCGACCACGGTCATGAGGAGCGCTGCCAAAATGTACGTCACGAGATCGGTGGCGCGCACGGCGTAAAGAATGCTGGTGAGGTAACGGGAAAGGGCCCAGGCCCCCAGCAGTCCCACCGTCACGCCGGCGATGACCAGCCGCAATCCTTCTCTCAGCACCATGCCCAGAACGGTGCGAACCTCGGCGCCGAACGCCATGCGGATGCCGATTTCCCGCGTGCGCTGGGACACGGAGTAAGACACCACCCCATAGATGCCCACCGAGGCGAGCACCAGCGCCATGGCGGCAAACAGCCCCAGCAGCAGGGCCACAAAGCGCTTCTCGCGTGAGGAGTTGGAGACCATTTCCGAAAGCATCTGGACGCTGTACCACGGCAAATCCTTATCCAGGTCATTCAGAGCCTTGCGGATGGCGGGCGCCTGCGCTTGCGGGTCATTGGCGGTACGCACCACCAGGACTAATTCGCCGTACGGACTCTGCGACTCAGGATAATACGCTTCGGGAATAGCGGGCTCGGCCAATCCGAATTCCCTGACGTCGCCCACGACGCCAATGACGGTGATCCACTTGGCCTGAGGGTCGTTGCTCTTAAACCGCTTGCCCAAGGCATCCTGATGGGGCCAGAAGCGGTGCACCATGGTCTCATTAATGACGGCCACGTTCGGCCCTTCCATCGTGTCGGTTTCGGCGACGTCACGCCCGCTGAGAAGCGGAATACGCATGGTGCGGAAGTAGTTGGGCATGACGGTACACGATTCCACCAGGGGACTTGACCACATGTCTTTGGGCGCCGCCTGACCTTCGATCACTACCGTGCCGTTGCTGCCTCCGTCCAGTGGCAACTCCGAGGCGGCGCCGGCGGAGATCACTCCCGGCAAAGCCTGCACGCGGTCGATGAGGTTCTGGAAGAACGCATTCTGCTGATGTTCCTTCGGGTAGCGCGATTCGGGCAGTGCGACGCGCCCCGCCACCACCTGCCGGGCGTCAAAGCCGAGCTGGACACCCAGCAGGCGCACCAGGCTGCGAGTGGCAAGCCCCGCGCCCACCAGCATGACCAGGGCAATGGCGATTTCACCGGCCGTCAGCAGGCCGCGCGCCAGTCCGTGCGACGCCGCCACGGCGGAAGCGCTCTCCTTCAGCATTTGGCTGAAGCTCACGCGGGTTGCCTGAACCGCGGGAATCAGCCCGGCGAGCGTCCCCGTGACGAAGGCAATGAGGAAGGTGAAACCAAACACGCGGGAGTCAAGGTGCACGGAAATCATCGGGGGGATGTACCCTGTGGGCGCCTCGAGAAGCAGCAGGCGCAGCGCGTACATTCCCACCACCAAGCCCGCGACCCCGCCCAGCAGAAACAGCAGCACGCTCTCCGTGAGCAGTTGGCGCACCAGGCGGCCCACCCCGGAGCCGACGGCGAAGCGAATGGCCATCTCCCGCTGCCGGACCACGGATTTGGTGAGCAGCAGGTTGGCGACATTCACGCAGGCAATCAGAAGCAGGAATCCCACCGCGGCGAAAAGCACCCACAGAACTTCACTGACATCGCCGGTAAGCTGCTCGTGCAGGCCCTTGACGCGCGCGATCACCCCCGTGTTGCTCTTGGGATACTGCTGGGCGAGGCGCGTGGAGATGGTCTCCATCTCGGCGGCGGCCTGCTTCAGCGTGACGCCCTGCTTCAGGCGCGCCAGCACCCAGAACCAATGGTTGCCGCGATCGGTTTTCCATTTCGGCGCGTCCATGGTTATGGGATCCCAGAACTGCGGATTGCGCGACCAGACGGTGGGAAACTTCAGATCGCCGGGCATGACACCCACCACGGTGTCAGCCTCGCCATCCAGGGTGATTTTGCTGCCCACAATGTCCTTGCGGCCTCCGAAGGCGCTCTGCCACAGTCCATAACTCAGCAGGACCACGTGATTGTGGCCAGTGGGGCCCTCGTCCGGCAAGAAAGTCCGTCCGAGCAGCGGCTGCACGCCGAGAAGCTGAAACGTGTTGGGCGAAATCGACAGGCCCCGCAGTTGCAACGGCTCGCCGAAGCCGGTGAGCGTGCCGCTATCAACGGTGACGGCGGCGATGCCTTCGAAGACGTGGTTCTGCGCCTGCCAGTCCCGAAAATCCGGGCCGGTGTCAGGGAACAGTCCGCCCGGCGCGCTGGGTTCCGTCTCCCAGATGACCGCCAGCCGATCCGGGTCGGCATAAGGCAACGGCTTCAGCAAAACGGCATTCACCACGCTAAAGATGGCGGTGTTGGCCCCAATTCCGAGGGCCAGCGTGAGAATCGCCACCGCCGTGAAGCTGGGATTCTTCCCCAGCATGCGCAAGCCGTAACGGAGGTCCTGAATGAGAGTAGTCATAAAGGTCTCCCTTGAATCATGCCATTGCCAATTTTCGATTGCCGATTATCGATTGCAATACCCAACCCCGGAAGCCGCCGCCTTTCAATCGTCAATCGGCAATCATCAATCGGCAATTATTCATGTCGAAGCGCCGCCATGGGGTCGATCTTCGTCGCCCGTCGCGCGGGGATGAAGCAGGCGGCGAGTGACACCAAGCACAGCAACAAGGCCACCGCCACATAGGTCAGTGTGTCCGTAGCGGTGACGCCGAAGAGTACACTTTGCAGGTAGCGCGTCAACGCGAGTGAGGCCGCGATGCCCACAGCAAGGCCGCCGACGGTCAGCAGCAGACCCTGGCCCAGCACGAGCCGGAAGATGTTAGCTCGTTGAGCTCCCACGGCGATGCGAATGGCAATCTCATGGGTGCGCTGGCGCGTTGTGTAAGCGATCACACCGTAAATACCCACGGCCGCGAGAATCAGAGCGAGGAATCCGAAGGCGCCCGCAAAAGTTCCCGCCAGCCGCTCAAAGACGCTCCCCATTTGCATGCTGGACTTCAGGGTCGTGACGCCGAACACGGGCAAATCGGCGTTGAGTTCATGGACGGTTCTTTCCACCGCTGCGGCGTAAGCCTGGGGATCGCCAGACACCCGGGCGTGAATAATCACCAGACCGTAGTAATCCTGGTACAGCGGCAGAAAAATGACGGGTTCCGGAGCATACACCAGGCGGCGGTACTTGCCATTTCGAGCCACGCCCACGACGGTGAACCACTCGCTATGCCGGCCCCACACCACGCTAATCCTCTTCCCGACTGCATCCTGACCCGGCCAGTAACGATCGGCAAACTCCTGATTGACGATGGCTACCTGCTGCGATTTTTCCCCATCCTGCTCGGTGAATTCCCGCCCGGCTACAAGGGGAGTCCGCATCGTCCGAAAGTAGTTCGGACCCACGATGGCACGACTGATTTCCATCGATTCGTGGGGCAAGGGCACGTAGCCTTCTGGATGCATGTAGTCAGTATGGATGGAAAAGCTGAGCGGCGAAAAATCCGCCAGCGTCACCGACTCCACCCCGGGCAGGGCTTCGAGCCTCGCGAGCACTTGGCGGTGGAAGGCGATGCCTTGAGCTTCCGAATAGCCGGCGGGCCCAAGTTCGTAGTCAGCCAACAGAACATGGTTGGGATCGAATCCCGGGTCCTGGCGCCGGGCGTTATGCAAACTGCGAATGAACAGACCGGCGCAGATCAGCAGGAGCAGCGAGAGGGAGATTTGCGCCACCACCAGCGCGCTCGAGAGCCGCAACCTTTGCGGTCCGCCGGAAATCGTGCCCGCCTCCTCCTTCAGGACCGTAACAGGGGCCAGGCTGGAAGTGCGCAGCGCCGGCAGGATTCCAAAAATGCTGGCGGTAAGCATCGCGAGGGCCATGGTGGCAAGGAGCACCGTGCGGTCGACATGTCCATTGAGCGCCAGCGGCAAGCTCGCGAGGGGCGGAAAGAAAGCAGCAAACGTCCCGGCCGTCCAGGTGGTGAGCACCACGGCGAGCGCGCCGCCCGCCAGGGCAAGCACGAGGCTTTCCACCAGGAATTGACGCACCAGCCGCCCGCGGGTGGCGCCCATGGCCAGGCGCACGGCAACCTCGCGCCGCCGCGCCACGGAGCGCACCAGCAGAAGATTCGCCACATTGGCGCAGGCCAGCAATAACAGTACCCCCGCCAGCGCCAGCAGCACGGGCAGGCTCTTGTACATGTAGACGTTCGCGCTAAAGGGCGAGCGCCACAGCGGGTCCAGCGTAATCTGGCTGGGGCCGCGGTCGACGTTGGGAGAGCTTTGCACGATTTGTTGCATCAGGACGTTGAGTTCCCCCGCGGCGGGTCCAGGATCGACGCCGGGCTTGAGCTTTCCCAGCACGTTCAGCCAGAAAGTGCCGCGATCCTCAGGTCGATTCCAGCCCCAGACGAATTTGTCCATCCCCAGGGGAATCCACACATCCCCACGCAAACCGGTCTTGCACCCCTGAAAGTCCGGCGGAGCGACTCCGACGATCGTGTACAGGTGCCGGTTGATCTCAATCGCCTTGCCGATGATGGATCGGTCGGAAGCGAAGCGCGCGCGCCACATGTCCTCGCTGATTACAGCTACCGACCCTCCTCCGCGCCTCTGTTCTTCCGCAGGTAGGAATCCACGGCCGAGAATGGGGTGCACGCCGAGCACATCAAAGTAATTCGCCGAGGTCAGTGCCCCATAAATGCGCTCCGGCTTGTCGGTGCCGGTAAGCAACATGAAATCGTCGTGGTACGCCAGCAGGCCGGAAAAGCTCTGGGTGTGGTCGCGGAGATCCAGGTAATCAAGATACGAGAAAGGGGGGGTGGGATGTTCATTGCGTTCTCCCCTCATCACCGTCACCAGGTCGCGGGTGTGGGTGACCCCCGGAATGGGGTTGAGCAGGGTGGAGTTGATCCAACTGAAAATGGTGCTGTTGGCGCCAATGCCCAGCGCCAGCGTCAGCACCGCCACGGCCGTGAAGCCGGGATTTTTCGCCAGCATGCGCAAGCCGAACTTCAAGTCTTGAATAAGAGTGCTCATGTTATCGCCAATCATCCTACCGTAGGAATCTGCTTTCGGCGTTCTATCCAGGCTTCCGCGCGGAAAATGCGCGGGCTCACCTCGATGAGGCGGGGAAGCATTTTGTAAACCGTTACCGCCGTCCACTTTGATCCGTCGCGGGTGCGAAATCCCTGCTGGTTAAGGGCCTCCGCCATGTTGGAGAGGGAGCGGTCCTGAACAATCAGCTCGAGGATAAGCGTGAGGGCGTTCATTTCGGACGGATTTTCCTCCAGATGGGCGCAGTCGCTTGCCACCTGGGCGCCAAAGGGAACCTCTTCGCCCCTTCGACCACCTTCCGGTTCCATTCCCTCCCCCGGGCGTTCCCACTCCACGGCCACCAGCGCCCAACCAGCGTCGGTCCTCTGTTTCACATACTCAGGATCCAGCGGGCCTGTCACCCTCTCGCGCCTGCGTTCCACTTTTGACATAAGCCCTCCGTCACAAATGGTCTGTGAATTACGAATGCTGATTTCTGAAGCGGCGCGCGGCCTTCCAACCATCCAATCAGGAAGTTCATAATTCATCATTCACAATTCAGCGGTCATAATTCCCTACTCGTATCTAAGCGCCACCGTCAACACCGCCACCGCCGTGAAGCCGGGATTCTTCGCCGGCATGCCCAGGCCGTACCGCAGGTCTTGGAACAGGGTGCTCATCCTCTAACCTCAGATCGGTTCATCGGGTCATCTGGCCATCCGGCCATCGGGTCATTTGGCCATCGAATCATCGGGTCATTGAAGATCGAATCTCGAAACTCGAAACTGGAAATCCGGCTGGCCGCACACGAGTTGCAGTATCGGGTTGCGCTGCTGCTTGACAAACTTGGTAGGAATTCATACCATACGAGTATGAAAACCACGCTTTCTGAAAAGGGGCAAGTCACCATCCCGAAGCCTCTGCGACTCCGGCTGGGCATGCGTGCTGGCCAAGTCCTGGAAGTGAGTGAGGAACGGGGCCGCTTGGTGATGACCAAGCTTGTACCCCGGGAACCATTTGACAAGTATTTTGGTATCCTGAAGCTCGGCCGCCGCACGGACGACATCATGAAGGAGCTTCGGGGAGAGTACCCGCGCAAGTGATTACCGCCATCGATAGCAGCGTACTGCTTGATTTCTTGAGTCATGATCCCGAGTTCGGGATCGCTTCCCGGGATGCGTTGCGTTCCTGTGCAGGGGAGGGGCCCCTGCTCGCCTGCGACGTGGTATGGGCCGAGATTGCCGGCTGCTTTCCATCGATTTCGGCCTGCCGTGACACGCTCCGTGAACTGGGGATCGAGTTCAGTCCGCTCGAGCCTGAGGCCGCTTTCCAGGCAGGCCTGGCTTGGAAGGCCTATCGGCAGCGAGGCGGCACCAGAACACGCGTGGCGGCGGATTTTCTTATTGGGGCACATGCCCTCTCCCAAGCTGACAGATTGCTGACACGCGACCATGGTTTTTATCGAACCTGCTTCGAACGCCTGGTAATACTCGATCCCAGCCGAAGCTGACATCAGATGATCGGGTCATTTAGCCATCGGGCCATTGAAGGTCGAATTTCGATTTGCGAGCTTCGTTTGCCGTCCCTCAATCACCGAATCACCCCATTACTCAATGTCTCGATTAACCCCCAGCCACTAACCACTCGCCACGGCCGTGAAGCCGGGTTTTTTCGCCAGCATGCGCAGGCCGTATTTGAGATCCCGAAGCAGACCCGTCATTCCGCGTCCCCCTCAACACCCAGTACGACCACCGTAGCGTCGTCGTTCCATTGATCTCCAGTGAATTCCCGGAGCGCCGCCATGATTTCTTCTCTTAAGGCCCCCGCCCCAAGATGCCGATGCGAGGTGACCAGCGCCAGCAGGCGCTCCTCCTGAAACTCTTCACCACGCGGATCGGTGGCCTCGGTAATGCCGTCGGTAAATAGAACGAGGCGGTCGCCGGGAGCGAGTTCCACCGAACCGGGTTGACAGTGCCAATCACGCACCAGGCCCAGAACCGGCCCACCCTCTCGCAACCTTGTGTAGGAGCCATCGCGGTGAACCAGAAAGGGAGGATTGTGCCCGGCATTGACGTACGCCAGGCGACGCTGGGGCGCGTCGAGGAGCCCGTAGAAGAAAGTGATAAAGCGATTTTCCCCCACATGGGGCAGAGTGGCTTGGTTGACCCGGGCGCAAAGTTCCGTGGGTTGCACTTGCGGCCCCGCAAAACCGTGGACTGTGGCCTGCAGGTTGGACATCAGCAGCGCGGCCGGAACGCCTTTTCCGGTGACGTCGCCGATGCACACCGCCAGCGATTCTTCGTTGAGTTTCAATACGTCAAAATAGTCGCCACCCACACTGCGGGCCGGCCGCCAAGCCGCGTCAATCTCGTATCCCGGGAGTTGCGGGATTTCCAGAGGCACCAGGTGCTCCTGGATTTGATGCGCCTCCTGAATTTCCTCCTCACGCCGGCGCAGTTCGTTCATGGCTTGTTGCGTCCGTAAATTATCTTCCTCCTGGCTTTGCCGCGCCGCCCGGCGCCGCCGGCCCTTATCAATCTCCGTGCGGAGAGTCTCCATCAGGCGGGCGTTATCCCAGGGTTTCTGGACGAAATCGGCTACGCCGTGCTGCATCGCTTCCACCGCCACGTCAACGCTTCCCCAGCCCGTCATCACCACGATGGGCAGGTCACCCATCGTTTCCAGGTGAGCCAATAGGTCCAGACCCTCCCGGCCGGAGGTGGTGTCGCGGGCGTAATTCAGGTCCATCAGAAGCAGGTCGAATTGATGGCCATTCAGCGCCTCCAGGATGGCTGCCGGCGAACTGACCGCCTGCACCAGATAGCCGTGGTTGCGCAGCAGCAGGCCCAAAGCCTCCAGCATGTCGGGCTGGTCGTCCGCGATCAGGACCCGGGGTTGGACCGCGCTCTGCACTTCCGTAACCTCTTCCACCATGGTGGTCATAGTCACCTTACCTTTTCGATGTGCCGGGCCATGTGGCCATCGGGTCATTTGGCCATCGAGTCATTGAGTCATTGAAATTACTCATATCGCAGCGCCACAATGGGGTCCACCTTGGTCGCGCGACGCGCCGGGAGGAAACAGGCTACGAGCGCGACACCCAGCAATACCAGTCCGGCCAGGAGGAACGTGGCGGGATCAAAGGCGCTGACCGAGAACAGTTGGCTGCGCAGGGAGTGCACCACCAGCGCCGCCCCTAGTGCTCCCACCAAGACGCCCAGCAGAGCCGGCCGCATCCCCTGCACCAGCACCAGCCCCCACACTTGGCGGCGATCGGCGCCGAGCGCTATGCGAAGGCCGATTTCGTTGGTGCGTTGCGCCACGTTGTAGCTGATCACTCCGTAAAGACCGAGCGAGGCAAGGAAGAGCGCCAGCGCTGAGAAGATGGCCAGCAGCGACACGGCGATGCGCTGGGGGCTGAGCGAGCCCGCCACGTATTCGTCCATGGTTTCAAGATTGGCCACCGGCTGGCCGGGATCAACCGCGGCCACGGCCGCCCGAATCGAGTTGCCCATTTGCGCCGGGTCCGTTTTGGTCTTGACGATCAGGAAGGCCTGCGAAATCGGCTGCTGGAAGAGGGGGTAAAAACAGACGCCTTTCCCGGAATCGCCCACCAGCGCCGACTGCATCGTATGGCCGACGACGCCCACGATGGTCGCCCAAGGTGCGTGATTGCCACGGCGCAGGTGCTGGCCGACCGGATCCTGGTGGGGCCAGTATTGGCGGGCGAGGTTTTCGTCGATCATCACCACCGGCTCTGTTTCCAGCCGATCCTGCTCGGTGAAATAGCGCCCCTTGAGCAAGGGAATGCGCATGGCCTGGAAGTATTTGGGCGTAATCCAGTTCAGATCGCTGTGCGGTCCGGGATCGCCGGGGCCGATCGGGCGCGCCTCAATACTGAAGGAAGAAGAAGGCGTAAACCCGGTGAACGGAAGCGCCACGGTCATGGCGGCGGAAGAAACTCCGGGAAGAGCCGCGAGCTTTTCTTCGACGGCGCGATAAAAGGCGGCCTGCTTCTCCTGATTGTCGTATTGGCCCTCGGGGAGCTGCACCGAAGCGGTCATGACGCCGGTGGAATCAAAACCCGGGTCCACCTGCGCCATGCGGGTGAGGCTCTTCAAGAGCAACCCCGCCCCCACCAGCAGGACCAGTGCCAGGGCTACCTGCCCCACCGCCAGTAACTCCCGGAGACGTAGCCGGGCATGGCCGGCGGTGACCGTTCGGCCTTCCTCCTTGAGGGCTGCGGACTGCTCCAAGCTGAAAACGTGCCCAATCGGCACGATTCCCAGAAAGATGGCCGTCAACAAGCTTAGAGCAACAGCAAACAGAAGAACGTGCCCATCAATTCCGATAAAAGGGGGGGGGGGAAGGCGTCCGGGCGCGAGCTTGAGCAGGATCCCAAGACCTTGATAGGCCCCCACGATACCGAGAAGGGCGCCGCCGGCCGTCAACAGGAAACTCTCGGTAAGCGCCTGGCGAAGCAGGTCACGCTTTTGTGCGCCCAAGGCCACGCGGATGGCGAATTCGCGGGTGCGGGCCGACGCTCTCGCCAGAATCAGACCGCCGATATTCGAGCAGGCGATTAGCAATACGAACCCCACCGCGCCCAGCAGGATCAGCATCGGGGCCCGCAAGTCACCGGCGCCGTACTCCGTAAATGGAATGGCGAACATTCCCCAGCCGGAATCTCGGGCATAAGTGCTTTCGGGGTGCGCTGCAATCAGCCGGTTTGTCAGGACATGAATAAACGCCTCCGCTTGGGCGGGCGGAATATCGGTCCGCGCGCGGGCGACGACAAAAAGGTTCTCGTTGAAGTAATTGTCCGGCGCAAATTCACCCGGCGCTAAACCCAGTGGAACCCACACGTCGGCCCGGCCGGGCCGATTGAAATCCGGCCCCATAACCCCCACCACGCGGTAATCCTGGTGATTCAACTGAATGCTCTTGCCGACAATCGAGGGATCGCCGCCGAACAGGCGCTGCCAGGTGGCATAAGCAAGCACCGCGACCTGATTGGCGTTAGGCTGGTCCTCTTCCGGATGGAAGACGCGCCCCATAAGTGGCCGGACCCCGAATACGTTGAACCACTCCCAGGTGACCTTGGCCGCCATCAATCGCTGGGGACCTTCCGGGGCAAGGTAGTTGAGGCCTTCTTCGTCTGAGGCAGCGGTGGAAGAGAAAATCTGCCGGCTGTTGCGCACGTCCGCAAAATCCGGGGCAGATATAACGATGCTCGGAAGATTCAGCTTGGTGTATTTGACCCGGATGGCGAACACGTGGGCGGGGTCCGCAATGCCCGCCGGATGGAGAAACAGCCCGTTGATTACACTAAAAATCACGGCGTTCGCGCCGATCCCCAGCGCCAATGTCACCACCGCAACGGCCGTGAAGCCGGGATTCTTCGCCAGCATGCGGAAACCAAAACGGAAGTCTTGGAGCAGTGCACTCATCGTCTTCGTCACCTCGGGCAATCAAGCCAGTGGGCTGTCGGGCCACTTGGGGCAAACCGTATGCCAATAGCACCGTAATTCAACGCACGCAGATTCAATGGCTTACGACCTGATGGCAATGTGTTAGCAGGTTCAAAGTGTCCGCTTGTGGGATTGGAGTGTGCGGCTTCGGCACGAACGGGGCGCTACTTAAGCGCACCCCTCCACCGTGAAAACTGTTCGTTTCCGGCCATCACAATCCCACGACCGAACGCATGGAGGGCAAGGTGAGGTATCCTAAAGACTTCACATCGCACTGATAATAAATGAATTGAATGGTATTCGGAGTATGGCAGCGAGAGTGCGATTGAGGACTAAGGGCTCGGAATTCGAGCCTCCGAAAACGCTGAGACCAAACGGAGAAGCAAGCATGAAGACAAAGGCGCCATTTTGGTGGTTGCTAACAACAATTCCCTTCCTGGTTTTGTTTTTCCCCGGGCCCGCCTCCAGTCAGGAAGCCCAGGGAACGCCGGCGCGTAACGACGTAACCCAAATCGACTACGCAAATAACCCCAGTAGCTTTCCTAACATTTTCGCTCCCTACTTCACCCGCTTTGTCCCCGATCCGAAAATGGACAACTCGCAGCGGCTGAAAAATCTGATTGTCAGCGGCAAACTACTGCTGACACTCGAAGACGCCATTGCGTTGGCCTTGGAAAACAATCTGGACATCACCGTGGCGCGGTACAACCTGCCCATCGCTCAGACCGACCTGCTGCGCGCCAAGGGGGGAGGCGCCACGCGTGGTGTGGCAGGTTCATTTCAGTCCACCACACTCTTTTCCGGCAGCCTGGGCGGAGGTGTGGGCAACGGCGGGGGCGGCGGTGGTGGCGGCGCAGGAGGCACCCTGGGGGGCACCAGCATCAACAGCGTGGGTGCGGGGGGATCCCTGGATCCGGGCCTGTACGCGTTTTACGGCGGGACCGTCGCCACCACGCCCCTGAATTACACGGTCGTGAGCGGCGTGCCGGTTGAATCAAGCCACTTTGGCATCTTTCAAGCCGGGTACAGCCAGGGCTTTGTTTCCGGCACAAGCATTGGTGTATCTGAGTACAGCTACCGTTTAGCCGACAACACCACCACCAGCCTTTTCAATCCCGAATTCGTCACCGGCGTTTCCGTAGGCTTCAGCCAGAACTTGTTGAACGGGTTCGGCTCGCGTGCCAACGCCAGGTTTATCCGCATCGGCCGAAATAATCTGAAATACTCCATGAGCGTCTTCCGGCAGAGCGTGATTACCGGTGTGGCGGCCATCATGAGCACTTATTACGATCTGCTGGCCGACGAGGAAAGCATTCGCGTAGCCCAAGAAAGCCTGGGGTATGCGCAGAAGTTGCTGGAAAGCAACCAAGCCGAATTGAAAATTGGGGCGGTGGCCCAGTACGACGTGCTGCGGACCGAGGAGGAAGTCGCTAACCAACAGCAAGTCCTGCTGGTGACGCAAAACACCTTCTCTCAGGACGCCCAGTCACTTAAGGCCAAAATCTCGAAGAGCTTCAATGAAGAATTGGCGACGGTGGAGATTACTCCCACGGACAAGCTGCCGGAGCCGCATCCGGACGATGTGCCCGCCCTGTCCGAGGCCATGCGGGAGGCCGCCAGCCATCGCCCCGAAATTGAGCAGGCCGATTTGAATTTACGCAACCAGGAATACACCATCGAGGGAACGCGCAACGCCCTGCTGCCCTCTGTCCAGGTCTTTGCCACCTATAGCTTTGCGGGCCTGGGCGGGGCGCTGCGGCCCACTTTCGCCAATGTGTTCGCCAACGACTACCCTAACATCTCCTACGGGGTGCAGGTCGGCATTCCCTTTCGCAACCGTCAGGCCCAGGCCGACGCGGCGCGGGCGCTGCTCGAACAGCGGCAGTTGCAAATGAAGCTTCAGGATGCGAAGAACCAGGCCGTTTGGGATGTCAGCAAGGCGGTGAGCGCCGTGCAGCAGGCCCGGGCCACACTTGATGCCACGCTGAAACTGGCCGCGGTCTCGCGCCAAGTGCTCGACATGCAGCAGCAAAAGTTCACCCTGGCTTCGGCCACCGTGGAAGATGTCATCACCGCTCAACGAAATCTGGCGACCGCCGAAGGCAATGTGGTAAGAGATCGCGCCGCCTACGCCAAGGCCTTGATTCAGTATGAGCAGGCGACGGGAACCCTTCTGGATCGAAACAACATCGCTTTGTCCGAGGCCGTCGAAGGGGAAGTTCACCGGGCGCCGAATATTCCTGGAACGCATGAGCCCGCAAAATAGCTCGGGATATCATTTCTCCTTCCCTGCCTACACGATCGCCCGTGTCCTGGAACACGGAGATGACAAGGCTGTTGCCTGGCTGCGGGATACTTTTTCGGAAGCCCAAATCGTAGAAGTCCTTCGCACGGAGCGCAGGCTCTCCCGCAAGTCTGCGAATTTCTGGGCGCTCGTTTACCACGTCCCCCCCGAAGAAGTCCCGGCGCTCCAGCTTGACAAACCCACAGCTATCTGAGATAAGCACCCGCTGAAATCATCCAGGAGAGTTGGTATGACAACCATATCGCGGCGGAATTGGCTTGCCCTGGTTTCCAGCGGGGTGTGGCTTGCACCTACCATCGCCACTGCCAGTATTCCCTTCAACGATTCGTCACCCGACGGACTCGAAAAGGAGTTCCTGGATCCACCGAAGACGGCGCGCCCCTGGGTTTACTGGATGTGGTTCAACGGGAACATCAGCCGGGAAGGCATCACCGCTGACCTCGAAGCCATGAAGCGGCTGGGGATTGGCGGAGCGCTCATCATGAGCTTGGGGAGCGAACCGCCGGGGCCGGTGCGCTTCATGACTCCTGAATATCGGGCGATGATGCACCACGCATTCTCCGAAGCGGCGCGGCTGGGCTTGCAAATTGACCTCAACAACGACGACGGTTGGAACGACGGCGGCCCGTGGATGACTCCCGACTTGGCCATGCAACGATTGACCTGGACCGAGACCATGGTGAAAGGGCCGGCGCCTTTTAACGCTCCCCTCGAGAAGCCGCATGCCATACTCGATTTTTACCGCGACGTGGCCGTCGTCGCCTACCGCACTCCGCCGGATGACCGTGCCGGGGCGAGCATCCCGGACCCGCAGGTGGTGAAGCTTCCTGGTCCGCCGGTGACAGTTGAATTGAGCTTCCCCAGATCGGTCGCGGTCCAGTCGTTAGTCCTCACCACTCAACTTTCCGGCGGCCCCAAGCCGGCATCGGCGACTTTGCAGGTCTCGCAGAACGGTAGTGATTTCCAAACCGTCTGCGAGTTTGAAACCGGGTGGCGACACCTGGCCTCGCGGTATGCCTCGATTACGGCGAGTTTCCCGAAAGCCGAAGGCCGCACGTTCCGGCTTTCCTTCCCCGAAGGGATCGGCGAGAAGATCCCCGTGGATATCCGTCTCTCGCCGGCGCCTCGCCTGAGCGCCTGGGAATTGAAGGGGGCGCACGCCAACATCGGTGAGCACGGCAGCGGCGCCGAAGTATTCGCTTTGGGGCGTGAGCCGGAACCCGCCCTCCTGCCGGAGCAAGCGATTTCCCGGGACGGCGTGGTGGACCTCACTTCCCGAGTGGATACCCATGGAGGCCTGACTTGGGACGTGCCCCCGGGTGAATGGACAATCCTGCGCGTGGGCTTCACCCCCACGGGCGCCACCAACGGCGCCAGCACCGTGGAGGGACGTGGGCTCGATTGCGACAAATTGCGGCGAGTGGGCGTCGAGGCGCTCTTTGCCGGCATGCTGGACAAGCTCCTGGCGGAAAACCAACCCTATCGCGGGAAGAGTCTGACTTGGTTCCATTCTGATTCCTGGGAGTCGGGCCCGCAGAATTGGACGGAAGGATTGCAGAACGTCTTCCGCGAACGGTGCGGGTACGATCTTCTGGCGTTCTTTCCGGCTCTGGCCGGCGGCCACATCGTGGACAGCGTTGCCTTGTCGGATCGCTTTCTGTGGGACTTCCGGCGATTGCTCGCGGATTTGATCCGGACGGAGTTTGTGAAGCCGATGCGCGAAATGTGCCACGCGCGGGGAGTGAGATTAACCTGCGAGGCCACGGGGCGGCAGCAGTTTCTCAACGACCCCCTCGCTTATCAAAGTGAGGTGGATTTGCCCATGGGCGAATTCTGGGTCGGCGAGGAACAGCCGCGCCCGGATTGCAAGGCGTCCGCCTCGGTCGGGCACACCTACGGGAAGGAGATAATCGGTGCGGAGTCCTACACGAGCACGGGTGATTCCCACGGCCGTTGGCTCGACCATCCTTACACGCTGAAGGCGGAGGGGGACGAGGCTTTCTGCACCGGCATCAATCACCTGGTTTTTCACCGCTATGCGCATCAGCCGTGGCTGGACCGCAAACCGGGCATGGCTTGGGAATCCATCGGCATTAATTTCGAGCGCACCCAGACGTGGTGGGAGCAGGGTGCGGCGTGGATGCAGTACGTCACGCGCTGCCAGCACATGCTACGCCAAGGTGCCTTCGTCGCCGACCTCTGCTTATTCACGGGCGAAGGCGTCCCCAATGCGCTGATCCGCTGGAACCGTCACATCGAGGGCCTGCCGGAAGGCAAAGATGCTTCCACGGTCACCCAACTCGGCTTAACTCGATGTGGCGGGTTGCCCCCGGAGCCGCCGCGAGGGTACGACTATGACGGGTGTGATCTAAGGTTACTCATGCAAATGTCGGTGCGCGGCGGTCGGGTGACGCTACCCACCGGGATGAGCTACGCGATCCTGGTGTTCCCTCCTCTCGCCGCCATGACGCCACAGCTTTTGGGCAAAGTTAAGGAACTGCTGGAGGCGGGCGCTACCGTCGTGGCGCGCAAACCTGATTTCTCGCCCAGCCTGCGGGATTATCCCGCATGCGACCGCGAGATCCGCCGCCTGGCAGATGAGCTCTGGGGGGATGTGGCAAACGGCGGAAAAGTGCAGCGGCTCATCGGCCACGGGAAACTCTTCTGGGGCACTCCGCTTGAAGAGGTGCTTCAAGCTGCCGGAATTCCCCACGACTTCCACTACACGAGCGTGCAGGCGGAAGCCAACATCGACTACATCCACCGGCGGCTTGGAAACACTGATGTGTACTTTGTTTCCAATCAACTTTACCGGAACGAGCTTCTTTCCTGCACGTTCCGAGTTAGAGGGAAAACCCCGGAGTTGTGGCAGCCCGAATCCGGGGAAATCCGCAAGGTCGCCTTCTACTCGCAGAATGGCGGCGGCACCGCCCTGCCGCTTCGATTGGGCCCCGCGGAATCGGTTTTTGTGGTATTTCGGGAGGCCGCCCGCACCAACCCAGTTGTTTCCGTAACCCGGTCGGGAATGCCTGTGGGCAGCGAGCTTGAACTTTCCCTGGGCAGCAGCGGCTTGGTGGAAGGCGCCGCCTGGGAGAGCGGAAGTTACATGATTACGAATTCTCACGGGGAAGAGCGGAAGATAGATCCCAAGGTTCCCTCGGCGATCACCGTGGGAGGCCCGTGGACAGTTCGGTTCCCACCCGGTCTCGGGGCGCCCCAAGAGATCAAACTGAACGAGTTGATTTCCTGGACAGACCATTCTGACGATGGCGTGCGGCACTTTTCAGGAACCGCAGAGTATTCAACGCTCATCGATGTTCCCGGAGCACTGCTGGCTGGCGGTTACGGGCTGGATCTCGATCTTGGGGAGGTCAAAGAAATCGCGGAAGTGGCCGTAAATGGAAAACCGCCCCGCACGCTTTGGAAACCTCCCTTTCGAACCGAGGTTACCAGCCTGTTGCTGCCCGGTGCCAACCGCCTAACGATCCGCGTCACCAATCTCTGGCCGAACCGATTGGCAGGCGACAGCCAACTGCCCAAAGATCAGCGCGTCACTTGGAGCACGTGGAATCCGTATACAAGTGATTTCCAACTGTTGCCCTCGGGATTGCTGGGGCCGGTCAGCCTGCGGGTAGGCGCACGTTTCCAGATTGCAATTTAGATGTCGACCTGATGTATACAAGCCATTCGACGGGGTCATAAGGGTTTTTCCATTGGCATGTTTGAGGTTTTGGAGTATATTCGGCGCATGACGGGATTAGGCGGGTCGCTAGCGCCCCGCCCATTGCTTTTTGCGTCGGGAGATTAACCCCATGACCAGGAAGAAGCGGCAGCCTCGCCGCGTCAGCGGGTCCACAGCTCGCGAAACCGCCTATCTTTATATTCAGCGGAAAGTTGCCTCCGGGGAACTGGGTGGCGGTCAAGCCATCTCCGAACTTTCCCTCGCCGCCGAGCTGGGAATTAGTCGCACCCCCATCCGGGAAGCGATCGCCCAGTTGGCCGCCGAAGGCATTCTGGAGCAGAGCCCCAACCGCAAAGCCGTGGTGGTAAAGCTTGTGCGCCAGGACATTATTGAACTGTACGAGCTACGCGAAGCACTGGAAGTGTATGCGGTAGGCAAGGCCGCGCGCCAGCCCGTCCGGCAGGTGGACCTTGAAAAGCTTCAGAGCCTGACCGATGCCGTTCTGAGCCTGAAAGAGGAGTTGGAGCAATCGGGCAAGTCGGAGCTCGACGAGGAGCAAATGCACCGGTTTGTGGCCGCTGACCTCGGCTTTCACACGGTATTGATGCGCCTGGCGACAAACGCTCGCATCCTGAAGGTCGTGAACGAAACCCGCATCATGATCCGGATTTTTGGGATTCGACGGCAGGGACACACGGGGCGGCTGCTCGAGGACATCCACCATCGGCACTCCGAAGTAGTGCGTGCCATCGCGGACCAGGACCCGGAACGCGCCATGCGCGCCATCTCCGAGCACATTCAGGTGAGCCTGCGTGAGCGCCTTGACGATTTCGATCTTTGGGAAATTGAGGCCACGCTGCAGGAAACCATCCCCAAACCGCTGCGCAGGGAATCCTCGCCCATTTCCAAGGGGTAAGGGGCGGCGGGCAGAGACCCCGTGTCTGGTGCTTCGCCGAAACCGTACGGGTCCATGCCCCTCAAGATCAACGGATCGGATGTGGGAGTGGTCGGGGCGCCCAGATTTGAACTGGGGACCTCTTGGTCCCGAACCAAGCGCGCTACCAGGCTACGCTACGCCCCGAAATTCAGTGACGAGTGAAGAGCGATGAATGATGAGCAAAAAAAGTGCCCTTCACTTATCACACTTCACTCATCACTCATCACTGCCTTATTGGTCGGGACGGGCAGATTTGAACTGCCGACCCCTTGCACCCCAAGCAAGTGCGCTACCAGGCTGCGCTACGTCCCGGAAAATCAGGGGTTAGGTGTTAGGGGTTAGGGATTAGGAACAAGAGGGCCATGATTTTTCCGGCACCTGACACCTGACACCTGAAACCTAATCTTCCACGCTAGCACTTCCGCGAAAGCATTGTCAATATGGTCTGCAACTCCAGCCGAATGGCCTGGAGTTCCGCCACATCTAGGGGAGATTGGAACAGGTGCGTCTGCGCTGCCGGATTTTTGCCATTGCTCGCCAAATGCCGGCGCGCGCCCTCAAGGGTGAAGCCTTTTTCGTAGAGGAGCCGGCGGATTTGGAAGATCAGTTCCACATCTTTGCGGCGGTAAAGCCGGTGTCCGGACTTGCCCTTCACCGGCCGCAGCGACGGGAATTCGGTTTCCCAGTAGCGCAGCACAAAGGCTTTGGTGCGCGTCAACTCGCTGACCTCGCCGATGCGGAAATACAGCTTGTCCGGGATCGCCACATCGGTGGGGGAAACCTCGATCAAGCGTGCCGCGCGCCCTCGGGACATAGTCCTCAGATTACGCAGATTTCACCGATTAGGCAAGACAAAGGCAGGCGCTATTCTTTTCTTGTCTAATCTGAGTAATCTGCGTAATCTGTGGAACTCGAAAGGAGACCGCAGCTTATGGGGAAGTTGATTATTGGCATTGATGTAGGGGGCACGAAAGTGGCCGGAGGACTGGTGACGCTGAAGGGGCGGCTGGTGGAATCACAGATCGTTCCCACGCACGCGGAGAAGGGCTTTAGCAAGAGTTATGCTCAGATCGTTCACCTGATTGGGCGCCTGCTGCGCGCGGCGGGAGGAAAGGAAAACGTGGGGGGCATCGGCATCTGCGCGCCGGGCCCGCTGAACCCCAAGACCGGGGTGGTGCTTAATCCGCCCAACTTGCCGGGCTGGCGGAACATCGAACTTACCAAGATGGTGGAGAAGGAGTTCGGCCTGCCCGCCAAATTGGAAAATGACGCCAACGCCGCGGGCTTGGCGGAGGCCTTGTTCGGCGCCGCGGTGGGTTACAAGGATGTTTTCTACGTCACCGTGAGCACCGGCATTGGAACCGGCATCATCATCGACCACAAAATCTATCACGGCAAAAACGGAATTGCCGGCGAGGGCGGCCACGTTTCCATTGATTATCACAGCCCCTATCGGTGTGGGTGCGGAACCTACGGCTGCATTGAGGCGCTGGCGGCGGGCCCGGCCATGGCCCGGCGGGCGCGCGTGATGCTGGAGCAGGAACACTGCCTCCCCAGCGTTCTGCGTG
>Ga0326727_10010106_pt1 | contig 22693 bp, 16 predicted proteins | sample MB2enrmetagenome_FD_207643 | JGI IMG/M metagenome (GOLD analysis project Ga0326727, IMG submission 207643) | Lab enriched peat soil microbial communities from McLean, Ithaca, NY, United States - MB29MY | ecosystem: Environmental > Terrestrial > Soil > Wetlands > Peat | place: USA: New York...
AAAACCTTGTTTTGCCAAAAGCCCATTGAGCTGGTCTCGCCGCTCACTCCCGAAACCGAAAAAACCATCCGCTTAGGCGCCCAGCACGGCATGCTGATCGGCGCCGAGCACGCCCTCTTCACCCAACTGGCCGCAGCGTAGCAGAATGTCACTTGGTTTCGGCAGCGAAACGCCTTCGCGCAAAGGCGATACTCTGGAGTGGGAGTAGCCATCCATGAAATCGATTGTTATAGCTGTAGTCGCAGGGATCATTCTTTTTGGGTCGCCCACGTCAGCACTCGCCGACGAGGCCAGCAAGAACGCCAAGATTGAAGAAATGCTGCAGTTGACTCATGTGGATCGGATGATTTCGCAATCCTTCGATCAGATGAAGACCATGGTGTCATCGCAAATGTCCAAGGCCGATATGTCTGCCGAAGACCGTCAACACGCCGAGGAACTGCAGCAAAAAATGATGGCTATGATTGCCGACCGGCTGAGTTGGGAAAAGTCAAAAGCCTCCTACGTCAGAATCTACGCGGAGACTTACACCGAGAGTGAAGTCGATGGAATCCTGGCGTTTTATAAATCGCCCGCCGGCCAGGCAATGCTCGAGAAAATGCCCCAGCTGATGCAGAAATCCATGGAACTGAGCCAGCGGTTGATGGGTGATGTGATGCCTCAGATTCAACAGATGGCCGAACAGTTGAAGCAGAAGTAATCGGCGAAAACGCGGCAAATGCAGAATCTTCGGCTATTCGCGTCGCTCGCCCTTTGCGCCGCGCTCGCCGGATGCCTGGACACCCACCCGCCGGCAGCCGGACAGGTGTTTGCCGGGCCTGCCGAACTGGTCCTGCATGAAGATCTGAGCCCCAAATCGAAACCCAGCGGTCTGGTTCATCATGGCGAAAAGCTGGATGTTCTGGAGCAGCGCAGGCGCATGTACAGGGTGCGGTCGTCCGCGGGAATTCAGGGCTGGACGGACGAACGCAACTTGATGAGTGTCGACCGCATGCAAGCCTTGAAGCAGTTGGAAGACCAGGTGCGCCGCTGGCCTTCGCAAGGCGAAGCGACAACCTTCGACATTTTAAATGTGCACACCGAGGCGCAGCGTTTTTCCCCCAGCTTCATCCAGATCAAACCCGGCGAGACGTTCGACATCATGGCGCACCAGACTTCCCCTCGCGCCGAGCCCGTCCACCGCGTGCTGGTGAAGCCGCAGCCTCGCACCGACTCAGGCAAGAAGCCTCCCGCGAAGCCGAAGAAAATGGTTCTGCCTCCCCCTCCGCCGGCGCCCAAACCGCCGTCAGACTGGTTGGAACTGTCCCAGCAGCGTCAGGCCGCGCCCGAGACGGTGCCCCTGAATAAGAAGCCGGAGTTGGTGAAAGATCCTGTTCCCGAAGACGATTGGACGCTCATTCGAACGTCCCAGGGCGCCGCCGGTTGGGTGCTCACCAGCCGCATCTTTCTCAACATCCCCGATGAGGTGGCTCAGTATGCGGAAGGCCATCGCATCGTTAGCTACTTTCCCTTGGCCAGGGTGCACGATGCCGATCGCGACACGGATAAAGTGACATGGCTTTGGACCACCGTCCGCGCCGGGCAGCATCCTTATGATTTCGATAACGTGCGCGTATTTGAGTGGAATCCGCGCCGCCATCGATATGAGACCGCCTTCATTCGCAAGAACGTCGAGGGCTTCATGCCCGTCGTGGTTCGCAGGATGGACACGCAGGTCACATTCTCAGTCTGCGTCGCCGATGACAATGGAGCGAAACAAGGCTATACATATAGCCTGATTGATAACCGGGTGCACTCCGCCGGGTCCGGGGAGTGTCCCAAACCGGAGGCGGCCGGCGAGACTGTCAGCCCCGTCACCGCTGCGCCTCAGCCGCCGCCTTCGTCGTTCTCTGAAAAACTTAAGGCGAAAGCCGGCGAGGTGAAACGAAAAATTATGGGGAAGTAGATTCGCGGCTCTTGTGAACCCCCGCATCCGCGACCTCTAACTCCAAAGTCCGATTCCCCAGGCGCAGTTCCATCACCTCCAGCACCACCCCGTAGCCCATGGACAAAGTTCCCGCCAGGAACAGTGGATAGAGAATAGATTGAGAGGTGGAAGCGCTGGACGAGATGCCGATCGCCAGCACCATCAGGACAAAGAAACCCGTTGCAATATAAAGCGCCACGTGGGCTTTGGTGATCATCCTCAGCCGCCGCTGAAACAGCGCGCATTGCCCCTCGATGTTCCTGCGGCGGTCCACCGTGATGTCCGCCGTCCGGTATTCCGCCATCAGGGCGCGCAACCGGTCCGCCATCGCCCCGTGCTTGGTGGAGACCGTGCCAATCAGAATCGCCGTCGCCGAGATCATCACGGCCGGCGTCACCGCCAGCGCGATAATGCTCAGCGGGCCTTGTGCGTCCGGAGGGGTCACGATTAATACTTCGATTGAAGCAAAACCACGGCCTGCGATTCCGCCGACTTCCCTTCGCCCACCGGCCCCACGCCTTCGGCCGTCTTGAACTTCACCGAGACGTGGTCCATGTTCAGCTTCAGCGTCTCAGCCAATTTCTGGCGGATGGCATCCCGATACGGCGCCAGCTTCACGCTTTGCAGAATCACCGTGCTGTCCACGTTCACCACTTTGTAGCCCGCATCGCACGCCAGTTTTTCGGCATGCGCCAGAAACTGGAGGCTGCCCGCGCTCTTCCATTGCGGATCGGTATCGGGGAAGTGCATCCCGATATCGCCCAGCGCCACCGCGCCGAGAATCGCGTCCGTAATGGCGTGCGCCAGCACGTCGGCATCGGAGTGGCCATCGAGTCCCACCCGCGACGGGATCGTGACACCGCCGAGCACCAGCGGCTTGCCTTCCAGGAGCCGGTGGCTATCCCAACCCGATCCGATTCGATTCTTGGTCACGAGGCGTGCTCCGCGGCGATCCGCCGGTTGTCCTGCTCCAGAAACAGCCGCGCCAGTTCCATGTCCCCCGGCCGGGTGATCTTCAGATTCCTCTCGCTCCCCAGCACCACGCTGATCTCGACGGATTCGAGGCGCTCTACCAGGCTGGATTCGTCCGTACCCGTGAACCCGTCTTCCCGCGCCTTCTGGAACGCGCGCTTGAGGATCTCGTAACGGAACACCTGGGGCGTCTGCGCCAGCACCAGGCGCTCGCGCGAGATGGTCGTCCGCACCTTGGCGCCGGTGGCTTGCGCTCCGCTCACCTGCTTCACCGTATCGACAGGCACGATGCCTACGATCGCCGCGCCATGCTGCCGCGCTTCCTCGATGGCCCGATCGATGGTTTCCACATCCACGAACGGCCGCACCGCATCATGCACCACCACCAGTTCGGTGTTTTCCGAAAGACTGGCGAAGGCGTTCTCAACGGACTGTTGCCGGCTGTCTCCCCCCGCCACCGCCCGCGCCTTCAAAGTACGCTCCTCTTTGCGAAGCAGGTCCGCCAACAGTTCGTTTACCCACTCCACGTCGTCGGCGCGAACGGAAACCACAATCTCGCCAACCTTGTCGGAATGCAGAAACTTCCGAACGGTGTGCGCAAGGATGGGCGAACCATCCAGCAGCATAAACTGCTTCCGGCTCGTCCCCCCCGTTTCGGCGGAGGGCCGCCCCATGCGCGTACCCAAGCCCGCAGCGGGCAGAATCACGGCTACTCTGGTCACGATCTCATTCTCGCTTACAGCGGGAAACGTTTAGCCTGCCCCGGCGCTCTGCTCCCGGCGGGCCGGCCGTTCGATCCCAACCGCGGCGCGTTCGTCCAGTTTGCCGAAAATCATCTTCCCCGCCGTGGTTTGCAATACCGTGGTCACCGTGATATCGACCGTCTTCGAGATCATCTTCCGGGCGTTATCCACTACCACCATGGTTCCGTCATCCAGATACGCCACGCCCTGGTTGTGCTCTTTGCCTTCCTTGAGCACGAATACGCGCATCGTTTCACCCGGAAGCACAATGGGCTTCAGCGCGTTCGCCAGGTCGTTAATGTTCAGAACCTTTACCCCGCGTAACTGGGCGACCTTATTCAGATTAAAGTCGTTGGTTACAATCTTTGCGCCGTAGATCGTCGCGAACTCAATCAGCTTTAAGTCAACTTCGGGAACGTGCGGATAATCGTCCTCCACAATTCGCACCTTTACGTTGGCCATCTTCTGAATGCGCGCCAGCACGTCCAGCCCGCGGCGCCCCCGGTTGCGCTTCATGGAATCGGATGAGTCGGCCACCATTTGTAACTCGCGCAGCACGAACTGCGGAATGACGACGACGCCGTCCAGAAATCCAGTCTCGGCGATATCCGCGATTCTCCCGTCGATGATGACGCTCGTATCCAGCACCTTATCGCCGGACCTGTCGAGCGATTCGCCCTTTAAGCCCCCGCCCAGGCTGAGCGATTCCCCATTTCGCGCTCCGAGGACCGCGCCCCAGTAGACCAGTACGATCGCGATAGCGGCTACCGCGAGGCGCAGCCCCGACCCTTCCGCGAACTGCATCTGGGCGGTTACAAATGAAGCCAGCACCGCCAGGAAAAGTGCCGCGGTGATGCCCGCCGTGGCGCCCACTAACCGCCTGAAGGAGATCTGCTTTAACTGGAACTCTGCCGCGATCGCGAGAGCTCCGAATAGAGAGGCGCCGGCCGCCCCCAACGCTGCCGGCAGACTTGCGGGATGCAAATAATACCCGCAGATTCCAAGTGCCAAAACTGCCAGAAAACGAATGAACCAAATGCTAGTCACGATCTGCTGAATCCGATTCCGCGAGATACCTTGTTCCGGCCCGCTTATTAAGAAGATTGGCGGTAATTGTAGCATCGAATTCACTGAATTGACAGGCAAATCTTTCGATCGGTAGTAACGGCTGTCTCTAGTGGTAGTGTGAATGGAACTCAAATGTCGTACCGGCAAACTGCGAGCTTCGGGCTTCTCCTACTACTAAGGGTGGCGGCGTCAGCCGGCCCCACGCCTACCGGCGTCACTCTTACTACCTCCGCGAACCCTTCCTTTCTTGGACACGTCGTAACGTTAACCGCCACCGTGTCCGCGTTTGCCGCCACCGGCACGGTCACCTTCTACGACGGGATTTCGGCGCTTGAAACCGAACCTGTATCAAACGGGCAAGCGACTTTTTCCACGGTCATGCTGGCCTCCGGGCTCCGCACGCTCAAGGCCCATTATTCAGGAGATAGCATCTACGCACCCAGCACTTCCGCCGCCACCGCCCAGACGGTAACCGCGCTTCCGCAGAATGGTTTTCAGAATGAGCTTTTCTCGAATGGCTTGCCGAGTGGTTCCTGTTGCTCACCCATCGCCACGGGCGATTTCAACGGGGACGGCAAACCTGACCTCGCCCTGGTGGATTCCGACTCTATCAACATCTTGCTGGGCAATGGCGACGGCACCTTCCAATGGACGGGGAGGGCCGTCGACTACTACGTCCCCGCCAGCGTGGTTGTCGCGGATTTCAATAGCGATGGTCTGCCGGACGTCGCCGTAGTGAACTTGGAAAGCTCCTTTGTAAGCGTGTATCTCACCGGAACAAACGGAACAATCGGCGCGCCGCTGAATCTTTCCGAGGCGCCGGGCTCCTTCTTTGGCGAGTCGCTGCTGGCGGCGGACTTCAACGGCGACGGCCACGTTGACCTCGCAGTCCTTAACTATGGGGGAGTGAACGTGCTATTCGGCAACGGCGACGGAACCTTCCAGGCGCCCCTTGTCTATAGCGCCGGCAACAGCACGGCCTTGGCCTTTACAGCGGGCGACTTCAATAATGACGGCAAGCCGGACATCGCGCTCAGCCTTTTCTCTTTGGGCGTTCAGATTCTGCTGGGCAACGGCGACGGCACTTTCCAGGCTCAGCCGCTCACCCCTTTCCCGGCGGCTGACGAACTGGGAACTCTGGTGGCCGGAGACCTGAATGGAGACGGCAACCCGGATCTTGCCATTGGATACTCCAGTAACGTACAGTCCGGAACCGCCGTGATGCTGGGTAAAGGCGATGGCGCCTTCCAGACGCCCGTGTTCTACCCAGCCGTTTCGGAAAGCTCCGAGGGGTCGGTCCTATTGGGAGACTTCAATGGCGATGGCGTTGCCGATATCGCGAACTTTGAATTGGGCTTTTCGGGCTCCGCAGTGGAAGTGCTGCTGGGGAATGGGGATGGAACTTTTCAACCGGCCGTGACCGTAACGGTGGCTACGGACAATATAGCCGTCGCCGACTTCAACGGCGATGGCAGGACAGATCTCGCGTTGACCTCCTTCCCGCTCGGAGTTCTGCTGGGTGAGTCGGTTCCGGTATGCGCCGCGCTGGTTCCCGCGCCAATCATTATTGACGCGAGCGGCGCGCAGACTTCTCTGGCGATCACAGTCTCCTCCGGCCCCTGCGCGTGGAGCGCGGCCGGACCTACCTGGGTTGCCTTCGAGCCCGCGTCAGGCACCGAATCGACCGCGGTCACCGCGACTATTCCGCCCAACACGTCAGGGGTCGACCTGTCGGGCAACATCGACATCTCCATCGCAGGCCGGCTTGCCTACCTCATCCCGGTCACGGAGAGATCCACCGCCGAGGTTTTCTCCGACGTCCCGCCCAACGATTATTACTTTGACGCGGCCAATCTTCTCTTCGCCAAGGGCATCACCAACGGGTGCAGTTCAAACCCTCTGGACTTCTGTCCCACCCAGGATGTCACGCGTGCCGAGATGGCCATCTTTATCGTCCGGTCCATTTTCGGCGGCGATCATTTCACCGCCCCAACCACGCCGTACTTCAACGATGTCGGGCCCACTGATTTCGGGTTCGCGTGGATCCAGGAGATGGCGGCGCTGGGTATCACCAACGGCTGCGGCAACAACGACTTCTGTCCCCAGGACGATGTCACCCGCGCGGAAATGGCCATCTTTATCATCCGCGCACGGTACGGAGCGACGGCCAACCCGGATTACAGCCTCACTCCGTTCTTCACTGATGTTCCCGCCAACACGTTCGGGTTTAGCTCGATACAGCGCATGAAGATGGATAACATCACATCGGGCTGTACGGCGACTACTTACTGCCCGGCCGAAGCAGTAACTCGCGGTGACATGGCGATCTTCGTGATGCGCGGCGGTTACAACCAGTTGCTGCCGGCTGGCGAGCCGGTTATTAGTCAGATCAGTCCGGCTTCCATTCCCCCGGGGCAACTCACCACGGTTGCGGTCACTGGAGTCAACACGAACTTCGGTGCGGGCACGACAGTAAATCCGATCCCTGGCGTGGCTGTTGGAGCTGTTACTGTAACTAGCCCGACAAGTTTCACGGTAGATTTGACGCCCGCGGCCAATTCTCCGATCATGCCCTTCTCCGTCTGGGTCACGACGGGAACCGAGGAAGCCGTGCTCCCCAATGGACTAACCTTGCAATAGAGTCAATGTCCGGCGTCCCCACCATCTTCCATCTCGACATGGACGCCTTCTTTGTATCCGTGGAAGAGCTCTTCGACCCCACGCTGAAGGGCAAGCCCGTGGTGGTTGGCGGGAAAGCTCACGAGCGCGGCGTGGTGTCAGCGGCTTCCTACGCCGCGCGCAAGTTCGGCGTGCATTCCGCCATGCCTTTACGGACGGCCCACAAACTCTGCCCGCAGGCCATCTTTGTCGAAGGGCATCCCGACCGCTACCGCGACTACTCCCGCCAGGTGCGCGCGATCCTTGAGAAGTTCACACCCCTGGTCGAAATGGCGTCGATCGATGAAGCCTATCTCGATATGACGGGCACCGCGCGTCTGCTGGGTCCGCCGCTTAAGTGTGCCCACGCGCTGCATCAGGCCATCAAAGACGCGACGGCGCTCAACTGTTCCATCGGCATCGCGACATCCCGTTTGGTGGCGAAGGTCTCCTCCGATCAAGCCAAGCCCAACGGGATTCTGTGGATTTATCCGGGGTTGGAAGCCCGCTTCCTGGCGCCTCTGCCGATTCGTAAGATCCCCGGTGTCGGTAAGGTCACGGAGCAGAATCTGCACGCCATCGGCATCCGCTACGTGGGCGATCTGGCGGCTCTGGACGAAGCGATCCTTGGCAAGCGCTTCGGCAAATGGGGGCTCGCGCTGGCCGGTAAGGCCCGCGGGGAAGACGCCGGCGGTTGGTTTGATGAGGCCATCGGCGCGCATGCCGACGCCAAATCCATCAGCCACGAGCATACTTTTTCGGTTGATACAGCGGATGCCGAATTGATCGATTCCACGCTGACTCGCCTTTCGGAAATGGTGGCGCGCCGGCTGCGAGAACAGGGCGTCCACGCACGCACCGTGCAGTTGAAACTGCGCAACCGCGCCTTCGAGACCATTACGCGCGCGCGCACTCTGACGCGTCCCACGCAACTGGATGTGGAGATCTCCCGCACGATCCGCGAACTTTTCCGCGAGAACTGGAAGCCCGGTACGGAGGTCCGGCTCTTAGGCGTGCAGCTCTCGCATTTCACCAATGAGGCGGGCCAGATGAATCTGCTGGACGGTGCGAAGGACGAGCGTTGGCGCGAAGCGATGCGCGCGGCCGACCATATGCGCGATCGCTTCGGAAACAGCGCCGTGGGTCTGGCGGCTGGAATGCGCGGCAACTTCCGCGAGCGGACTCACGAAGCCATGATTCCCAAATCCGATAAGCCGGACGCCAAAAAACCTTGACGCAAAAACTGATCACGGCAACGCTGCTCGCCGCGGCTTTCGCCACGACAGCGGGCACGCAGCCCAATCCCTCCCACCCCAGGCTTGGCGTGAATGCCGACCTGCTGCGCCAGATACAAGTTCTGCGTATTGAGAACCGTCCGGAATGGCAGCGCTTCGCCGATTGGCTCGACAAGGACAAGGCCGGTCGAGCGAACTATGTCGACTATGGCGGTGAGGAAACCAGCGCGCTGTTTGGGTATGTCGTCACGCACGACCCTGCGTTCTTCGATATTTCCTTTCGCATCCTGTCGCCAAAGGTCTGGCGCGACCCTGGCCATCCCTCGCGCGGCATTCGGCCTTTCTTTGGCCAGTGTCCCGATGCGGTGTTTTGCGATGATCACAACGCCAGCACGGGCGGATGGCTGGTCTTTCAGATCGCGCTTCTCTACGATTGGGGCTATGACCGCCTGAGTCCCGACCGCCGCTCCGATTTGATCGCCTGGATGAATGCCGCGGTCGAGTTCAACGAAACCAAGAGTCCCTGGACTCATGCGCATTTCCGCAACGATGGGGCGCTGATTCTGCTGGGCACGGCTACCGTCGCCTACGCCACGGAGGGCGAAAACCCGCAAGCCGCGCAACAGATGTCCTGGTTCCGCGATGGCTGGAAAGAGACCCTGGACGCCCTGGACATCATGGGAATGGGCGGCGCTCTGGCTGAGGGAAACGCTTATGGCGAGACTACCGCCGGTGCGCTGATCACGCTCGCCAACTTCGTCTACTACGCCACTGGCGAAGACCTTTTCAAAACGCACCCGTGGTTCCTGCGCCGCTTGGCTTACGAAGCTTTCACGGTTTATCCCAACCCGCCGCAAGATCCGAAAGAAGACCTGGAAGGCGCGCCCGCCGGTGGCGACGACGTTCACGGAGGCTTAAATTGGCACACCATCCAGATGCGTTCCGCGGGACTCGCCCTGGCCCGCCGTTTTCCCGGCACAGAGGAGGCGGCTCTCTGGAACTGGGTCTTCCGCCAGCCTTCGATCGATTATGGTTACGACGCCTGGACCGACCTCTATCTCTATTCGCCCGCCCCGAAACTGCAGAAGCCCGCGCGGCTCTCGTGGTTCGACCCCAGCATGGGCTACATCTATATACGGTCCGACTGGAATTCGCCTGATGCGACCTGGATCTCCTTCTGGGCAGGACCGCATCTGGACACCCACCAGCATCTGGATCAAGGCGCGTTCACATTGTTTAAGCGGCGCGATCTGGCCGTCAAATCCGGCAGTTATGATGGCGGCCCCAACTCGCCGCACTCGCTGGCTTACTACACCCGTACGGTGAGTTCCAACGGCTTGCTGATTGGCGACCCCAAAGAATACTTCGCCGGTTTCGTGGCATTCATTGGCTGTGGGGATAATCGGCAGCCGTCGTTGATCCGTGTCCCGTTTACCCGCGAGGAAGTCTGTCCGCCGAACGATGGCGGAGAACGTACCGCGTATCCGCGATCCATGACACTGTTCCACGTTGCGGAGTTTGCGGAAAATAAGAACGATTACGACTACGCTAAAGTGACGGCTTTCCGGGATACCGGCGACGCGGTAGTCTGGTCCGCTGACATTACTAACGCGTACACGAATCCGCGGTTCGCGGCACCCGGACTTCAGCCTAAGGTGACCCGCGTGTGGCGGCGGTTTGTGTACTTGCGCAAGGAGGATCTGCTGCTTGTGGCCGACCAGGTGACCAGCACGGATGAAGCCTTCCGCAAGAGCTGGCTGATTCATGCCACCGATCATATTGACATGGGTTCGAACCAGGCGACGATTGTGGTGGACGACCGCGACCCGTCGAACCGCGGCGAGACGTCCGTCGATCTGCGGAAAGGTTACGCGCAGCTATCGGTGACCACGCTGCTGCCGCGCGATGTTACTTACCAGCTGATCGGAGGGCGCGAAGCCGCGCCAACGGAGCATCCAGCCGCGGACGGCAACGGCGTGGAACGATTCCACTTCCATCGCCACGCAAAGGACTTCTGGGTGGAGGATTACAGCTCCGGGACGCCATTGCACGTGTCCGCGAACTGGCCGCCAACGTATCCGGCCGAGCTGGCCCGCGTGGATATGGTCCCGACTTATAGCGGAGGGTATGGGCGCTGGCGTCTGGCGGTGGAACCGAAGCATGCGGCCAAGGAGGATGTGTTCCTTACTTTGCTGGAGCCGTCGTTGAAAGCGTCGGCGCCCCGCGCGTCGGCCATCGCTTTTGAGACAGCCACCACGTTTGGGGCGACCATCACCGTGGGTTCACGCCACCGCACCGTTACGTTTCAGAAAACGAAGCTGATGCTTCCATTAATAAAATAGAGGGCGATGCGAGAGCACTTAGCATCGATCTAAGTGGCAGGGCTCGGGCTTCTAATCTAATGAGAACCGTGACTGAATTGACGCCCACCACCTTTGACACCGACCCGACGGAGAATCACGAGATCGCAAGACAGCACGGGGTTCTTAATCCCCCGTTTCTGGCGATCTACCGCATTTCTTGCGAGCGCTAGTTTCACGGGACGATCATGTGGACGGCTGATTCGGCGATATTTCAAATCCGGCGCCTTGTCACAATATCCTGAATGGCCTCGCCCGCCTATACTCCCAGCGCATCGCGATTGCTCGACATCCTCGAACAGTCCCTGCACGCCGGTAAATCCGAATGGCTGTTTCTCCGCGAACTGCGCGTTTCCACCGGGCGGCGAAGCGGGGGCGGCCAGCGCCTCGACGCCTTCGCGCTCAACACCCTCCCCCATCAGGCCATGAAGCGGATCTGCTACGAAATCAAAATCTCCCGCGCTGACTTCCTGTGCGAAATGCGCCAGCCCCTCAAGCGGCGCATCGGAATGCGCTACTCCAACGAGTTCTACTTCGTGACGCCCGCGAACCTTTTGGCGCCCAACGAAGTGCCTGTAGAGGCCGGATTGGTGGAAGCGGGGTTCGCCACCACGGAAGAATGGCGGGAGATCATCACTCGTCAGAACGGCTACTTCTACTACGACGCCGTGACAGGAGCCTATTGCGTCGTCACCGTTCCCGCTCCCTGGCGCGACACGCCGGGTCCCACATGGCAATTCACCGCGGCAATGTTGCGGAATCGGCAGTTCGCAGCGAATCCGCAACGCGTGCCTCAGCCGGCGCAGGAGCGGCTCGTTTTTGAATGAAGTCTTTCGGCTACGATGGAGAGAGCTTTTTACCTTGGTAAGAATATGATCAAAGGATCGCCATTCCCAAGGCGTTTCGTGATCGGCTGAACCTAAAGCCCGGAACGCAACTGGCGATTGACGTTCACGGCGAATCGTTGATCCTGAAGCGCCTGGTGAGTGAATTTCCGGATTGGCGAACGATGCGCGGAATGGCTGCCGGTGGCGAGAGTTTGACGAAAGCTCTGATGGAGGAGCGCGCCGCGGACAAAGCCCATGACGAAGCTCGCGTCAAAGGTCGTTGATTCCTGGGCAATGGTGGCGCGGGTCAGAGATGAGCCAGCCGCCGATGCGGTTGACTCGTTCTTTGTGGAAGCCGACCGGGGAAACTTGCGCCTCGTCGTGAGTGCCCTAAACGTGGGAGAGACTTTCTACATCCTTGCCAAAAAGAAGAACATGGCTATCGCGGAGCAGTTCCTCAAGCGCCTGCCCTCGCTGTCCGTTCACGTTGCAGTGTTCGCGATTGCTTTAGCGCAGGCGGAAAAAGCCAGCGTGATTACCGGAGGTGACGAGATTCGGCGAACTCGCCTGGTTCCAGTCGACTGGGTCGGCAGTCAACTGCACTGATCGCCGTCGAATCAACTTCGATAGAATCATAGGCATTCAAAATGGAGGCAGCGCCATGAGATTGTTCGCCCTGCTCGCACTACCGGCCCTGCTGGCCGCAGACAGCCTGAAGGTCCTTCCCGATTCGGCGACCCTGCGCGGGCCCGAAGCGCGTCACCAATTCCTCGCGGAAGCCACGGCGGGCGGCCATCAGGAAGACTGGACGAAGAACGCGAAGTGGACCTCGTCGAACCCCGCCGTAGCCACGGTTGACGCCATGGGACTTGTTACCCCACTCACCGACGGAGATTCGGTCATCACCGCGACGGCAGACGGCAATTCCAGTTCGGCCAAAATTCATATCATCGCGACGCACGACCCCTTTACCTGGACCTTTCAAAATGACGTGCTGCCCGTCATGACCAAAGCCGGTTGCAATCAAGGCGCTTGCCACGGCGCGCTGGCGGGTAAGAATGGGTTTAAGTTGACCTTGCGCGGCTATGACCCCGCCGCCGATTACGATACCCTGACCCGGGTTTCCCTGGGCCGCCGCATCAACTTATCCGATCCATCCCACAGCCTGATGCTGCTCAAGCCGACCATGGCGATCGGTCACGGCGGAGGGCAGCGCTTCAAAACGGACTCGCTCGAATATCGCGTGATCAGCGAGTGGATCGCGGCCGGCGCCCCGCGCCCCAAAGACTCCGACCCTACCGTGCAAGCCCTTGAAGTCTATCCCGCCGCGGCCACCTTAAAGCCCGGCGCCGAGCAGCAGTTAGTCGTGCGAGCGAGGTACTCGGACGGCAACGTGCGGGATGTGACGAGGTGGGTCAAGTTCTCCTCCAGCGATGAAGGGGTGGCCACCGTGGACGATTGGGGCCATTTTAAGATGAACGGCTCGGGCGAAGCCGCCATCACCCTTTGGTATCAAAGCAAGGTGCTGTACTCGCGTTTGAATGTCCCTTACGATCGCAACATCGATCCCGAGGTTTATTCCAAATTCCAACAGCATAACTACATCGATGAGTTTGTGTTGGCCAAACTCAAGGCGCTCCATATCGCGCCTTCCAATGCCGCCGACGACGCCACCTTTCTGCGCCGCGCTTACCTGGACGCCACCGGTACTTTGCCCACTTCCGAAGAAGTGGAAACGTTTCTGGCCGACAGTGCTGCCGACAAGCGCGCCAAGCTAGTCGATCAGCTGCTCGATAGCGATGAGTATGTCGACTATTGGAGCTATAAGTGGTCGGATCTCATGCTGGTCTCCAGCCGCAAACTGTCGACCAAGGCGATGTGGTCTTTCTATAACTGGATTCGCGACAGCGTCAAACAAGACAAGCCATGGAACCAGATGGTGAATGAGATCTTCACCTCATCCGGCGACACGCTGCAGAACGGCGCGCTGAACTACTATGTGGTTCACAAAGACCCCATCGACCTGACGGAAAACGCCACGCTCGCTTTCATGGGACAGCGCATCACGTGTGCGCGCTGCCACAACCATCCGCTTGAAAAATGGACGCAGAAGCAGTACTACCAGATGGCCAACCTGTTCTCGCGCGTGGGATTGAAGAGCGGCGCGGAGCCTGGCGACATGGTGGTGTACGCCAAGACTTCCGGCGATATCGACCATCCGCGCCTAGCTCGCCCGCTGCCGCCCGCACCTCTCGATGCGCCGTCTATTCCGCTCGACAGTCCGGAAGATCGCCGTCTGCCGTTCGCGAAGTGGCTCACTTCGCCCGAGAATACAATGTTCTCGCGATCCATCGTCAATCGCGTGTGGGCGAACTTCATGGGACGCGGATTGGTGGACCCAGTTGACGATCTACGCGCCACCAACCCCGCGTCCAACGAGGAGCTTTTCACCGCTGTAACGAAAGACTTCACCGACCATAACTATCAGATCAAGCGCTTGATTCGAACCATTATGAACTCGGGCACTTATCAGCTTTCGGCGGAAGCCAATGCGACTAATCAGGATGACAACAAATACTACTCGAAGTACATAGTCCGGCGCTTACCGGCGGAGGTCATCCTGGACGCTATGTCACAAGTCACCAGCGTACCGACGCGGTTTGACGGGTACCCGCTCGGGACGCGCGCGGAGCAATTGCCGGATGTACGCGTGCAATCGCAGTTTCTCACTTCGTTCGGCCGTCCCCAGCGCATCCTTTGCGATGCTGCCGAGCGCTCCCAGGCGCCCTCGATCGCGCAGGCTCTTCATGTGATCAACGGCGATACGCTGAATAAGAAACTCAGCGCCCCAGACGGCTTTCCGGCACTAGCGTTGAAGCTTGGCCTGTCCGATTCCCGGCTGCTGGATACTTTGTTTCTTTCGGCCTATAGCCGCTATGCGACCGAATCCGAGAAGCAGCCCATGCTGAAGGCTCTGGAGCAGGCGCGGGTGAATCAAGGGTCGTCCGACGTACGGGCAGATGCGCGCAAGAAGGCCATTGAGGACATGATGTGGGCGATGCTTTCGAGCAAGGAATTCCTGTTCACTTACTAAGCCCATGCGAACTCTAATTGTCTTAGCTACGTTTGCAGCAGGGGCATGGGCGGCAGTCACGATTCCCGATGTGCCCCCGCGCCATCCGGTCAAGCCCCAGATCAGTTCCATCTCCTGGAGTCCGGACGGCAAGCTTATCGCGCTCGGAACTTACAAGGAAGTGCGATTCGTCGATGCGGCCACCGAGCAAACGGTCGGTACGCTGACGGGTCATGCGGAGCAGGTTCGCAGCGTCGCCTTCTCGCCGGATGGCAAGCTGGTAGCCGCTGCCGGAGGCCTGCCCGCACGCAGCGGCGAGGTCAAAATCTGGGATGTAGCCGCCAAGAAAGATCTCATCACCATCAAAGGTCATAACGATTGCATCTACTCCGTTGCATTTTCGCCCGATGGCAAGACCATCGCGACTGCGAGTTATGACAAACTGATCTATCTCTGGAATGTTTCCGATGGCCGGCAGGTCGCCAAATTAAAGGATCACATCGACGCAGTGTATGCGTTGGCGTGGACTCCGGATGGCAAGCGCATCGCCTCCGCATCCGCCGACCGAGGGGTCAAGATCTGGGACGTTGCGACAGGTCAGCGACTGTACACTATGAGCGACGCCACCGATGGCTTGAGCGCGATTGCGATTTCACCCGATGGAAAATCTGTAGCCGCCGGAGGTTTGGATAAGACCGTCCGAGTCTGGTCGCTCGGCGACAAAGGCGCAAAACTCGAGCACACGCTCATCGCGCATGAAGACGCGATCCTGGCGCTTGCATTCTCGCCCGACGGCAAGTTTCTGGTTTCTTCGGCAGCCGACCGATCGATGAAGATTCTGCGCGCGGACACGCTCGAAGAAACTCGGGCGTTCCCGACCCAATCCGATTGGGTGCAGACCATCGGTTTCGCGCCGGACGGGAAACGCTTCGCCGTGGGCCGGTTCGACGGGACGCTGTCCATCATTGCGGGAGTCAACTAAATGCGCCTATTCGTAGCTCTAACCATCTTGACGCCACTCGCATTCGCTGCGACTGACTCGCCTTCCGGTACGCGGATCACGCCGCCCACGCTCCGCGAAGTCTCCCCGCGCGGCGTTCCTCGCGGGGCAACCACCGAAGTTTCCATCGTCGGCTATAACCTGGCGCACGCCTCCGCGATCTACTTCAGCGAACCTTCCGTCAAAGCCACGATCACGCGGATCAAAGAACTGCCAGATCAGGACGACGTCCGTCTCGGTGGAAACGGGACGCCACTTACAATCGACCTGGGTCCTCTGCCGGTCCGCAACGAAGTTACCGCGGATCTCGAAATTGCCGCCGATGCGCCTGTCGGACCGGTAAGTTTTCGGGTGCTCACCCCGTTGGGTCTGAGTCCGCAAGGCACGCTATCCCTTGAACCCTATTACGGCGAGACGGCGGATCGCGAACCGAATGACACGCCGGAGCAGATCACCGACTTCACCGGCCTTCCCACGATTCTGGTTGGTGCAATTTCAAAACCGGGTGATCTGGATTTCTATAAAATCCACGTGCGCGCCGGCCAGCAACTGGTCTTCGAAAACAACGCCCGTTTTCTTGGTTCGTCGCTGCAACCCATCATCACTATTTACGACGAGAATCAAAATGTCGTTCGCGAATGGCGCGAGGACGCGTCGCGCCGCAACAGCAGTTTCGCGCAGAAGTTCGATCGGGAAGGCACTTACTATATTCGCATTTCGGATTACCAGGAATCCGGTAGCGGCAACCACTTCTACCGCATCATGGTGGGGCCGCTTCCCGTGGTGCTGACCGCGTTCCCGCTAGGCGTCGAACAGGGTAAGACCGCCGAAGTGACCCTGACCGGCTTCAATCTGGCGAAAGACAAGATAGAAGTCAAAGGTGAACCCAACGAAGGCCAGTTGGACACCCAGCTTCTTCGGCCTGCCGGCGAATCCGGCGCCGCGTTTACACGCGTGCAACTGGCGATCGGGACGGAACCAGAGATCGTTGCCAGATCACAAACCGTATCGGTTCCGGTAACTATCAACGGCAAACTCACCGAACCCTATCATGACTTCCGCTTTCACGCACGCAAAGGTCAGGAACTTGTCTTCGATGTGAATGCGGCGCGCCTGGGGTCGCCCCTGGACTCGCTACTGGAGATTCTCGATGCGGGCGGCCATCCGGTGGAGCGGGCCACGATCCGCGCGATCGCTCAAAATTCGCTGCAACTGAGGGACGCCGCTTCGACGGAAGCGGGTATCCGTCTGGATCAACAAGCCGGCTATCAAGTGGGCGATTACCTTATGATCGGTACCGAAATTGTCCGTGTGGAAGCGATGCCGCGCGGACCTGACGATGACTTCGTCATGAATAACTTCAACGGCCAGCGCATCACTTACCTCGACACCACCAGCGAAGCGCATGCCGTTGACACGCCGGCTTACAAGGTGCAGATCCACCCGGCGGGTACTAAGTTCCCTCCTAACGGGCTTCCGCTAATCCATCTTACTTACCGCAATGACGACGGCGGTCCGGGTTATGGCAAGGACTCGCGTCTGCGCTTCACCGCTCCCGCAGATGGCGACTACGTGGTCCGCATCAGTGACGTGCGCAAACTGACCGGGCCCGATTTCGCGTACCGGCTCACCATTCGCCCGCCGCGTCCCGACTATCGGCTAAGCGTTTCCCCGCGTAATCCTAACGTGCCTGCCGGCGGCCGTATCCCCATTACGGTGACAGCCTTCCGCATGGATGATTTCGACGGGCCCATTCCAGTCTCGGTGAAAGATTTGCCCGCCGGTCTGCACGCCACCACCGGCGTGATTCCAGCCGGCGAAAAATCCACCACCCTGACGTTAAGTGCCGATCGCAACGCGTCCCTGACCAGTGCGGTTCCGCTTCGTGTAGTGGATGAGAAGGGCCGCGAGGCAAATGCAGAGGATCGCCTGAAGCTGATCGCCGTGGCGCCGCGCGCGGATGTCGACGTGTCCGCCGAAACACGCGAAGTGGTTCTGGAGCCGGGCGCGCGCGCCACGATCTCTGTGGCGGTGAGCCGCAACAACGGCTTTGAGGGCCGCGTTCCCCTGGTTGTTCGGAATCTGCCGAAAACGGTTCTGGTGACCGACGTAGGGCTGAACGGCGTGCTGGTGAACGAAGGCGAAACCAAGCGTACGTTCACCCTGCAGGCGTTACCCAATGCCGAGCCGATCGACCAGGTCATTTATGTTTCAGGCGATGTCGAAACGCGCGCGGGCGGCCAGCAGAACGCAATTCTGAGTGAACCGATCCGGTTGAAGGTGAAAGCTACGCAAGTATCGATGAAATAAAATTTCGCGCTGGCCCTGGCTGCTCTGGGTCACGCCCAACAGCCAGCGACCCGAACCGTGAGCCTTTCGAGCGCCCCAAACCCAAAGGAAGCCGCAGCCATACGCGCGATCTGCGATACCGGGAACGTGTCGTTCACGAAGCAGCGTCATCGGTATCGTTTTCGGTATCGTTTAGTGACACGCCACGGGCGGTGGCCGTGAGCTACTCAATCCCCGGAGCGATGGATGGCGAAACGTTTGGGATGTATCATCTCAAAACCTCAGTTCGGCCATACCTACCCAGCAATTGCTTACAGCGCTTCGGTGAGACGCCAAGACCCCGCACGTTTTCGCGAGCGCAACGTAATCCGCGCGATACTAGTGATTAGCCATGGCGCCCTCAACCTACGTTTTTATATCCTACGCGGAGGATACTAAACCGCTTGCCAAGAAATTGGCGTACGCGCTGCAACGCGAGGGAATCCGCACCTGGGCTGATTTTAAGGACCTGAAACCCGGCCAACTCTGGAAGGACGAGGTTGAAAGCGCCCTTGACAAGGCGCAGTGGTTCGTCATTCTCGTCAGCCCGCACAGCCAATCGACCCGGTGGGCCGAAGTGGAGTGGCGGCTGGCTCTCACTAAGGCTTGGTCTGACTCGAGCAAGGTGCTGATCCCAGTCGTAGTTGGCGGCAACGAAGCGCCGCCGTTTCTTCGGGACTGGGTTTCCCTTCGAATCGATCCAGACGATGAGCCGGCTAAATGGATCGCCGATGTTTTGCAGGTTCTTCGATCGGCGCGTAATCGGTTTGTCAGCGGCGCGACTCATGCGGAACGGCAAGCACGACTGAACGACATGGCGCGGGAAGTTGACCGGCTGCATTGAGCGTACCGGTGCTTCGCCGCCCGCGCTTCGGCGAAGGCGAACTTGCCCTTGAACCGGCGAAATCCGTCTTTATCAATTGCCCGTTCGATCACGAATATTCCGATCTCTTCGATGCGATCGTGTTTGCCACAGTGTGCTGCGGCTTCATGCCGCGATCTGCTCTTGAGAGCGGAACGGTTTCTGAACCGCGCCTGGCGCGAATCACGAAGGCCGTCTTTGGTAGCCGGTACTCAATTCACGATCTTTCCCGGTGTACCGGGGAAGGCGACGAAAACTTCGCTCGGTTCAACATGCCGCTAGAGCTTGGGATGGCCATGGCTAAGGCCTTCATCGACACGGCTGATGAACACGATTGGCTAGTCCTCGTGCCAAAGGGCCACTCTTATTTGCGATTTATCTCGGATTTGGCAGCTTACGATCCGGCCACCCATGACGGGTCGGTAAACAGCGCGGTGGTCGCTGTGATGGCTTGGCTCTCGACGCGAAAAGACGCCATCCCGCCCGTCACACCGAGCGGTGTGTTGAACGCATTACCGCAGTTCAAGGCCGAGAAGTCAGTACTTGACATAGCTTGGGGAGGTCAGCCTCCTTGGTCGGACGTGGTCATGGCTGCCATTCACGTTGCCAAATCCGTGGGCTAGAAAACAACCATCCGCAGCCCATTTGGTATCATCAGTCGCGCGGGTTTAGTTTCGCACTCGGAGGCAGATCGTTTGCCCGATGGGGCGATCCCCGCCTCACCTGTGGTAAACGGGCACAATTGTTGCAGTCGCGGCCATTCGCTAAACTGTAAGTCTTGTCGGTATCCCTTCGGACTTAACAGGTAAAACGTTACGTTGCGGAGTTGCAGCACGTCCCTGAAGGGACAGATCGGAAAGGATTTCGCCTTAATGAGTTGTTTCAGGCCGGTGCGCCTGACCAGCGTGGTGCTTTGTCTGCAAGGTTTTGCGGCGCTATCGGGCGTTCCGCTGAAGGCTCAGACGCCGCCACAACAGCCTGCTCCGCAACAGCCGGCTCAGCCTGCCCCCAGCGCGCCACAGAACCCAGCTAATCCCTTCGAGAATGTTCCCGAGACGAAAGCTCCGGAACAACCCGCGGCCCCAGGACCCCAGATCGCCAATCAGACCGGTACTATTACCGGGATTGAATTTCGCGGAAATCGCCGCGTGCCGGCCGACACTTTGCGGGCTCTTATCTTCACGAAGACGGGCGATCCGTATAACGTGGACACGCTCCATCGGGACTTCATCGCGCTGTGGAATACGAACCGCTTTGATGACATCCGCCTTGAGACCGAACCCGGGGAGGGTGGTGGAATCATCCTTCGTTTCGTGATGACGGAACGACCGGTGATTCGGACCATCAATTACGAAGGTGCAAAATCGGTCAGCACTTCGGACATCCTCGACCGGTTCAAGGAACGCAAGGTGGGCCTCAGCGTGGAATCGCAGTACGATCCCGCCAAGGTGCAACGCGCCGCCGTTGTGATTAAGGAACTGCTTAGCGAGCATGGCCACCAGTTCGCCACCGTCACTCCCGATTTGCGCCGCATCCCACCCAACTCTCTTGAAGTAATCTTCAAGATCGATGAAGGTCCCAAAGTCAAGGTAGGCAAGATTCAGCCCGAGGGTAATGACGCCTTCAGCGATAAGGACGTCATTCGCGCCATGACGAACCTGCACCCGTATGGAATCCCCCACTCCATCGTGCTGGAGAGCCTGTTTTCGAAGACATTCGACTCATCAAAATTCACGGAAGATCAGGAGCGCATCCGGCAGGCGTACACCGATAAGGGTTACTGGTTCGCGAAGGTTGTGAACGGCGAAGTCGTGCTGCGTGATATTGCGGGCACGGGGCGCAAGCTCCCGTTCTTTATGAAGAGCAAGCCCAGCAAGGTGGCCGACCTTAAGGTTGTTATCGAGGAGGGCCATCAGCAGCACCTCGCCAAGATTGATTATGTCGGAGTGAAGCTGTTCCGCACGCCTGAAGTACTATCCAAGTCGTTGTTCCAGATGCAGCCCGGCGACGTATTCTCAACCGCCAAACTGCGCAAGGGCATCGACAACATGAAGAAGCTGTATTCGCAGTTTGGATACATCGACTTTGTGCCGGAGCCTTCAATCGACCCTGGGCCAAAAGGCACTGATACCATCGAACTCACCTTGAACGTGGATGAAGGGAAGCAGTTCTTTGTGCGCCGGATCGATTTCGTGGGCAACACGACCACGCGCGACAAGGTGATTCGCCGCGAGCTTCTGCTGGACGAGGGCGATATCTACAGCGGCAATCTATGGGATGCCAGCATTCTGCGCCTGAATCAATTGGGCTACTTCGAAGTCCTCAAAGAGAACGAATCCTACGACATCAAGCGCAATCCTAATGAAAACACCATCGACATCACTCTGAAGGTGAAGGAGAAGGGTAAGAACACGATCGGGCTGAATGGGGGCGTGTCCGGCATTGCGGGAACGTTCGTGGGCGCCAACTACTCCACCAATAACTTCCTGGGGCTAGGCGAGACTCTATCCCTGGAAGCGCAGTTGGGAACCATTACGGAAAGCGTGAGTCTGGGATTCACGCAGCCCTATGTCTTTGATACCCGAATGCAGGTGGGCATCCTCACCTACATTCGCCGCTATAGCTTCGACCAGGCGCGTCAGGCTTCCATTCTGGCCAACCAGAATCTGATCCCGTTCTACCAGGAATTGGGCAATTCTAACCTGCTCAACTATGTTCAGAATTCCAAGGGCGCTTCGCTTTCCGTGAGCTATCCGATCCGCCGCAGCTTCGCGCGCGTCGGTATCACGTACGGGTTTGACGACTCCACCATCATCCCCGGAACCACCGGCGCTACGAACTACTTCAATTATCTGCAATTCAGTACTGTTTCAGGGCCAAGCGCACTGCAAGGCATCAAGACCAGCAAGATCACGCCGTCCTATCAATACAATTCGAAGAACAATCCGCTTGAGCCAACCAAGGGCAAGAGCATTTATATTTCAACGGAATTTGCAGCCAGTTTCCTAGGCGGCAACGTCAACACGATTCGACCGACGATTGATATCCAGTACTATCACCCGGCCCCGAAATTCCTGTTTAACCCCAACCACCGGAATACGTTCGCGTTCCACTTCCTGGGCGCCTTTATTGCCGGCTACGGGGGCAAGGATCCGCCGCCTTTCGCGCGGTCCTTCATCGGCGGCGAGCAGGATATCCGCGGGTTCGATTTCTATGGAATCACGCCAGTGGGGTACATCCCGAATACCGCGACCGTCGACGTTTATAACAACAACGGATCTATGAAGACGGTGAATAATCTGGTTGGGGGAGTGCTGACTCAGACTCCCGTGACAATGCAGATTCCGTACTATCAGTTGATCACGCCAGGCGGGGATACGACAGGCGTGTTCAACTTCGAATACCGCATCCCCATCCTGGGGCCAGTGACGCTGGCGCCCTTTGTGGATCTCGGTGTTGACCGGATCAGTTTGCCTAACGAGTTGCGCGTGGATCAATCCCGCGTGGATGCATTGAACGGAGAGTTTCCCCAGGCGGGGTTCACAAACAAGGTGCTGCTGGCTCCTGGTACTCAGGCGCCGCGCATGTCCACGGGGCTTGA
>Ga0326727_10010107_pt1 | contig 22693 bp, 10 predicted proteins | sample MB2enrmetagenome_FD_207643 | JGI IMG/M metagenome (GOLD analysis project Ga0326727, IMG submission 207643) | Lab enriched peat soil microbial communities from McLean, Ithaca, NY, United States - MB29MY | ecosystem: Environmental > Terrestrial > Soil > Wetlands > Peat | place: USA: New York...
CGGGAAATGGTTCGGCATCGAGCAGTGGGGCGTGCAGCCGGACGTGATCACCAGCGCGAAGGGCCTGGCAAATGGCGCGCCTATTGGTGTGACCATTGCGCGGCCGCAAATCGCCGACGGCATGAAGGGGCTGACGATTTCGACGTTCGGCGGAAATCCGATTACCACCACGGCAGCGGGCGCGGTTCTCGATTATATCGAGGAGAACAACCTGCGGGTAAATACCGCCGAAGTAGGGGCGTATCTGCGCGAAAAGCTGCTCGAACTGCAAGCGAGGCATTCGATCATCGGCGAAGTACGAGGCATGGGGCTGTTACAGGCGATCGAACTGGTGCAGGACCGCAACACTAAGGCACCTGCGCCGGCCGAAACCAACCAGGTGCTGGAAGCGGCGCGCAACGCCCGCATCCTGCTCGGCAAGGGCGGCCTGTACGGCAACGTGCTGCGCATTTCTCCACCGATGAATATCGGGAAGAGCGACGTCGATAACTTCGCCAAGGGTCTCGACGAAGCCTTCACCGCGGTTACTCAGGCAGCGCAAAGCACATCACGTTAGGGCCCGAAGCGATCGCGACATATTGTTTGCCGGCGAGCGCGAACGTCATGGGAGAGGCGCGCCAGCGCAGGCTGGTATCGAAGTGCCACAGCGGTTTACCATCGCGCGCGTCGACGGCCGCGAAGGCTCCGCTGGCCATGCCGTAAAAGAGCACATTGCCGGCGGTTGCCAGCACGCCGGACCAGGTGTCGGACGGGCCGACCTGGGGGATTTCCCAAACCATTTTGCCAGTTTCGATATCGAGTGCGCGCAGGAACTTCTGCCCGTCGGGCAGATGCGGGCGATGCACCTGGTTACCGGCGGGAGGCGTTATGTAGAAGGCGCAATCTTCCAGCGCCATGAGGTAGTAGAGCCTGGTTAGCGGGCTATAGGCGGTGGACATCCAGTTGGTCGCGCCGGGAACTGAAGGGCAGCCTACGGCTCCATTGTGCGGCGGCAAGTTGGCCGGGAGCAGTTGCGGACGTCCGTCCGGACCGATGCCCCTGGCCCAGGTCAGTTTGTTCACGAATTTCGTGCCGAGCAGAAATTTGCCGTTGGTCCGGTCAAGCACGTAGAAGAAGCCGTTGCGATCGGCGTGCAGGAGGAGTTTGCGGTTTACACCGTGGTAGTTCGCGTCGACGAGGACGGGAGGCTCGGTGGCGTCCCAATCGTGCAGATCGTGAGGCGTGAATTGGAAGTACCACTTCAGCGATCCGTCGGCGGGATTCAGGGCGAGGATGCAATTGGTGTAGAGGTTGTCGCCGGGACGCTCGCGGTCGCTGAAGTCAGGATAGGGATTGCCGGTGGGCCAGTAGAGTGTATCGAGAGCGAGGTCGTAGCTGCCGGTCAGCCAGGTGGATCCGCCGCCGAAATCGGGATACTTATCGCGCCAGGTTTCCGAACCGGGCTCACCTTTCAACGGCACGGTCCATTGACGCCAGACCTCTTCGCCGGTATCGGCTCGATAGGCCACGATGAAGCCGCGAATGCCTTCGTCGGCGCCGGCCACTCCAGCGATGACCAGGTCTTTAATCGCGAGAGGAGCTGATGTCCCGCCGTAAAACTGGTGTTCCTTGGGCATGGTCTGCTCCCAGACCAGCCGCCCGGTAGTGCGATTCACGGCCAGCATGTGGGCGTTGTCGGTGACCATGAAGACTTTGTCGCCCAGCACGGCGACACCGCGGTTGATGCCTGTCGCGGCATCGCCGGTGAGGCCCGCGGTGCGGGGACGGCGGAACTGCCAGATCTCGCGGCCGGTCTGGGCATCGAGGGAATAGATGGAATTGGGACCGGTCACGTACATGACGCCGTCAACGACAATGGGCGTAGTTTCCAGTTTGAAAAAATCGGTGGAAAAGCTCCATTTGAGCGCGAGCTTCTGGACATTGCCGGTGTTGATCTGCTCGAGTTCGCTGTAGCGGTTGGCGTCGAGTTTGCCGTTGTAGGTGGGCCACTCGCCGGGCTTGGGGTGAAGGATGCGTTGGAAGTCCACGCCCGCTGACGGGACGGATTTGGCGAGCGTTTCGCCGGACTGCACTCCGGTCAGGTTGCCCAGGTAAGCAATCAAGTCACGCTCGATTTCCGGTTTCAATTGCGCGGGCGGCATCAAGGAATAGGGCTCTTCGCGCAGCGAGGTGAAATCGCCTTGATGAAGCAGATGGAACTGGCCATCAAGGTCCTGCAACTGCAAATCGAAATTGCTGCGATTGCGCGCGAAGCCGCGCAATGATGTGCTGTCGCGGAGTTGCACATTGACGAGCGTGTATCCGGGTGCGATACGGGCGTCGGGCTGGATCAGGGATTCGCGAATTTCGGCGATGGTCATCTCGTTGCCGATAGCGGAAAGGTCCGGACCGATGGCGCGCCCGCGTCCGCGAATCATGTGGCAGGAGTCGCACTTCCCTTCTCCGAAGAAGAAGCGCTCGCCGGCGGCACGGTCACCTTGCGGGTGAGCGCTCGCGGCCGGGGCGTTGAGAGAGTGGATGAAAAGTGCGACGTCGTCCAGTTCGGCGGCGGGGATGTCGAATGAGGGCATGCCGGATTGGGGCCGTCCGTTGCGAATGATGTCGCGGGTCTCGGCCAGGCTGTTGCGGCGCAATGGACGGCTGTTCGCCAGCGCCGGGCCTTTGTCGCCTCCGTAGGCGTCGGGGCCATGACAGCCGGCGCAGCGACGCGCGTAGACGGCCTGGCCTTGCTCGGAACTCTGGGCGCGTAGTAGGGATGTGAAGAGGAGGATGGCGGCAGCGTAGCGCATCCAGTCCATCCTATCGTTTCTGTTGGCTGAAAGCGGGCTGCTGCGCAGCCTGGCACCGTTGAAAAAACGCCAGAGACCACGGCTGACAGTCTGAAGCCTGTCGCACAAGGGGGACACAGGCTGAAGCCTGTGTTACGAGTGCTGGCCGGTTTTTCATCCCGCGCTCGTGAGGCGCGCGCCGGCCAGCGCTTCCGTGATCATGCGGCCGTCCGCGTCCAGCATGAGGGGACGATGCGCAGTCCAGGCGCTCAGCAGGACCATCGGTTCGCCTGTCTGGCGGGCCAGGGCCAAATCAAAGCGGCGTTTCGCGTGTTCGGGCAATTGCGCGCTGGCCCGCAGGCCGCCGCCCAGGATCAGAATGGCGTCGTAGTTCATTTGGATGTGATTTTTCGAATGAGTCCTCGCAGAACGCGTTCCGTCGCGGTGCCGAAGGGTTGGTCGGTAGTGAGATAGGTCCAGGTGGCGCCGCGCTGCGTCGGGTCGAGGCCAGTGGATTGGGCCTGCTCCAGGCGTTCGGCAATCTCCGGTTCCAGCCGGTCCTCCAACTCGCGGTACAGCGTGTCAACGCCTTTCATGTACTCATAGAGCGGTTCGCGAAAACTCAGCGAGGTCCACACGATATCGGATTTGAGGTCCGCCACAGAGGCCAGATATTCGCTCCAAAGATCGTCGATGGTGGTCAAGGCGACAAGAAGCGCCAGTTCGGATTCTGACGGTTCTTCGCCGGTCAGAATCTTTTGGCGGCGATCCTGCCATTTGCGGCGCTGGCCTTCGATGACTGCCTCGTAGCGGTTGAGCAGACGGCGGATGTCTAGATTCTGGCCTTCCACGCGGCGCTGAGTACTTTCGATGTCGCTGACGCCTGTGCAGCCGTAGCGGACCATCAGGTCATCCTGCGCGGAGACGAAGAATTGCGACGATCCGGGATCGCCCTGGCGTCCGGCGCGGCCGCGCAACTGGTGATCGATGCGGCGGCTTTCGTGGCGATTGGTGCCGATAACATGCAGTCCGCCCAGCGCGGCGACGCCGTCGCCCAACTTGATGTCCACGCCGCGGCCGGCCATGTTGGTCGAGATAGTCACTGCGCCGCGTTCGCCGGCGCGGGCAATGATGCCGGCTTCCTGCTCCTCGTTCCGTGCATTGAGAACGGCGTGGGGAACTCCGGTCAGACGGGCCGACATGCGTTCGGATTCCTCCACGCTGGCGGTGCCTACTAATACGGGGCGTCCGTCGGCGTGCAGCGCGTGAATGGCCTCGAGAACGGCGCGCTCCTTCTCGTCGCGAGTGGCGAACATCACGTCTGGCTGATCCTGGCGGATTACGGGGCGATTGGTAGGTATGACTTCGACATCCAGACCGTAGATAGTGCGGAACTCTTCCGCTTGCGTGGCCGCAGTGCCGGTCATGCCGCAGAGGTACTCGTAATGAGCGACGAAGTTCTGTAAGGTGATGCTGCCGAGTACGCGTCCCTGCTGTTTGAGCGCCAGGCGCTCCTTGGCTTCGAGCGCGGTTTGCAGACCGGCGGGCCAGCGGCGATCAGGTGCGATGCGGCCTTTGAAGGCATCGACGGATTCGATACCCTTCGCGGTGACGACGTAATCGACATCGCGATGCAGCAGGTTATGGGCGTGGATGGCGTCAATGATGGCGGTGTAGAGTTCGAAGTTTTCCGCGGCGTAGAGGTTGCCGCAGCGGAGGCGGGATTCGATGACGCGGGCGCCCTCGTCAGTGAGAGAAATATTGCGGCCGAATTCGTCCAGGCTGAAGTGGATGTGGCGATGGAGGAGACGCGCGACGCGGTCGGCACGCTGCGCGAGATGCTCCTCACCCGCGGCGCTACCGGCCAGCACCAACGGGATGCGGGCTTCGTCGATAAGGATGGAATCTACTTCATCGATGAGTGCGGCGTGAAAAGGACGGTGAACCTGATTGTCGAGGGTGAGAGCTACCTGGTCGCGCAGGTAATCAAATCCGGCTTCATTGGCGGTTGTGTAAGTAACATCACAAAGATAGGCGAGTTTCCGATCATGCGCCGGCATCTCCTGCTGGATGCAGCCGACCGAGAGTCCTAACATGCGGTAAATGCCACCCATCCAGGAGGCATCGCGGCGGGCCAGATAGTCGTTGACGGTCATCACATGGACGCCTCGATGGGCACGGGCGAGCCATGCGGCAGCGGGAACGGCGGCGAGAGTCTTGCCTTCTCCGGTCTGCATCTCGGCAATACGGCCGTCGGCCATGGCCAGTGAACCTTGTAACTGGACATCGAACATATCGAGTCCGAGCACGCGTCCGGCAGCTACGGCAACGATGGCAATGGCATCGGTCAGTTCGCCGGCGCTTTCGAAGGCTTTGCGGAGGGCGTTGTCGTCGAGGCTGGCGAATTCCGCGCGTTTGCGGTTGATGGACTCGATCTGGCGCGGCCTCGGATTGGTCAGCCCCAGGCTTTTTTCGAGTAAGTGACGAAATGAAGTTACATTCATCTGAATTGTATTAAGTTCTAGTAACTTACGGATGTCCGTCTAACCGTTCGAACCATTTTATGCGCACTTCACTGTCACTTCCCGGCAATTCGATGAGAAAATGATTGCCCCTAAAACGCAAGTCTTATTCTGGGATCAACTTATATGCTTCGGGTCGAATGGTGGCGTAACTGGCGGATGTGGTTAGCGGGATTCGGCATAGTCATTCCTTTGCTGTTTGCGGCGTCTGCCTTCCGGGAGGCTACCGTGGCTCGGCGGATGGCAAACCGTGAGATTCAGTCCGAATCCCGCTACCGTTTCAGTTCGGTGACGCTCGACGTTTCCGCTCCTTCCGGAGTCGAGCCGGTAGCTTCTCCCGCCTCCTTTGTGGATTTTACCGATTATCAGGACCGGCTGTGGCTCAGCGGTCCCGCGGGTCTCTATGGCTTTGATCGGAACGGCGACTTAGCCGCGAGATACCGGCCGGGGATGGAATTGCCGGCCGGGGAACTTGGCGCGATGTCAACGGGTCTGGATGGCGGGCCTAAGTTGTTCGTGGCAACGCATGGCGAAGGGTTGCTGGAGTTCGATGGCCATGCGATCCGCAGCATCCGGCCGGAGGATGCTTCCGCGCGCATGGTGACTTGCGTGCTGGCCTTCGAGACCGGACGCGTGATCTTCGGGACTGACAAACGCGGGGCTTTGGTTTTCGATGGACAGACCATCGTGCCGCTCAGTCCGGCGCTGGCTTCGGCGCACGTGACAGCGCTGGCCGGAACCGAGGGCGATCTTTGGATCGGGACCCTGGCCGGTGGCGTCTGGCATTCACACGCGGGCCAACTGGATCACTTCAACGCGCCGGGCGATCTGCCGGATGCGCAGGTGCTTTCGCTGGCGTCGCAAGGCGATGCCGCGTGGGTCGGTACGCCGTTGGGGGTGGTGGAGTTCCGGTCCGGAAAACGAACTCGCGCACTTGCCGGCGGATATTTTGCGCGATCGTTGGATATCGATGGGGATGTGTTGCGAGTCGGTACGGAAGACGAGGGCGTGTTTGAAGTACCGCTGGCAGTGGATCGGCGCTCCCACGCGGTGGGCTCGTCGGGCGCGCTTTCCGGCGCGGTCGAGCGGGTGCGGAGGCTCGGTGCGGATGTCTTGGCGCTTACGCCGGAGGGATTGTTCGCGAAGCGCGGCACCGCTTGGAAGCCCGCCGTCTCCAGTCCGGGCGCGGTTCTCTCGGACCGCAATATTGCGGCATTGGCGGAAGATACGGCGGGACGGCTTTGGGTGGGATATTTTGATCGCGGCCTGGATATCGTGGCTGCGGCGCTCGACCAAGTAACACATCAGGAGGACCAGCGCGTCTTCTGCGTCAATCGTATCGTCGCCTCGTTGGATCAGCAACGCATCGCGGTGGCGACGGCCAATGGTCTGGTCATGTTCGATTCAGGCGGCACGCCGCGGCAGGTGCTGGGCCGCGAGCAGGGACTGCTGGCCGACCATGTTACGGACGTCGCATTCAATGACAACACGATGATTGCCGCAACACCAGCCGGCATCTCTTTCATTGATCGGGACGGCGTCCGCAGCCTGTACGCGTTTCAGGGACTGGTCAACAACCACGTCTACACGATCGGCATAGACGGCGACGGGCTGCTGGCGGGAACGCTGGGCGGCCTGTCGGTGATCCAGGATCGCGCGGTTCGCGTCAGCTATACGACGGCGAATTCGCACCTGCGGCATAACTGGATCACGGCGCTCGAAAAGGTGGATGGCGAATGGTTCGCGGGAACGTATGGCTCGGGCGTGATGGCGCTGGATGCAGGCCCAGATGGAACAGCGGAATGGCACAGCTTCCCGGATCTGCCGAAGGGCATGATTGTGAATCCGAATGCGCTGGCGGCGAGCGCGACGCGAGTTTATGCCGGTAGTTTGGGCGATGGAATGTTCGTTTATGAGCGGGCGCAAAAACGATGGTCGCGCGCGCGGGTGGGGCTGCCGTCGCTCAACGTTACGGCTCTGGCGGCGGCGAATGGTTATCTCTACGTGGGTACGGACAACGGGCTGGTTCGTATTCGCGAGGAGGTGGTGCGATGAAGCGGATTGTGGCTCTCGCCATCAACCTGATTTTTTCCACTTTGTGCTCGATGGCCAGCGCGGGAGTGGCGCGGGGCGATGCGGGAGTGCTGATTCCCGAGGGGCGCCAGCAGCCTGACCGGTCGATCTTTTCGTTGGATGAGATGTCAATCAACGCAGTGATCGACGACGGGATCGCGAGGGTGACTATCCGGCAGATTTATGCCAGCCACACGGACGCGATTACCGAGGGCGAGTACGTTTTTGCCTTGCCGGAAGGCGCGACGATGGCGGATTTCGCGGTCTGGGACGGGGTGGTGCGGATTCCGGGAGTGATCCTGGAGCGGCGGCGGGCGGGTGAGATTTACGAGCAGGCGAAATCGCAGGTGATCGATCCGGGCCTGCTGCAAATGGGCGAACGCGACGCGAGCGAGGCCGCGCGCAGCAATGTGTTCTCGGCGAAGATTGTGCCCATTCCGGCGTTCGGCACCAAGCGAATGGAGATCGAGTATTACGAGCCGGTGCGGGTGGAGAATTTTCAATCGCAGTTTGCGGTGCCGCTGCGTCCGGATGCGTACCAGGGCCTGACTGCGGGGAAACTGACGGTCAATTTCGAGCTGCACTCGGAATATCCGCTGAGAACGTTTCAGGTATCGAGCAAAGCGTATGCGATCAAGATCGCGGAACAAACGGCGCGGCTGGTGCGGGCGAATCTGGATGCGGAAAATATCGCGCTCACCGAAGATTTGACGTTCGATTACAGTTTGAATCCTGCGGCGGCCGGCGGCTTGAAAGTGTTGACGCATCGCGAGGATACGGGTCCGGGGTTCTTCGAGGCTTCGACGCTACTGCCCGTACGCGCGGGCGTGGCTGGCCACAGTGCCCAGCCCGGGCGCACCATTGTGGCGCTGTTTGATAATTCGCTTTCCATGCAATGGGAGAAACTGGAGCGCAGTTTCCAGGCTACGGAAGCGCTGTTGCGATCGCTGCGGCCAGCCGACCGATTCAATCTGCTGCTGTTCAATAGCGAAGTGAAAACGTTCGAGGGTGCGCCCTTGGAAGCAAGCCGTGCAAATGTCGAGAAGGCGCTCGCGTTCCTGCAGGCCAGTCCGATTCAGGGCGGCACGAATCTCCAGCGCGCGCTGCAAGCTGGGCTGGAACAATCCGGCGATTATATGGTGCTGGTGAGCGACGGCGGCGCGGACGAGGGCACCATCAATAATGGCCGCCTGGCGTCCTGGTATGCGTCGGCGTGGAGCAAGCTGCCAGCGGAACGGCGTCCGCGCACGCTGGTATTCGCGGTGGGCGACGACGCCAATCTCCCGCTGATGAAGATGCTGGCGCGCAACGGCGGGCTGGTGGAGTGGGTGCGATCGACCGAGCCGATCGATTTCAAGCTGAAGACCTTTCTTTCACGCATCGGCCAGGAGCCGGCGCGCGACCTGACGCTGCACGTTTCGCCCATAACGGAAACGAGCCTGGTTTATCCGCTGCAGGAATCGAGTTTCGCGGGTTCGATGGCATCTTGGATTGGGCAGTATGAGCAGCCGCTTCCAGGTGCGGTGTTCTCGGTACGCGGCAGCATGACGGGAGCGCTGTACACGGCCGAGGCGACGATGGCGCTGCCGGCACGCAACCTCGAGCATGCCGCACTGCCGCGCACCTGGGCGCGGGCACGAGTGGATGCGCTGCTCGAAAAGATCGCGCGCGAAGGGGAGGACGAGGCCAGTATCGACGAAATCATCCGGCTATCGCAGAAGTACAAATTCGTCACGCCGTATACGTCGTTCCTGGCAGTTCCGCGGGCGTTGTTGCGGCCTCGCGTGATCCGGCCGGGCGATCCGGTGCTGCGCGTGCGCACCGACGCGTCGATTGTTTCGGTGACCGCCCTGTTTCCTTTCGGATTGATCAAGCCTCTGCGCCATTTATCGGAAGAGGACATCTGGCAGACGCGATTTCTCGCGCCAGCGGAGATGTCGGATGGCACATACCAGGTGCGGCTGATTATGCGGGATCGCGACGGCCACGTGTATCGGGAAGCGAAATCGTTCGTGATTGCCAGCAAACCTCCGGTGGTGCGGGTCAAGACCGATAAGCGGCGCTATCGCGGCGGCGAGCCGGTGAAGCTGCAGGTACAGGCGAGCGGCATGACGCGAACCATTACGGCGCGGCTCTATGGCGCCATGCCTGCGTCGCTGCATTGGAATTCGTCGGCGGCCGTGAATACCGGAGAGCTGGTGGTTCCCGAAGGATTGACGCCCGGCAAATATCTGGTGAAGATCACGGCCGAGGACATCGCGCACAACATCGGAACCGGGGAGGTGTCGCTTGAAATCTGGTAGGTGGACTCCGGTTGCGGCGGGGCTGCTGGCGGCATTGCTGGTCCGCGCGGACATGCAGGAATGGGTACAGCATCTGCCGTCCGGCGACTGGCTGAAGGTGTTCTTCCGTAGCGTGGCGTTGCCGGATGGGGCTGTTGAGGCGCGCCGTCCTCCCGCGCAAACGCGTCCGGCACTTGGGCAATTGATTTCGGCCAATCCGAATCAGGCCGAGTTGTACCGGCTGCGCGCCCATGAGGATGAGCTGCAATTGGATTTCGTGGCGGCCGAAGCCGATTGGCGCCAGTACGTGCGGTTGGCGAAAGATCAGGGCGCGGCATGGCTCGATCTGGCCGATTATTTTGATCGGCGTTATGAGCCCACGGCGGAGGTCGATGCGCTGCGCATCGTGGGCCGTTTGGCTTCGGACCCGTTTGCCCCCGTGAAGGCACAGCGCTCCTGGATGGCGTTCGAGCGCGCGTTGCGCGTGGTTCACGAACAGGCGCTGCCGGATGCTTCGGCGGTCGCGATCTATCGCGCGTGGGTTGCGCGTTATCCGCGGGAAACGTCGGTCCGGCAGGCGTTGGTCGAATATGCGATCCAGCACGATCTCAACGCGACGGCTGAGCAGGAGATCGCTGCGTACAAGAAAGCATTCCTTACCGACAACATTTATCCGGTGAAGGCCGCGGCGGATCTGGCCATGAATCGCGGGTCGGCGGCAGATGCGCTGGCGCTTTACGATCGCGAATTCCAGCCGCTGTGGCCGGACGAATTGGCGGCGAGTTATTTCAAGCTGCTGGAAGATTCATCGGAAGCGCGCGCGATGGTGGGCAAAACGCGCGCGGCGCTGCAACAGAATCCGAATGATTATCCCGATGCTGGCCGGCTGTTTCTATATTGGCGTCAGCAGAACAATCTGGTGGCAGCGCGGCGCGTATTGGAGGAATACAGAGTATCGAAGCAGGCGCTAAAGGATGCCTGGAAGCCGGATGAACTCTATACGGTCGCGCGGCTGTACGAGAAGCTTCCGGATGCGGCGCAAGCAGCGGAGCTCTATTACACGTTGTACAGCCTTTCGAGCGCGGATGGTTATTATGTCGAGCAGGCGTTGACGGGTCTGGCTAACTTGCTGCTGACGAATCCGGAGCAGCCCACCCGGTACGGCGCGGGCGATCTCGCGTTCTACAAAGATATCGCCACGATGGATCGCTCGCCAGGATTCCTCAACGGCATTTTTTCGCTGATTCTGAACGGCACCGGGCCGCGTTGGGAATACGCGCGAGAGGATAGCGCGTCGACGGCCTATTTCCATCGCGCGGCTGCGGAGGAATTGGTGGTGTTGTTGGACCGGCGCTTCCCGCAGTCGGCGAGCCGCGCACCGCTGCATGCTGCATTAATACAGGCATATGGTGCGTATGGCGATGATGACACCGTGATCAGCCGCGGCCGGCAGTTTCTCACGGCGTTTCCGCGCGCGGCGGGACGCATGGATGTGGCTTTGGCGGTTGCCGATGCTCTGGCGCGCAGGCATCGCGAGCGCGAAGAGTTTGCGCTGTACGATCAGCTACTGGGTGAATCAGCCCGCCGCGCGGATGGCGTGCCGGTGGGTGCCAACAGCGGGCAACCGCGTTCGGCGGATTACCAGCGTGTCCTCGATCGCTATCTGGCGCGGTTGACCGCGCTCGATCGTCCGCTTGATGCGGTTCGACTGTACCGCAACGAGATTGCACGCAACCCCAATGATCCGGGATTGTATGAACGGCTGGCTACGTTTCTCGATCAGAATCATCTGACGGCGGAGACCGAAGCGGTTTACAAGCAGGCTATCGCGAAATTTAACAGCCGCGGATGGTATGAGAAGCTGGCGCGGTGGTATTTACGGCAGGAGGAGCGGGCCGACGTCGGGAACATCACGCATCAGATCATCGATATTTTTTCGGGCACTGAACTCGAACGCTACTTCTCCGATATTGTCACCGATGAAAACGTAGGACCGATCCTTTACCGGCAGATGAATCTCTACGCACTGCAGCGCTTCCCGGAAGATCTGGTGTTTGTGCGCAATCTGCTCTCAGCGTATTCAGCGGAGGTGACGCGGGACGATGCGGCGGCTATGCGACTCCTACGTCAGTACTGGTATTACGACGCCGGATTGCGTAATCGGTACTTCGCTGCACTGACGAAATCGGGCACGCTGGAATCTGAGTTGGCGTCGGTGCGCGCGTCGAATCCCGACATGCAATCGAATCCCGCGGCGGTGCAGTTTCGGGCCGAGGCGGAAGCGTGGCGTTCGCATTTCGAGGAGGCTGCGCCGCGGATGAAGGCGATCGCGGAAGCTTTTCCCGGGGACCGCGCGTTCACATCTCGCGCCTCTTCAATTTACCGCTCCATCGCTACCGTAGATCCGAATCAAACGGCTACGGCGGTTGCACTGGCGCGCCTGGAGTTCCGGTCCGATCCGCGGGACCGCGAGACACTCGCCAAGATCGGCGATATCTACGCGGACCGCGAACGGTTCGCTCCGGCGCGTCCGGTGTGGGATGCAATGCCCGCGACAGCGCCCGGCGATGTGAATGCGTGGCGCGAAACCGCGACCGTTTTCTGGGACTACTATCTTTACGCCGATGCGCTGCGCGTGATTCGAACGGCGCGCGTGCGCTTCGATGATGACAGCCTGCTGGCGTACGAAGCAGGAGCCATTTACGAAGGCGAACGACACAACGATCTCGCTGCCGCGCAATACCTGGAGGGATATCTGGCGGGCGATGACCGGTCGGAGCGAAGACTGCTGCGCCTGGCTCGTCAGGCTGCCACGCGCAATGTGGTGGACCGATTGACCGCGGAAGCGGCGGACCGGCCTGATGCGGAATGGAACGCTATATCGCTGCGCGTGCAGATATTGCAACAACAGCAGCGCAGCGGCGAAATCGCGCCGCTGTTGCTGGCCAAGATCGCCAGCACGCGCTCGACTGAACTTTTGCGCCAGATCCAAGAGACCGCGGGCAATGATTTGGCCGAGGTGCATCAGCGGGCCATCGAACGTGAGATCGCCGTGACCCAGGATCCCCTGGAGCAGGCCCGGCAGCGCATCGCGCTGGTGCGATTCTTAGAATCGCGCAAGGATGCGGCCGCGGCAAATCAGGCCATGGAATCGCTGCTTCGCGAGCGTCCCGACATTTTGGGGGTGGTTCGCGGAGCGGTCGATTACTACACGCGGACGCAACAGCCGCAGCAAGCGATACGGGTGCTGGTGGCTTCGGCGGGGCGCGCCAACGAAAGCTATCGCAGCCTATTCACGCTGGAAGCAGCCAATTTGGCGACCGGGGCTCACGATTTCGCACGCGCCAGGGAACTGCTACAGCCGCTTTTGCAACGCGATCCTTACCGCTCGGAATATCTGGCCGCCATGGCCGCGACTTATTTGCAGGCCGGAGATGACAAAGGGTTCCGCGACTTCGAACTGGCGACGATCAAGTCGTTGCGCTTGTCCACGCTGCCAGCGGCGGAACGTACTGCACGGATTGCCGCGATGCGTCGCGACCTGATCCCGGCGTTGACGCGGCTGGGAGATTTTGCGGGCGCGGTGGATCAATACATCGAAGTGATCGACGCGTATCCGGAAGATGAGGGGTTGATCCGCGAGGCCTCGCTCTATGCGTCGCGGCATGCGCTGGGGACCAGGATTGTGGATTTCTATCGCAACACAATCCTACAGGCGCCGAGCGATTATCGCTGGCCGATGGTGCTGGCGCGGGTCGAGACCGCGCTGGAGGATTTCCCGGCTGCCATCAGCGCGTATGGCACGGCGGTGAAAGAGCGTCCGGATCGCAAGGATCTGCTGGCGGCGCGGGAAGCGCTGGAAGAGCGAACCCTGCAATTCGATCGGGCCCTCGCAAGCTGTCAGACGCTTTATGAGTTGAGCTATCACGCTCCCGAATGGATGTTGAAGTCGGCGACATTGGAGGCGCGATTGGGGCGCCGAGAGGATGCCGTCCGTGATCTGATTGTGGCGGAGATCGGCGAGCACAAGGAAACGGTGCAATCGCTGATGACGGTCGCGCAACAACTGGATCTATGGAATTATGAGCGCGAAGCGGTGGATTTTGCGGAGCGGGCGCGCAAGACCGCCGGCGCGAAAGGGGCCTTCACTGAAGGCTTCGATGCTAATTTGTGGGCGCGCATCCTGGTGCGAGGGCGAAGGTTCGACGAGGTGCTGGCGCAGGACGCCGCGTTACCGACTGCAGGCGCAACAGTGCGCCAATACTATACGCCGGAAGAGAAGGCCGCGGTGGAAGCTAAGGTGCGCAATTCGAGCGTGAAAGACAAGCTGGAGTTTGCGGAAAGTGCCGAGTTCACCGAACTGCAGTCCGAGTTGCTGAAAGCACGGCTGTCGAAGCCGGACGTGGAGGCGGAGAGAAAACTGGTGACGCTCGAAGACAGCCGCGCTCGGTTTGCGGAGTTGGGCGCAATTTTGGAAGCTTATGCCGCTCGCCATGCTGGAGATTCGGCGGTGGGAAATCGGCCGCTGATCGAGGCCGAGAAAGCGTATAAGGCTGCCGGAGATAGTGTGGGCGAACTGCGTGTTCTCGGGCAGTTATACCGGCGAGGCGATTTACAGAATCGTTACCTGGCCCTGCTCGATCGCGCGGATCGCGATCAGATTGTCGCGATTGCCCGCAACAGCAATCCGGCCGTGGCTTATGCAGTGCGGAGCGGCGATTTTGGCCTCGCGCAGCGCGCGCTGCAAGCTCGCGAGGCGGTTCTGCTCTGGCCGGTCTGGGGTCGGGCTTACACGGCGCTGGCTGGGGTTTACGACGGCGTTCAATCGTCCACTGTCGATGCGGCATTCCACACGGCGCTGGGAGGCGGCACGATAGGAGAAAGAGTGCGGAGCCATCCAGACCCTAAGAAGCAGATTGTCGGGAGTACATGGTTTTATTACGGCGCGCGGTATGGAGAATATCTGGAACGCGCAGGTGCGGGGAATGCTTCGCTGTATTTGCCTGCAACGTTGGAGGAGGCGCCTGGGAATCCGAACGCTTACTTCTCTCTCGGCGCTTTCTACGAGGAACGCGGGAAGGCTAACCAGGCGATTGAAGAGTATGAGGCGGTACTGCAACTGGATCCGGATCGCGGAGCGGCGGAGAATGCCATCGCGCGAATCCTATGGCGCCAGAATCATCACGACGACGCTGTGGCTCGCTGGCGGGCCGCGCTGGCGGCTTTCTATCGCGTAGAGAATCGGGGAGCACGGGTGCCGGAAGATTTTTGGAATGGTGTGACGGCTACGGTGGAAGAGATCGGTCAAGCAAAGCAATTGAATACGCTGCGGCCAGATATAGAGAAGTTGCTGCGGGCGTATATCAATATCAACGGCGGATATCGTTCCGACGAACTATTGAGTGCCGCAGTGCGGGCCTGTTTCGAATCGGGCGAGGACTTTGGCTGGGTCCTGGCGCTGGCCGAGAATGTCGAATGGCTACCGGATCAGATACTGAACGGCCTCGCAATGGAGTTCCATTTGAGCGCCGAACAACAGGAGCAGATTGCGCGGCTGCGCATCACAGTGGCGATTCAGCAAGCGTCCCAAGTGGTGGGTGCGAGCCACGATGAAGGGGAGGGTCAGGTGCTTCAGGCGCGTCTTCATTACATCGATCTGCTGTTGGAGCACGGTAAGACGAGCGAGGCTCAGCAGGCATGGAATGCGGTTCCACGCGAACAACGCCAACGCCCCGGGATGGCGCGCACCACGGAGTTGAGGCTTGCCGCAGCCAATGGGACGGCTGCGCAGTTGCTGGCCCGCTATCGAGCGGAACCTGCCACTGCGCCGCCTCAATATGAACTGCCGGAAACGGCGGATTACTTGCGGAGGCACAACCATGTGGATGCGGCGAGAGCGATTCTGGAGTTCTATTATCAGCAGGCAATCGAGGAACAAAATGTGGCCGCTAATTTTCTGGGGTTAGCTGGCGTTTATCTCGAGGAAGGGCAGGTGGACCGGGCCGTGCAATTGTTGCGACGAATGAACCTGGTGTCGGGCGAAGAATTCGATACGTTCGTGCCGGCCGCAACACTGCTGGGAGAGCACGGGCACGCGGCGGAAGCCATCCTGTTCCTGCGCGATCGCGTGAAGGCCGTGCCGTGGGACAGCGCTGCACGCCTGCAACTGGCGCGGCTTCTCAATGTGGATGAGCGCCGCAGCGTCACGCTGCAATTAGTTCGGGATGGAGATGCGGTCTACCGGGACCGTGCAACTGCGGCGCGGCTGGTGGCCGATCCGGCGACTGACGTGAGCACGGAACTGGGTTTGTTGCAACATCCGACCATTACTCCGGCGGGGGCGTCGGAGCCGTTTTATGTGGAAGCGCGCGTGGTTGCCGGGCTTTATCGTGAGGCGCTGGCGATCTGTCCCTCCGATGAACACATCCGCGTGGAGACGCTGCGTGCGGCGCTCGCGGCATCACAAGATTCACTGGCAATTGCGCTCGCGTCACGGATGCGCCAAGGTCCGGAGTTCCTGGCAGGGTCGGGTCTCAGCAAGCCAGTGCGAGCCGAAATCGCTCGCGACGTGGCGAAGGCTTATCAACGGGAGAGCGACATCGCGGGCGCGATCAATTACTCCAACATCGCGGTCAGGCTGGGCCTGGACTTGAAGGCGCTGGAGGAGCAGCTCAAAGCGGAACAAACGCGGGAGTTGGAGAATGCGCAGCGCGCGCCGCAAATTCACGACAACATCGACCAGAACCACGTGGTCAAACCGCGGCTGACCGGAAGGCCGTCATGAAACGACTATTGATCCTCGCGCTGGTGGCCGGCGCGGCAGCGGTTGCATGGTATCAAGCGACGGCATCCCCTCGGCCGTTGGCGCAACTGCTTCCAGGCGGCGCATTGGTGTATCTGGAGGCGCGAGATTTCGCGCGCCTGTTAGCGGACTGGGATGGATCCGGCGTCAAGCAGGATTGGTTGAAAAGCGCGAATTATGACGAATTCCAGCGCTCGAATCTCTATCTCAAGCTGAACGTCTTTTACAAAGCATATGGGGCTGCGGCCGGATTCCTGCCCGACATGGCGTCGCTGCGGTCGCTCGCAGGGGACGAATCGGCGCTGGCACTCTACGATTTGCGCAACGTGCAGTTCGCGTATATCACTCGGATTTCCGAATCCAAGGCCGCGCAGAGCCGCCTTTGGACAGCGCGTGGATCTTTCGAGACTCGCCAGGCCGCGGGCATCACTTTCTACACCAGGACCTCCGGCGATGTTGAGCTGGCCTTTGCGGTCAGCAACGGATATCTGCTGGTCTCTACGGGTGAAGAGCGCATGGCAGGCATGCTGGGACTGCTTACCGGGAAGAATACGCCCAACATCGCCGCCGAGGCCTGGTACAAGAATCCAACCGACGCCGCCGGCGCAGCGGGAGATCTGCGTCTGGCCATGAATCTCGAGTCGCTCGTCGAGAATACTTATTTTCGTTCTTATTGGGTACAGCGAAATGTTTCCGATGCGCGCCGGTTTGTTTCAGGTGTGGCGGATATCCATCGCACGTCCGGCGAGATTCAGGAGCAACGTCTGTTTTTGAAACGCGTGGGCCTGATGGAGGAATTGCCGACGCCGGACGCGTTGACCGCGGCGGCAGCGTTATCTCAAATGGCGCCAAACGACGACGGTCTCGATCGGGTGTGGGCAGCGCCTGGCGCGGATGAAGCTGCGTCCACTATCGAAATCCACCTATTAAATCCGCATGCATCGGGTGAGGCAAGGCCGACTTACGCGCCCGGCGAGGATCAGACGAACGGCGCGGGCAGCGAGGCCGATCTGGAGACGCGAATCGACGAGCCTCCGTTGCCCAAGCTCGGAGAAAGCGGTTCCGGCGCCCTGCAAACGCTGCTCACGGAGACCGGAGTTCTGGCCATGCTGGAAGCCGAGAGCAGCAAGGCGCGTCCCGCAAGCCCGTTTATCGACCTGCCATGCGCTATCGCGCTCACGGGCCGCAAGGCGTGGAATGTCGATCGCGTGAAGGACGCTCTCGGCGTAGACTGGGTGACCGGCACGCATGGCGCGCACACGCTGTATCGCGCGAATGGCTTGGGGAGAATCCAATTCGCCAGCGAAGGTCCGGTGCTGGTCATTGCGAATGATGAGACTCTGCTGAGCGCCATTTTAGGTCGTCAGCCTAATGGGGTATCCGCGATGAATGCCGCTTACGCCGCGGATTTCCGGCATGATCGCGAACGCGTCAATTTCGGACGCATGATGACGGCGCTCGATTTTGCGCAGAACCGGGGAAATCAGGAGCCGCCATTCTTCTCCGCTAACCTCGAGAGCCTCAGTTCCGCTCTGCGCCGGGTGAGCGGAATATCGATTGTGGAAAGGAATCTGGCGGATCGCGTGGAGCAGCGCATCGTGTATCGGCTGACGCCGTGACTCAGTGTAGTTTGGCCAATTCCTGCGCGTATAAAAGGTTTCCCGGGAACTCCCGGGCCAACCCCGCCAACAACTGTTTCGCGGCGGCGACGTTTTTGTCGCGCAGATTTTGAACGGCCAGCAACAGGCGGGCAAACGGCCGGAGATAGTGCCCGTTTTGCGCGACCAGCTTCATTTTCGCGATGCCCTGCTCCTTGCTGGTCTGAGCGCCGCTCAGTCGAAGCAGCCAGCGCGCCGGCGCGGGCTTCAGACTCAGCATGTAATTCTCCATACCCACTGCCAGATAAGCGTCATAATAGCCCGGATCGGCACTCAGAAGCTTTTCCGCCATAATGCGCCCGTTTTTCATTTCCAGGAGCGCCTGCAGATTGCGGTCTTCGATCAGCGAAAAATAATCGGCCCGTAACCCCATTCGCAAAACCGTAGCGAAGGCTGCATTCTTGTCCTGTGGCGACCTGCTCAGAATGGCGTCGGAAAGTTTACGTCCCTTCTCCAAGTCGCTTTCGAAGCCCTTACGAACCTGTTCGTCCGTGGCTGGCTTCTTCATGCCGCGAAAGGAGTCATCGTTGACGAACAATTGAGACTGCAAAATGTGCAGGCGATCGAATTCGCCGAACAGGTACGCGGCCGCATCGGAAACCGGTCCCAGGGGATCTTCCGGGTGTTCCCTTTGCCACTGATCAAAGGAACGGTGGGCGCCGGCGAAATCGAGGTTGTACATCTGCCGGTAACCTTGATCGACTAAGGTCGGCTCCGCAAGGCTCGCTGCCTGTCCAGCTACACACAGCAATGCCGGGATCAGCACAAATCTCATTACACTGGTGACGCTGGTTAGCAGCCGCAAGTTTCCCTCGTCAGAACACCTTCAGCCGGAGATACTTGCGCGGGTTGGTTCGAAAGTCAGCCAGGGAACGCTGCATTTCAGCGGTCGAACCAGTGAGACTTTCGTATAACTGCGAGTCTTTCAGAAACACCGCTAAGCCGGTTTCCCCGGAACTAAGCGAATCGACGGCCCTATCCATGGTGTTCATCAGCCGCTGAATCTGACGATAGGTAGCGTCGGTTTGCGTGAGCTGCCCCATCGCGCCGCGGCCGGCGTTGATTTCCGCCAGTGAATTCCGCATGTCCGCGATCTGCTTGCGAATGTTATCGTACTGTTGGTTCGAAGCCAGTAAGTGCCCGGCTTCGCCCTCTCCCGCTTGCAGATCAGCCAGTTTCTTATCGATTGCGATGATCGGGTCACGTAGCCGTTGATACAGCTCATCGGTGAAAAGCATCTTGCCAAAGTCGCTTTGCGGATGTGCGAACTTGCCCACCTCCTCCTGCACGGAGACCAGTTCCGCAAGAATGTTGTTGTACATATCGTCGGTCAGGACGAACTGGCCAATGGGCGTCCTGACGTCCTCGATCTGCTTGATGGAAGCGTCGACGCGGTTCAACATATCCTTCATGGCGGCAATCAAATCGGCGCTGTTGAACTGGTCGCCAATGGGCAGCACGCTACGCAATTCGCCGCCGGCCCGCACCGATCGGGGCTCGTGGCCAATTTTGATATTGAGATATTTATCGCCCAACAGATCATCAGCCGTGATGATCACCGTGGAATCGACTGGGATGGCTGGCAGATAACGCGTCTTCACTTTCATCTGGACGTAGACCACCTTCTTGGGGTCCTTGATTCCGGAAAGTCCTATTTCGCTGATCTTGCCGATCTGGATTCCGTCGAGCTGCACGGGCGCGGTTACAATCAGGCCACTCGCGTCCGGCATATAGCTATGCAGGTTGGACTGGTTTTCGAAGATTTCTCCGCCGCCACCGGTCAGAAGCCACGCCAGCAGCGACACGATGAAGGTGGCGCCCGCGAGCACGATGGCGACTCGCGCAATGGCGACCGGCTGCGGTTGAATCTGAATATCCGACATTAGGAAACGGGGCGAACCCCATCGAAGCCAGTGTAACCGAAGAGGCCCGCCGTTCTGTGCTACGTTGCTTGAATGGCTACCACTACAGCCTCTCAGGAGGTCATGGACCTCGAACGTGAATACTTGCTGCAGAACTATGCCCGCTATCCGCTGGTGCTCGATCGCGGAGAAGGCCCGCGCGTCTGGGATATGGAAGGCAAGCCGTATCTCGACTTCATCTCCGGCATCGGCGTCAATGCGCTGGGACACGATTGTCCGCGTATTACGCGCGTCATCGAGCAGCAGTCCCGCAGGCTGATTCACTGCTCGAACCTTTACTATCACGCATACCAGGGTCCGCTGGCGCAGCGTATTGCAAAAGTGAGCGGCCTGCAGCGTTCGTTCTTCTGCAACAGTGGAACCGAGGCCATGGAAGGCGCGTTGAAAATGGTCCGCGCGCATGGCCACAAGATCAGCGCCGAGAAGTACGAAATCATCGCGCTCGACAACTCCTTTCACGGGCGCACGCTGGGCGCTCTATCGGTGACCGGGCAGCCCAAATACCGCAAAGATTTCGAGCCGCTGCTTCCCGGCGCGCGGTTCGTCGCGCCGAATGATTTCGACCAACTCGAGGCGGCATTCAGCGACAGGACCGCGGGCGTCATCATGGAATGGATACAGGGCGAGGGCGGTGTTTTCCCCATTCGTCCAGAGTATGCCGCACGCGCGCGAGAATTGGCCGACCGCTACGACGCGCTGCTGGTGTTCGACGAGATCCAATGCGGCGTGGGACGGCCCGGGACGTATTTCGGCTACCAGCTTTCCGATCCCGTCATCCTGCCGGACGTGATGGTGGCGGCGAAACCGCTGGCCTGCGGTCTTCCGCTGGGCGTCATCACGGCCAACCAACGCGCGGCCGTTTCCATCGGCCCCGGCATGCACGGATCGACGTTCGGCGGAAGCGCACTGGCGTGCCGCGTGGCGCTCGAGTTCTTCGATATTCTCGACGAACTGTTGCCGCAGATCCGCCGCGTCGGTGAATATTTCCGGGCGGAACTGCGGAAGCTGGCGGTGAAGCATCCGCGCATCATGGAAGTGCGCGGCGCCGGGCTGATGATCGGCGCACAATTGGATGGTCCGGGCAAGCAGATCGTCAACGACTGCATGGACCGCGGGCTGCTCATCAACTGCACGCACGATACCGTGCTGCGATTCCTGCCGCCGTACATTATTACGGAAAAAGAAGTGGATGAAGCGATCGGAATCCTGGGCCAGGTGCTGTAACAGCGCTAAAGCAAATCATTCCGCCCGGCCTTTTCCAGCATCTTCACCAGATCGCCGACTTCTTGCGCGCGCTTGCGATTCGCAACCACCAGCGCATCGGGAGTATCCACCACGATAAGGTCCTTGACGCCGAGCAGCGCGACCAGTTTGCCGCCTGCGTCCACATAATTCCCGGTGCTCGCCTTAGCCAATAAGGGCGAGCGCACCGCGTTGCCATCGCCATCCCGTTCGAGCAATTCGTAGACGGCGTTCCAGCTGCCAACATCGTTCCAACCGAACTCCGCGCACGGCACGCCAACAACTTTTCCGGCCTTCGCCGCTCGTTCCAGCACGCCGTAATCGATCGAGATGTTCTGGCAGAGCGGGAAGGCCGCCTTCACGCGTGCGGCGAAATCGCGGTGATGGAAGGCCGGCAAGCCGGCCAGCAGAGTCGCAATCTTGGGTAGATAGACGCGCAGCGAATCGAGCAACGTTCCAGCGCGCCAGAAGAACATGCCGGCGTTCCAGTAATAATTTCCGGCGGCGAGATACTTTCGCGCCAACGCTAGTTTGGGTTTCTCACGAAAGCAGCGCACCTGCGCGCATTTCGACGAATCCAGTTCCTCGCCTTGCGGGAACTCGATATAGCCGTAGCCGGTCTCGGGCCAGCGGGGCCGAATCCCGAGGACGGCGATCTTGCCCTGTTCGGCCGCACGAAACGCCGGCTTCAACATGCGCACGTAAGTCTTGTTGTCCGAGATCACGTGGTCGGAAGGAAAGACGCCCATCACTGCGTCCGGGTCGATGGATTGCAGAATGTGAGCGGCCAGCCCGATCGCCGGGGCGGTATTGCGCTGCTCGGGCTCCGCAATGATCTGACGGCTCGGGACGTCGCGCAGCTGCGTGATAATTTTCTTGCGAAGATGCTCGTTGGTGAGCACCCAGATCCGCTCGGGCGGAATCAGGGGACGCAAGCGCTCCACCGTATTCTGGATCAGCGAATTCTCGCCCACCACGTTCAGCACCTGCTTGGCATGGGCGCGGCGGCTGCGCGGCCAAAAGCGTGTGCCGCGTCCTCCCGCCAGAATCAATCCATAATAGTTCTGTTTCGGCATGTGAAGCACTATTTTACAGGAGGTGACATACTGGACAGTTTGGAGCAAACCAACCAAACTGCCTGGCATTTTCCGCGCGACGCTGAAGAGGCCGCGTTCTGGTGCGCATTTGCTTCGGGCGTCTCGGTCATTTTTTCCATCGCCATCTCGGAGATTCTTCTGGGCGGTGCTCTTCTGGCGCTGCTTGCCGGACGCGTCCGCTGGCAATTCCCGCGCATTGCTCTTCCGCTGGGATTGTTCGCGATCGGCACGCTGATCGCGTTCGCGTTCTCCGAATTGCCTTCCGCCGGAGCATCGCAGATCAAGCACATGTATCTGTATCTCATGCTTCCAGTGCTCTACACCACG
>Ga0326727_10010109_pt1 | contig 22690 bp, 17 predicted proteins | sample MB2enrmetagenome_FD_207643 | JGI IMG/M metagenome (GOLD analysis project Ga0326727, IMG submission 207643) | Lab enriched peat soil microbial communities from McLean, Ithaca, NY, United States - MB29MY | ecosystem: Environmental > Terrestrial > Soil > Wetlands > Peat | place: USA: New York...
CAAAAACGTCAGTTTTAGCGGGATCGTACAGGATGCCGATTCTCCTGGCATAGGGGAGAATCTGTAGTAACTGGGTAAGCAGCCTCTCCGGCGCTAAGTTCATGCTCACCCCGGTGATGTTCTCGCTCTCCTTAACCAATGACTGGGGATTCAGCACCATGAGATAAACGATCGGCACGTCCCTGATGCCTTTAACCTTGGCAAGGGCGTCCATGCCGATCGCGAGAATCAGGGCGGGTTTGATATTATGCACTTTCTCAACTATAACCGCTTCACTTAGATCCGAACTGATGATCTTCTGCGTCTTGGTTTTACAGACCGACATGCATCCTTGAAGCGCCTCGTTATAAGGCCTAATCGCGTAGCTCTGGATGACCAGGATTTTTCCGCCGGCGCGGGCCAGAGCACAGGGGAAAAACGAAAGCATTATGACAAGTAAAATATTTTTCATTTTAACTTAAATAGGTTGTAGACAATTAAAAAGTTGTCTCTATAATTAAAACTAATTTGAAGCAATTTAGAGAAAGGCAGTGGTCCGTTTAGTTTCAAATCAAAGAAATCGGAATTTTTCAACTGTTAATTTTCTCCTTATATGCCAAAGTTGTCAATTCTAATATATATCTGGTTTTTATTGATCGGGAGCTATGGGGACCGTTAACGCCAAAAAGGACAGAAAGTGTCCGGACATTTCAGAATTACGGCAATCTTAATAAATACATATATGATAACATTTGGGCTGGCCGCTTCCGTCTTCGCCCAGTCCGAGGAGGAGATGGACATCCTAAGGATGATCTACAAGGACCAGGACCTGGTGACCCCCACCCGTTCCCCCAAGCCGATCTCCCAGGTGGCGGAGAACATCACGGTTATTGACGCTGATGCTATCGAGGCGATTAACGCCCACACCCTGACCGACGTCCTCTATTACATAACAGGCGTTCAGACGGACATTCGCGGAGGCCCCGGCAGTGTGACTAATGTGCTGATCCAGGGGTCCGACCCGCAACAAGTCCGGGTGCTGGTGGACGGGGTGACCATCAACAACATCAGCGAAACAGTCCCGGATATCGGCTCCATCCCGGTCCAGCAGATCGAGCGGATCGAGATCATCAAGGGGGCCGCCTCTTCCGCCTGGGGGTCTTCCCTGGGGGGGGTGATCAACATCATTACCAAATCGCCTGATCCGGAGAGGAGGTTCGGCGGGACGTCCTACGCTTCCATTGGCGAGCGAACCACCAGCGACCTGAGGGCCGAAGTCAGCGGCACGCTGGGGCGCTTCGGTTATTACATCAACGGAAGCGGTCTCATAAGCGACGGTCTTACTCCCAACAACAATGTTCACTCGGGGAACCTCTATTCGAAGTTCAATTGGGATATTACCGATCGTGCCCGTCTCCAGTTCTCCCTCGCCTATAACAAGGGGTTGCGGGGTGACGGCCAGGACCTGACGCATGACCTTTATTTAAATGACAGATTCGAGTACTTTTTCTTCACCCCTTCCTTCACTTACAACGTAAGCGACACCATGAGCTTTGACATTAGTGGCCGGGTATCGACGAAAAGGAACATACAATTCGCTAACACGTTCAGCAGCAGCGCGGAAGTTTTGAAGAGAGTGAGCAGTGAACTGAACGCCGGTGGGAGCGCCAAGCTCAACTGGCGTAAGGGGATGCATAACCTGCTGGCAGGCACCGAATACGACAACGGGGCGGTTGACTCGGCAGCCATCATGGACGGCAGGCAGATGCAGGTGAAATGGGCGCTCTTCGCCAACGACACCATTTCCCTTGGGGATTTTTCAATCACGCCTGGACTCAGGTACGACCATACCAGCACCAATGGAGAATTCTGGAGCCCCAGCTTTGGCTTCACATACACCCCCTTTAGCAAGCTCATCCTTCGGGGGTATGTGTCGAGGGGGTTCAACACGCCGCCTTTGGCCGACACTTTTGCCGCGGATATAAGGGAACCTAATGGGAATCTAGCCTTTACGGCCAATCCCAATCTCAAGATGGAAGAGGTCTGGTCCTATTCGCTTGGTGCGGAGACCTCCATAGTTAAATATTTCTGGTTCAAGGTCAGCGGCTTTATTAACGAGATCCGAGATGTCATTGAGTTCTCCGACACCAATGCCACTTATATAAATGGTGGCAATCAGCGCCGCCAAGGGGTGGAGGCAGAAATGCGGACGCTCCCGATCTGGCACACTTCTCTTCTGGCCGGATACTCTTTCATTGACATCACGAACCAGTCGACTGGAGAAGTGGTCCAAAATTACCCCCGCCACACCTGGGACCTGGGTATTGACTATAACGACAACGAGGCCTGGCGGGGTGCGCTGCGTGGGCACTGGATCTGGTGGAACGCCAGTGCGGATGCGGACGCCAAGTATACCGCCATGATCTGGGACCTGAACCTCGACAGGAAGATCATGGAAAAAGGTAACACGACCATGGAGGCATTTTTTTCAGTTCATAACATCTTTAGCGGTGCTCAGTACTTATTGGGTTTGTTCCCGAACCCTGGTCGATGGTTCGAAGGAGGGGTAAGGATCCAATTCTAGATGTTGTCGCCAAAAAAAATCGTGGGATTGTAACCGCATCGTAACAATAATTTTCTTTAAATTATTTTTATGATCTGGTATCGTTCGATAAACCTCATAAACAGAGGTTTATTCAATGCAACCTCTTCTCTATTGACAGAAATTGGGTTTTTGTGACACGGTATACTAAATAGTTGAAGCATTGATCTGCGATGATGGATAAAAAGTTCCCATCCAGGAAACGGTTTTTTTCTGCCTTGGCGGCGCCAATCTTCGTGCTTGATTGTGCGGCGTACCAGTGTACCCTTCCGCGTCACCCCTTGATTATCTTTCCAGGACGAAAAATCCCGCGTTTCCTAATTGGAAACCAGTAGTGTCTCATTCGGAGTTCACCGATGGACAATGAATAATCATCCCAAAACGGGAAATATCAAAATAATATAGGAGATCGCCATGGAAAGAAATGAAGTCGTCGAGATCCTGGACGTTGGCTATGAAGGTGGAGCTTTTTGGGGACCGGATTCTTTTTGCTTCGTTTTTAGTTTGTCTTGGTACGGATTCTAAGCTGCATTAGATTGCCGTAAATTTCGGGGAGTATGTCCTCCCCTTTTTTATCCCGGCCATGCGCCTATCCCGCTACCTGAAAATCTGGCCCTCCAGTGATGACCCGGCCCGGCTTCTTCTATACTCTACCAAGAGGGGGGGTGCCATACTCGTTCCCGGGTCGTTGCTTGCCGCCATCGAAAACTGCTCCATCACTCCGTCGGACAGGGAGACCCTCACCCGCCTCGGCTTCCTCGTCCCTGATACCGCCCAGGAAAGGCTGGAGATGCTGGATGCTTTCGGCGACGTGAACAGGCGCACTGCGAAATTCACGACCCAGTTGGTACTCAACCTGGACTGCAATTTGGCCTGCGCCTACTGTTACGAAGGGGGGATGAAGGGGCGGCATTACATGTCCTCCGCCACTGCGGGGCTTCTGGCGGATTTTCTGGTGAATGGCCTGAACACCCGTGGCAAGGGGATCAAGCTGATCTTTTACGGCGGCGAGCCACTTATGAGCATGGATCTGATCACCACCCTCTCCGAGCGTCTGAATTTCCATGCGATGTCGCGAAAGGTCGGGTATCCCTTCAACCTGGTGACAAACGGCACCCTCCTTACAAGGCGAATAGTGGATAAGCTGATCCCTCTCGGTCTCAAGGGGGCAAAGGTGACCCTTGACGGGCCAAGGGAGAACCATGACCGGTTCAGGCCGTTCGTCTCGGGAAAGGGCTCTTTCGACACAATCGTCGGGAACGTGAAAGATGTCTGCGACCTGATCAAGGTCCAGGTGGGTGGGAACTATACACGGGAGAACTACCATGCGTTCCCCAGTCTTCTCGATTTCCTCCTGGAGGAAGGACTTACTCCGGAGCGTATTCACCCACGTTCAGTTCGTCCCGGTTGTCAGGAGCGGAGGGGATTTTCCGCTTCCCGAGTTTAAGGAGGGGTGCGCCTCCATCGATGAACCGTGGCTTGCTGAGGCGAGCCTATTTTTACGGGAAGAAATATTGAAGCGGGGATTTTATACCCCCAAGATGGGGCCTTCCCCTTGCATGATCGAGTCAGACAACGATATTATCGTGAATTACGATGGTGTCATCTTCAAGTGCCCCGCTTTCCTGGGGTGGAAAGAGATGGCGGTCGGCGACCTGGAGACCGGTATCGGTGAGTTTGTGGTTTCCCACAACCTTGAGTCCTGGAAAAAGGAAGAGTGCCTCGACTGTGAATACCTCCCCCTCTGTTTCGGTGGCAGCCGTTACCTGAAACTCCTCCGGGAAGGGAGGATCGACGATGTGGATTGCCGGAAGGGATACCTGGACGCGACACTGGAGGCATACGTCAGGCAGGACCTAAAATACCGACCGAGAAAAGGAAGAGCGAGATAAAACAACCGCACGGCAACTTGACGGGACTGAAGCCGAGCCAGATCAAAGCTCTGGAGAAGCTTTACCGCCGCAGGATACCTCCCAAAGACATGGTTACTCTCGACCTGGCCAGGGAGATGTGCGTGCTCTCGCGGGAATTGCGGCGGCAGGTCTGCATTTTGGCAAACCGGTTCGGTGAAGTGGAATATGTGATCATCGGTGATGAAAGGAGTATCTTCATTCCCGAACTGGCCGATTATCCTCTGGGAAAAAAGCGCCTGCGTGGACTCAGGCTCATTCATACCCATCTGCACGGAGAGCCAATCTCCAACGATGATCTCACAGACTTGGCGATGCTCCGTTTCGACCTGATCGCCGCCCTTATTTTGCAACCTGAAGATCCTGACCCCGCTGTCCAGATTGCCTCCCTCATCTCTTCGACAGAAGCTAAGAGCCCCTACCGAGTGGAACCGTCGCAACCGATCATGCGCCTAAACATGGACTTCGCCATATTCGTGTCGGAGCTTGAAAACTCTCTGGAAAAGGTCCTGAGGGGGGGCGAAGAGGTGCGCGCCGGCGAGGAGCGGGGGATACTTGTCTCGGTGACCAGACAGGCGCGGGAAGAGGCGGAGGATTCTCTTGATGAACTGAAGGAACTGGCTCGGACGGCCGGTGTCGAGGTGCTCGATACCGTAATCCAGCGTCCCCGCCAGTTCAACGCGCGCTTTCTGATGGGGGAGGGGAAGATCCGGGAGGTAGTCATCCGTGCCCTGCAACTGGGTGCGACGCTCCTGATTTTTGACCAGGAGCTTACCCCCACTCAGGTCCGCTCCATCTCCGCGATGACGGAGCTTAAGGTCATTGACCGGAGCCAGTTGATTCTCGACATCTTTGCCCGGCGGGCCAGAAGCCAGGACGGCAAGGTACAGGTAGAACTGGCACAGCTTAAATATCTTATGCCGAGGCTTACCGGACGGGGAGTGCAGATGTCACGTCTCATGGGGGGAATTGGCGGGCGCGGCCCTGGTGAGACCAAGCTGGAGATCGACCGGAGGAGGATCCGTGACCGGATAGCCAAGCTGGAGAAGGAGCTGGAGGATCTTTCCAGCGGCCGTTACCAGCGCCGGCAGAAAAGGGTACGGGCCGGCCTTCCTATTGTTTCCATTGTCGGCTACACAAATGCCGGCAAATCAACATTACTGAATACCCTGACAAGAAGTGCGGTTTTTACCGAGAACCTGTTGTTCGCTACCCTTGACACTTCTACCCGCAGGCTCCGTTTCCCCCGGGAGCGGGAGGTGATAATCACCGATACGGTCGGTTTCATACGTTCCCTCCCCAAGTCCCTTATGGGGGCGTTCAAGGCCACACTTGAAGAGCTTCAGGACGCCGATCTTTTTCTCCATCTGGTCGATTGCGCAGGTCCCCGTTTCGAGGAACAGATAACTCAGGTGGAGCAGATCCTAGACGAACTTGGGCTGGCGGGAAAGCCACGACTATTGGTGTTCAATAAAGCGGACCGACTGCCGGAAATGAAGAAAAAAGACCCATTGATGTTCATGAAAGTTCGCCAGCTTGCCCGGCGCTTCGGGGCGATTTCCATTTCCGCTCTGGACAAAAATAGTCTCGATCCGCTGTTGGAAGAGATGGAGCGGCGCTTCTGGGCATCTTGAACCCGTATTTGAATTTAACCAAATTTAATAAACCAGGCGCATCAAGATTGACAGATCAAAAATAAACGTTTATATTGACCCTTTCAGTCAGGGCCTCTTTTCACATTTGCCGGAAGAGTGTGCTGGAGAAAATACCATATGAACAAAATACCCATTCTTTTGTTGACAATATTCTTGGCATTTCCAGCTGCGGCTGAAGAACTCCACTCGGCAACCCTAAGCCTGGCTGCTGCTGACGTGACTTCCCCTGCGGTTTTCACCGCCGTTCAGGTAAAATCCGACAGGACAAACCCGAAAATCACCGGCCTTACCCAGGAGGAGCGCCTTGGCCAGGCCCTGGAACTGCAGCCTTCGGACATTTTTGCGCTGGACGAGCCGAATAGCGCCGAAGAAGAACTTGATCTGAAGCTCCCGGATGAAGATCTGCCCCAGTCTGATATCCCCTTGACCTTGAACAAAAAAGTGGAATATTTCGTCAATTATTTCCAGACGAGGGGGAGGAAGGTTTTTGCCCGGTGGCTTTCCCGCTCGGAGCGCTACATCCCGATGATGAAACAGGTTCTGAAAAACGAAGGGCTCCCCGAGGACCTGGTCTACCTGGCCATGATCGAGAGCGGCTTTTCCCCCCATGCTTATTCGGTTGCCAGCGCCGTCGGGCCGTGGCAGTTTATGTCTGCCACCGGCAAGCATTATGCACTGCGCATCGACCAATGGATAGACGAGCGGCGCGACCCACTAAAATCCACCATTGCCGCGGCCATGTACCTGAAGGAACTGTACGGCATTTTCAACAAGGACTGGTATCTGGCGGCTGCTGGCTACAATGCCGGTGAAAACAAGATACTGAGGGCCATCGACATGTACGACAGCAGGGACTACTGGCAGCTTTCAAAGGGGTCGTACCTGAAACGTGAAACAAAGGATTACGTGCCTCGGCTTTTGGCGGCGGCAATCATCGCCAAGGACCCGGCCAGGTACGGATTTGCCGATGTAGCCTACCTCCCGCCCATTGAGTTCGATAAAGTGGTGATTCCGTCGCGGACAGACCTGGAGCTGGTTGCGCGCATCTGCGATGTACCCTTCCAGACAATTCGCGACCTCAATCCGGAACTGCGCAAATGGTGTACCCCCCCCGATTATCAAAATTATGAACTCAAGATACCCTTGGGGAAAAAGGCGATGTTTGAGGCTGGTTATGCCAATATACCCGAAGAGAAACGATTCGCGGAGAAGGTACTTTTTACTCGATATAAAGCCGGGAAACGGGATACCCTCGCGTCCGTGGCCGTCCGTTTCGGCGCCACCCCGCAGGCACTGGCTGAGTTGAACCATCTGAAGAAGGGGACGAAGGTAAAGGGGAAGACCCTGATTGTTCCGGTTCTGACGGCGTCCCGGGACAGCAGGTTGGAAGAGAAATCTGAACGGGCTGAGATCCGCAAAGAGGATAGCAAGGAATTCATAAAATATTATATAGTTAAAGAAGGGGATACTCTCATTGCCTTGGCCAAAAGGTTCAGTGTGTCGGCAAGCCTCCTGGCGGCGTGGAACAATTTGAAGGAAAAAATGGCGTTGCGTCCCGGCAAACGGATTATTATCGCCAAATATGTGGAGAAGAAGGGGTCTCTTAGCCCGGCTACAGGCAGCGATGGATAAACTGATTTTCTGAAAGGACTTCGATTCAATGTATAATATCATGCTTTCAGCAGTCGCGGCAACCGCTGTCTACCTGCTATTGAATTTTGTCGCCGGGCTTACCTGGTGGGGCGCATTCCTCGTTGCCCTGCCGGTATTTGTGGGGGTGTATTATCTGCTGGCGCGTTTGATAATGAAAAAAGTTATGGCGATAATGGAGGTCGCTACCAAGGACCTCCAAGCCCAACGCGTTGAAAAATCTGTCCGTGAGATGCAGAGCGGGTTCAAATACGGTAGGTGGCAGTTTTCTGTAACCGGCCAAATCAACGCTCAGATCGGTATGGTCTACTATATGAAAAAGGATTTTGCCACTGCCTTCCCCTATCTGGAAAAGGCGTTTATCAAGAACTGGGCGGCCATGGGGATGTTAGCCATCAGCTATATGAAGCGCAATAAAAACGACAAGATGAGAGAAACCTTTGAAAAGGCGGTCCAAGCCTCACCGAAGGAATCGCTTCTCTGGAACCTTTATGCATACTGCCTGGTGGAAATAAATGAAACTGCAAAGGCGAAGGAAGTCCTGGAGAGGGGGTTGAAGAAACTGCCAGGTGATGAGCGGATAAAGTATAATCTTGAGGCGCTTAATGACGGGAAGAAGATGAAGATGAAGAACTTCGGCGAAATGTGGCTTCAGTTCCATCTGGAGCGCCCCAGCGTGGTGATGAAGCAACAGGCTGCCGCCATGGGCGGGATGAGAAGACGGGCCAGCAGAAAATAAAACTGGCCGGTTTGGGGAAAAGGGGACCTGTGGGTTTCCTTTTTTGTTTCGCGATGTTTCATTGATTATGACGACCTTATTTTTACAATTTTAAGTCTGCAGATTTCTAGACTAAAACCAGGACAAAGGGGTTGGAGGGTGAATATGAAGAGAAGGATGTTGTTTATGGCTTTTCTGCTCGGGGCTATCTGGGCAATTAGTGGTTGTGTCTCCATGGGTAAGTACGATCTTAAGGAAAAGGAGGCAAGCGATACAGCCAATAACCTTAAGGACCTGCAGCATAAGTATGCTGACCTGAACAAGGATAATAACGGGTTGAAAGCAGAGGTGGAAAGGCTCACTGGCAATGTCGAGGAGTTAACTAAAAAAAAGGAAAACCTGGAAGAGGATAATAAAAAGCTGGACAACGTTCTTAAAGCCAAATCGGATGAGTTGTCAAGAAATATCTCGGACCTGCGGCAGAAGACTGTCGACCTGGAAAATGAGAATGCCAGGTTGAAGGAGGAGATCGCCAACCTGCAAAAGACCAAGGTGGAAGAGGTGCAGAAAACCAGCAAAACCTACGAGGAGATGTTGGAAAAGATGAAAAACGAGATATCCCAGGGCCAGGTGACTATCTCGGAATTGAAGGGGAAACTGACGGTAAACATGGTGGATGCTATCCTGTTCGACTCGGGCAAGGCTGAGGTGAAGCCGCAGGGGCTGGCGGTTTTGCAAAAGGTGACCGATATATTAAAGAACATTAAAGATAAGGCGATCCGCATTGAAGGGCATACCGACAATGCCAAGATCACTGGCGCCCTTGCCAGGAAGTATCCGACCAACTGGGAGCTGTCGGCTGCTCGGGCCATCAATGTCACCCGTTATCTCCAGCAGCAGGGTATCAACCCTACAGCGCTCTTGGCGGTAGCTTACGGCGAGTATCACCCGGTGGCCGGCAACGACACGGAAGAGGGAAAAGCAAAGAATAGGCGGATAGAGATCATACTGGTTCCCAAGGAAACGCCGTAATAAATCGTTCTATGAAGAAACGGAAAAAAAACGAAAAGACGCCTGGGAAATTTGTTGCCAAACCGTTCGACTCCCTAAAAGGTTTTCAGGCCGATGATAGGGAGCCCGCAGGGAAAAAAGCGACCACAGCGATCTCTTCACAACTTCCTCCTGAACCGGACGATTCGGTTATTTTCTTACGGGCTGTGGCTGATGTTAAACGTTTGCACCAGCCGCAGGCTGCTATAAAGGAAAAGAAAAAGGTTGCACTGGTCGCCAGGGATTTGGACGCAGAGGAAAAGCGTGTTTTTCTCCGGGAGGTTGAAAAACTTCAACTGGACGTGCGGTTCATGGACGAACTCCCCGGGGACGTGACGCCTCTTCGTCAGGCTGGTTCCAACCGCATGCGCGAATTGAAACGTGGGGCGATTCGCATCGGTCTGGAACTCGACCTTCACGGACTGACCCGTGAAGAGGCGCTGACAAGCCTGGAACAGTTTATTGCCGGGGCTTACAAACGCAGCCAGAAGGCGGTCCTGGTTATTACCGGCAAAGGAAACAATTCTCCGGCTGAGCCGGTTCTGCATGGGGCGGTGGCCGGTTGGCTGAGTGACCGTGGCAAAGGGATGGTTGCCGAGTTTGCGCCGGCGCCGCGCCAATTGGGCGGCGCCGGCGCTTTCACGGTATTTCTCAAAGACAAGGCGGTTGCAAAAGAGCCGGAAATTGATCGCACAAAGGACAGTAATGGAAAGAAGAAAATTTCTTAAACTGATAGGTTTGTCGTCGCTGTTTTATCACTCGTTGCTGCGGGACCTTGCAGCCGCGGAAATGCCCCTGGTGGCTGTTGCCGAGGGATCGGACCATGTCCGGACAACCTTGCTTGCCCTTGCCGCCCTGGGCGGAATCGGCCGCTTTGTCAAGCAGGGCGCTACGGTTGTGGTAAAGCCGAACATGGGGTGGGACCGGAAAGCGGAACAGGGTGCTAATACCAACCCACTGGTGGTGCGGGCTGTGGTGCAGGAATGCATCAGGGCCGGGGCAAAAAAGGTCAAGGTCTTCGACCGGACCTGCAACGACGAGCGGCGCTGTTATGTCAACAGCGGTATCGAACCGGCCCTCAAGGGAATGAAGAATGTTGAAGTGAAACACCCCGAGGAAGAGCGATACAGGAAAGTAACCCTGAACGGAAGGGTCCTTAAGGAGTGGGAGCTCTATGGTGAGGCCTTGTCCGCCGACGTTTACATCAATGTCCCGGTGGCCAAGCAGCACGGCCTGACCAGGCTCACCCTTGGCCTCAAGAACGCCATGGGGATCATGGGAGGTAACCGCGGAGCCATCCACAAATACATCGACACAGCCCTGGCAGACATCAATGCCGTTTTAAGACCACACCTAACAATCATCGACGCGACCCGGATACTTACTGCGCACGGTCCTCAGGGGGGCGACCTGAAAGATGTAAGGGTGCTCAACAAAGTGATCGCCTCCACCGACATTGTGGCCGCCGATGCATACGCCACAACCCTGTTCGGCCTGAAGCCTGCAGATATAGCCGTTACGGTGGCTGCTTACAGGCGAGGGCTTGGCGAGATGGATCTGCGCAAGGTAAGAATTGTTAAGGCTTGAAAGGTAAATTTTACGCGGATTATTTGCATGTTGAAAAGCTGGTGCTTTCTCTAGTATATTTAGTGAATGAAAAAAATTACCTCTGCCCGCATCTCCCAGATCATCTTTCTCATTGTTTTCCTGATTCTCTTTCTAATGACCGAATACCGGGGGAGCGACCGGATCGGCGCAGCGGTAAACGCTTTCTTCCGCGCCGATCCGCTGGTTGCGGCGAGCACTATCCTGGCACTGAAAGGATTGGCGCCGCTTATCCTCCCCGGGCTCCTGGTTATCGCCTTCTCGGCCATCCTTGGCCGCTTTTTCTGCGGCTGGATCTGCCCGATGGGAACGGTTCTTGATCTCGTCACCGGCAAAATCAGGAAAACTGTACCGCTCATTTGGCTCAAAGGGAGCCTGAAATACTGGCTTCTTCTGCCGCTTCTCGTGGCATCATTACTCAACCTCAATCTGGCCGGACTCCTGGATCCTCTTGCCATTCTCGTCAGGGCGCTCACTTTCTTTCTTCACCCCCTCCTCGGTGAAACCGCGCACTCCGCTTGGGTGGGACTCTACCGTCTTATTGGTGATCGCCGTGATATGCTCGATCCCGGTTATCGGATCATCAGGGATTACCTGTTGCCGTTCCGCGAAACACTTTACCCTCTCGCTTTCCTCTCTGCACTTGTTTTTGTCGTCATTATCTGGCTGGAGCGCTTTGAGTCACGCAACTGGTGCCGTAATCTCTGCCCTCTGGGCACTCTCCTGGGCCTTCTGGCCCGTCTTTCTCCGTTCAGCCGGGTGCCTACCAGCCTATGCTCCGATTGCCGCTTTTGTGCCAAGATATGCCATGCATCATTCGATCGGGAAATTTTCCGAAAAGAGGATTGCATTCTTTGCATGGAATGCCGGCTTCATTGCCCGAAACAACGGGTAAGTTTCCACTTGTCCGGTCTAAAACCGGTTAAGGGGGGACCGATAATGGAGCGGCGCGTCTTTATCGGCGGTCTGGCTGGAGGATTGCTGCTGGCCAGGTTGTTCAGATTCCGTGATCCCTCCGTTCAGGCACGGCTTCTCAGGCCACCAGGGGTGAGAAACGAGGATGAGCTCCTAAAAAAGTGCGTCAGATGCGGTGAGTGCATGAAGGTCTGCTTGCGCAGCGCCCTCTATCCCGCCTTCTTCCATGCCGGCATCGAGGGGCTTTACACGCCGCTCCTCATCCCGCGCCTCGGTTATTGCGAATATAACTGCACCCTCTGCGGCCAAGTCTGCCCGACCGGGGCGATCCCCGAACTGCCGCCGGAGGCAAAGAAGCGCGAGGTGATCGGCAGGGCGGTCTTCGACGAGAACCACTGCATCCCCTTTGCGAAGCGTATGGATTGCATCGTCTGCGAGGAGCACTGCCCGATCCCGCAAAAAGCGATCCGTACAAAAACGGTGACGATGACCAGATTCTCCGGGCAACAGGTGAGGGTGCGTCTTCCCTATGTTGTGGACGAATTGTGCAATGGCTGCGGCATTTGTGAAAATGTCTGTCCGTTGGAAGGGAAGGCGGGGATAGAGGTATTCTCGCTAAAGGATAAATCGCCCCTGCTGGAGACCACCGTTGAAGAGCCAGCGGAGGAAGCTAGCCCCTACCGTTAAACCTGCGAAAACCAGCAAACCGAAAACAGCGACACTGCAGTACAGATGAATAAAGGCCCGTTTGCCTTCGCTTCAATGTGGTGATTGATCGCGCCCTTGTAAAAATTCTTGAATAATCTTAATTTTCGAATATAATCGTGCGAAGTCCCATTGAATGCAGCATTTGACTTCCCTATCGCATTGGCATGAGGTTTTCATGGCTCACCCGTCCCTTGAAACGATCCGCAACATCGGCATTATCTCCCATATAGATGCCGGCAAGACCACGGTTTCCGAGCGGATCCTTTTTTACAGCGGGGAAACCCACAAGATGGGAGAAGTCCATGAAGGTGAGGCGGTCATGGACTGGATGCTCCAGGAGCAGGAGCGGGGGATCACCATTACTGCCACTGCCACCTGCTGCCGCTGGAAAAGCATCTGGTTCAACCTGATCGATACTCCGGGCCACATTGACTTTACTATCGAGGTGGAAAGGAGCATGAGGGTCCTCGACGGGGCTGTGGCCATTTTCAGCGCCGTGGAAGGGGTGCAGCCGCAGAGCGAATCGGTCTGGCGCCAGGCCGACCGCTACGGAGTCCCCAGGATTTGCTTCATCAACAAGATGGACCGTATCGGCGCGGACTACGAGTCAGTGCTTCTCCAAATGGAGCGGAAACTCCGGGCACGCCCGGTGCTGTTGCAACTCCCCATGGGGAGCGAAGGGGGATTTTACGGGGTAATAGATCTGATTGCCGGGGAGGCGCTAACCTTTGCCGATGCCGACCTGGGGAAAACCGCGGAACGCCACCCCATCCCAGTGAATCTCCTGGAAGAGGCTCGACTGGCCCGGGAACGTCTGATTGAGGTGGCAGCAGATTATGACGACACTGTCCTTGCCGCGTATCTTGCCGGGGAAAATGTGGATGAGGAAAGTCTCCGACATGCTCTCCGTAAGGGGACAATGACTTGCCGCCTCTTCCCGGTGCTCCTGGGGGCGGCCCTGCGCAACAAGGGAATCCAGCCGCTGCTTGACGCAGTTGCAGCATATCTTCCCTCACCCTTGGACATAGCACCGGTTTTAGCACGACGGCCAGAGAGCGCAGAGAGCGAAACGGTGTTGTGTAATCCGAAAGGTCCTCTCTGCGCACTGGCCTTCAAGGTGCAGTCTGATGAAGGGCGCAAACTCACCTTTATCCGCATCTATTCCGGGACCCTTCAGGCAGGGGGGATGATCTTAAACAGCACTCGGTCGTGTCAGGAAAGGGTTGCACGGCTGTTCCGCATGCATGCCCACAAGCGGGAGCGGATCGATGAGGCTATGTCCGGCGACATTGTCGCGGCGGCTGGCCTCAAGGAGGCATTGACCGGCGATACACTGTGTGACCCCGGCCATCCCCTGATCCTGGAAGGTCTTAGCGTGCCCGAGCCGGTGGTATCTCTGGCAGTGGAGCCCAGGGGGACGGAGGATCGGGACCGGTTCCTGCCGGCCCTGGAAAAACTCCAGTGGGAGGACCCGACCTTCAAGGTGCATGAGGATTCAGATACCGGCCAGACAATACTGACCGGCATGGGGGAACTTCATCTGGAAATCATTGTTGACCGACTGGCGCGAGAGTTTGGAGTTGGCGTCAAGACCGGCCGTCCCCAGGTGGTCTTCCGGGAGACCATCGAGAGGACCGTGGAGCGGCGGGAGACCTTTCACAGGATAGCAGAGGGAAAGGTCGAGGCGGGCGAGCTCCTTCTGCGCCTGTCCCCGTTGCCACGTGGCTCAGGGGTCCATATTCTTCTTCCCCCGGAAGGAGAGACCCTTCTGCCGCCGGATCTGCTTCTCCTTCTCGAAGAAAGCCTGGTCCGTGCCTGTACCGCCGGATGCATGACCGGTTACCCACTTACCGACCTGGAAGTGAGGGTGCTGGAAGCCCCTTTCGAGCCCGGCGTCACTACTCCTCTAGGGATAAGGGCGGCGGCACAGCGCGGGGTGGTCCTGACGGCACGGGAAGGAGGAGTGATCCTCCTGGAACCGATCATGTCCCTGGAGATTATCGCCCCTGCAGAATCAGCTGGCAAGGTGCTCGGCTCGCTCTTGCAGAAGCGGGGAAAGGTTGAGGGGGTTGAGAGCCACGGGGATGTTGAAATAGTCAGGGCGCTCGTACCACTTGCTGAGATATTCGGCTACATGACCGAGCTGCGCAGCGCCACCAAGGGGCGCGGCACCTATACCATGGAGTTTTCCCGTTTCGAGACGGCCCCGCCGGAGGTCATGCAACGTTTTGGTCTGGCGTAACCGGAAATTATTGTCCCCATTGAGCTTGGTTAAGGAATGCAGCTTTAATACTGGCATCTTCTTTACGGTCCCATGAACCGTTTCAAAGAGGTATCTTTTCGTAACGGGTTTTTACTTATATTGACCCAGCCACTTGACCATTTAATGGCAATAATACGTTTGCGATTATTAATTCTTCAATTTCATCGTTCAGGACAAAACCACTAGGTTTTATCCTTGAACTGGGCCATGCTTGCCACAGCTTCCCTCCTTTTAATTCCGGGGTACCCCCACAAATTTTCGACAATCTCTGCAAGAAATCAGTGGCAAAGAGCTTCTCCTGGAGTTGTTTGGGGCACTTGGGAGCTTCACTTTTGGCCGAAAAGGGGGAATTCCTAGTTGCGATACAGCATATTCAAGGACATGAGCGGCCGATGACCATGGATAAAGAATAGAATGGTTTTGAAAATGGCATCGTTCAGGCCTACAAATCACTAGATGATTCACCAATGAAAGTCGCCAACTCAGACTGGGAATTTAAAAAAGACCCAATACGAAACGCTAGGACCGAACGGGTTTGAACAGATTTTGCAATAATCTGTTTAATAGTAAATAATACAGCACATTAATTATCAGATACCCCCAAATATACCCCCAATCAAGTTTAAGGCGATCACTTATTTTTTAATGGAAATTGCTTCTTTATATCCAGTTTTCTGATAGCTATTCTTTTACAAATCATCTGCCCCGGACAAGGAAAGCCATACTAGGCGATGGCATTCGGATTTTCAGTCCTAAGAAATCGTTATTGATATAACTTAACCCCTTGATATTTGGCCTGGTTTCCCGCAACCATTGAAAACTACTAGAAAATTGATTTCTATTTATTCCTGCCTATTCCACTCCATTTTTCGTGATTTTAACAAAAATTTATCGCACTTGGGATTGCATCGGATGTGGGAAGAGATGTGAGAGGCTTGGAGAGGTACATGATTTTTAATAGACCTTGCCCGGCCGCACTTCAATCCTGACCCTCTGCTTTATTTGTAACCTTTTGTATCAAACCTTTGACTAATAGTATAAGAAGTATAAACGTGAAATTGCCTTTTAGGACTAAATGATCCACGGTGACGAAGGGAGGATCTATGAGAAAGATGGTGGTAACACTTATAGTTGCAAGTCTATTATCAGCAACAATCGCAGCACCGGTGTTTGCCAACGAATGGGGAGGATACTATTATGGAAGAGGTGGAGGAGTTGATCCCTTTTGGCCAATAACCTGGCCAATCACCGCCGCACTGGCCATCCCTGCGGCCATCATCGGTACCGTAGCGCACATTGCAGTCCCGGGACCAGCGGGATACGGTTATGCCGCACCACCGGCACCCGTTTATTCAGGGTCTGCAACATACTACGCACCAGAACCATACTATGCGCCGAGAGTATATGTAGCACCTAGGGGATACTACTCACCAAGAGGATACTACTCACCTAGGGGATACTACTCACCAAGAGGATACTATCCCGGCAGATACTATCGGACATATAGGAGCGGTTGGTAACTCTGAGATGAAAAAACTTACTTTTTTCAAGTCCAGCTATGGTTACATTTATATAGTTAGTCAATAAGTATGGGCGTATGTATTTAAAACATGCCTATTTATGATATAATAAATTCAACGATATAAATACATTAGACTAATGGGGGTTGATATGAAAAAGTATATTTGTATAGCCCTTACTGCAATAGCGCTGATACTAGCAGGTTATTCATCCGGGCAATGTGCTCACGGTGGGTCTGGCGGTCATGGCGGGTCTGGCGGTCATGGCGGGTCTGGCGGTCATGGCGGGTATTACGGTCATGGCGGTTATTACGGTCACGGCGGTTATTACGGTCACGGCGGTTATTACGGTCACGGCGGGTATTACGGAGGAGGTGTCTGGTTTGGTCCGTGGTGGTGGGGTTCGTACTATCCATTCTATCCGTATTATCCTTATTACCCGGACTATGCGTTACCGCCTGCTGTCGCCCCGCAGCAGCCCGACTTATACGTCCAACCGGCCCCACAACCAGAGGAACCTTATTACTGGTATTTCTGTCAGAATCCAGAGGGTTACTATCCGTATGTGAAGCGGTGTCCGAACGGTTGGATGAAGGTTGTTCCTTCTCCTCCGCAACTGAAGGAAAAAGTTGCCCAACCGGCTTCAGAACCGGCAACTATGACGCTCCTGGTTGAATTCGACACCAACAAGGCAAACATCAAGCCGGAATACAATGACGAAATTGCACGTGTTGCCGACTTTATGAAAAAATACCCGAACGTTACCACGACCATCGAAGGCCACACAGATAATGTCGGCAACATGAAAAGCAACATGGTGCTTTCCCAGCGTCGTGCGGAAAGCGTAAAGAGTTACCTTGTGGAAAAATTCGGCATTGAACCATCACGACTGCGGGCAAAAGGCTACGGTCCCACAAGACCTGTAGCTGATAACAAAACAGCCGCGGGAAGAATGAAAAACCGCCGCACTGTAGCAGTTTTTGAAACCATGGTACAGAAGTGATAGATCAGAATGAGAACAGAGGGCGCCTCTTCATTAGTCCTGGCCGGTGCAGGGTCGGACAAGGCCAGAGTGTGGTTGGTTGTGGCCAACGGTTCGACCTGTAGTCGTGTTGTTCTAACCAAATTTGGCCATTTACATTATTTAATTTTACAGGCTCAATTCTGCCCTCGACAAAGGATATCTGATCTCTCATTTTCTAACTATTTTCTAGAGCCTTAATCCTTAACCGGCTGCGTGGAAATTTTTTGTTCAATTTAACCTTCGCCACATAACTCATTAGCCCCGACAGCTCGGCTAGATTTATGTATATTTCGAGGGCAGATCCTTTCCCTTCCATATGCCAGAATGGTTAATTACACAATTTTGCAACTTTGCATACCTGACCCGATTTGTTCCACTTGACAATCTGGCTAAGCGTGGCATAAATAAAATATACTTAGAATAAGGACACTTAATCTAAATAACAATGAACGTCCATCACGCTTCTCTCCTTTTTATGTATCGAACACATCGGGCCGAATGTGCATCTTAACTATGAACACAAATATCGGAGATGATTGCATGCTTGGGCGGCTCATCAGCAACCCTAACCTCGCGCCTTATGGTCGATACCGCACAGAATGTGCTGGTTGAGAACGGCTACCATGCAGTGAGTTGGCACCGTATCACTTAACGTTGACAAACAGTGCCCACTATCCTGCCTATCGAACTGGAGGAACAAAATGCAAAAATTACGCTACGGACTCATTACACTGTTGATGCTTTTGTGCTTGGTGACTTCTGCCAAAGCCCAGGTGAGCATCGGCATCGGGTTACCCAACGTGAACATTGGGATCAACCTGCCGGTTTTACCGGAACTTGTCCCGGTGCCGGGCTCCCCGGTCTACTATGCTCCACAGGTGAATTGCAACTATTTCTTTTACGATGGCATGTACTGGGTCTTCCAAGGGGATAACTGGTACGCGAGTTCCTGGTACAACGGCCCTTGGGGGCTTGTGAATCCAGATGTTGTGCCGCAGTTCATCCTGCGTATCCCCGTGCGCTACTACCGACAGCCTCCTGGATTCTTTCGCGGGTGGGCGTCGAATGCGCCGCCCCGCTGGGGTCAGCACTGGGGCCATGCATGGGAGCAGAATCATAGCGGATGGAATAGGGGCGCTCGCGGCCCTGTTCCAGCGCGCGCTCCGCTTCCCGTCTACCAAAGGCAGTTTTCAGGAAATAAGTATCCACGAATGGAACAGCAGCATACGATACACACCCAGAATTACCATTACCAGCCGCATGAAACTGTAGTCCGCCAACACTATATGCAGCAAAGAGCGCCCGCACCTGCCCAGCGGGGAAAGAAGTAATAGCCTCCGAGGAGATGTCCAAATCATGCTGCATAATTGAATTATGCGCGTTTTAAATAACGAGCTAAATAGTCATAAGGCAAAAATTGACATGGGCCATTTTCGCCGTGTTATTTCTGGCATCCTCGATGTCGTTTATACAAATTCCGGGTTGCGGTGACCCGCAATTTTCTAATCACCGAGTGTAAATTGCTTCCGGAGCGGATTTTTGAAAAGAAAAGGTACATCTTCAAGACGCCCGCCAAGGAAGGGAAAGCGCTGGCCGGGTGGAGTCGTTTCGGTCCCTAACAAGTTTCCATCTGGAGTTTCCGGATGGAAATTTGTTAAAGTTGTAGTGCTTCCGTAAGGAATAACAATGCCCACATGGGATCGGGCCGCTTTCATTCTCGGTGACCCCGTTATTTTGTCCCTGGTATCTATCCCTTTGCCGTCACAAACCGCGCCCCCATCTCAAAGGCTTTTTGACATTCAAGGGGAAATATATCCCTGTGCCTCGCTGCTTTTTTCTCGGGATCAAAACGGTCTGCAACATATTTTGAATAATCTTCAAACTGATAGGTATCACAATTGATAAGTGTTTCCGAAGCTCCGAATATCCTATGCAACACCATTGCTGTACGGTTGAAATTTTGGACGTAACCCCATTCCATCATAACTTCTTCTGAAACATTCATCGTATAAATAAACCCTGTGCTTATTTCCCCGGGAAAAAGTGTTTGAGGCGGATCCGTATACATCAGATAGGGAAACAACAGGCGTTCCAAGAATGATCTCATTTCTCCAGTTGCACTCCCGAAATAGATCGGGGATCCGAGTATAAGGGCCTTGACTCCCTCGATCTCTTTAAAGATCGGCGTTAGATCGTCCTGCACCACACATTTCCCGTAACTTTTGTGGCCTCTTGTTTTACAAGCAAAACAGCTTATGCATCCTTTATAATTTAAATCGTACAGATGAATAAGTTCTGTCTCCGCCCCAAGCGAGGCAGCGCCTTCAAGCGCCTTTTCCAGGAGAGTCGCGGTGTTCCATTTTTTTCTCGGACTTCCATTGATCGCTATAATTTTCATGAATAAGACCGTACCTTTTTCAGATCTATAGTAAGAATGAAATCTTCCTGATAATAAATCTGAATCAGTCGAGGGGATCAGTAGATGTCAGGAATCAAAAGGCCTTGAACAGGGGCATTCATTAATTCAACAAATAATTTGGAATTATTTTGTACACGTTCAAGGCCAGACCCCTGTAATTTCGACCGATTGAGATTTCAGGTGGCGATTCACATAATGATACATTGCGTGAAAAGGTCAAATATATCTTTGAGCACCTGCTCGTATCTGCATCGGCTCCGCTTCGTCCGTCTAAGTGCCTTGTTTAGGGATGATACACACATTTATGCTTTTTCTTAGTAGGCCTATTTAAGCATTTTAGATTCTCTATCAGCCTAATCTAAAGATTCGTATGGGCCGTCCAACTTCCCATTTTTATTCCCAAGTAGATTATCATGGCAACCTCCTCATTTCAGTAAAAGCAAGCGCCTATATTGAATTACCGGTTAATTTATGCTGTCCAGTTTTCGTATATATTAATACATCACTACCCCCATTGGTAAATATTTGGCCAGCTCTTTCCCAGTTTCGGTAACACGGGGGCTTAAAAATACCTTATCTTATTCTCAATTGCTTCCTGAACTTTCAATATTATGGTTCCTGAAGTTGATGCAGAGCACTCCAAACTGCTGAATATGCCACCGCCCGCTTTTTGTCCAGTTGGGTATTAAAAGGAAGTGAAGTTTTGAAGTTTCGATAGTCGATTGCAAGCACTGTCGCCGCTAGATACTCGGCTAAGGCACCTGCCTTGACTGTCATGCGATAGCGATAATCTGCCTTAGGTGTTTCGATGATTGCAGTTTCAGGGATGTTCAGTTTGTCTGCAAGTCTTTTCAAATCTTTATGCACTCTTGCCCTAACAAGCAGTTCGTCAGGCCCGCAATGCTTCTTGACTATGCTGTAAGCTCCATTTTGGTCTATGTGCCACATGGTAAAAGCTCCTTTCAGTTATTTTACTCCTAACCCCCTAAAGCTGAGAAGTGCCGTTGATACTACATATGATGAAAGAACTTATCAAATTTATACTAACATTTTTAAAACCTTCCTTGATATACCTTCGAATGCTCCTTACGCTCCTCAAAGTTCCATATATATCTGTCCACCAAGGGCTTAATAATCTTAATCACCATTATTGATCTTTTGTGTTTTGGTATATACCCCATGCGTATACCCAAATCCATTGGATTTAAGTATATCCAAAAAGGCTTTAATAGACATTAACAAAATAATAAACCCGCGTAAATAGCGGGTTTATAAACTGCGTCGGACTTCGGCGGATTCTTTAGTGGAGCCACCGAACGGATTTGAACCGTTGACCTGCCGATTACGAATCGGCTGCACTACCCCTGTGCTACGGTGGCGCTACAAGCATGACAAGTTGCTTTTATTGCATAAAAGGCCGATACGTGTCAAGTCTTTCAATGCAGGTCGAACAAGAATAACAGGAGTTGCCCATCGCTCTCGCATTTAGTCGATACGCAGATTCACCGTCATTTTTTGACCATCTCAACTTCGATGCTGATGGCGACTTCGTCGCCCACCACCACCCCGCCGGTTTCAAGGACCTTATTATAGGTAAGTCCAAAATCCTTCCGGTTGATCTTGGTGAAAAGGGTAGCGCCGCGTCTCATCCCACCCCAGGGGTCCTTAACCACAGGTTCCATCCCTTCCATGTCGAGCACCACTTCCCGGGTGATGCCGTGGATAGTCAGATCGCCGGTCATCTTGAATTTATTCGCGCCGACCCTGATGAACTTTTTTGACATAAAGGTCATGGTTGGATATTTAGCGACCTCAAAAAAATTTGCGCTTCGCAGGTCCTCGTCTCGTTTTTCTATTCCGGTATCAATTGAAGCCACGTCGATTACGGCGCTTGCTTTGGTCATCGTTATATCCTTGTCGTTGATCTCGAATACGCCGTTGAATTTATGAAATACCCCCTTAACGTTGGAGATCATGAGGTGGCGCACCATGAACTGGATGTTGGTATGAACCGGGTCGATCTGCCATGTCGAAGCTGAAGCAAGCGCGGGGAGGAGGAATAGGGTGGTTGTTACGAATACACGGGTAAAATTTTTCATATTAGGTCCTTTCTCATCTGGAAAGATAGTTATTTCCGGCTCATCTTGGTCTGTAATAAAGATTACTATAAATCCCCTCTGGCGCAAGTGTAACAATAAAATGCGGCACATCCTTATGCAAGCTGATATTAGGCCATTTCCAAATCAAGGTCATTAATATTCTTTACCCATCTTCTCCGGTAGATTTTTGGAAATTATTTAATACCACTAGCCTGGATTCCCATGTTAGTTTTTATTAGTTAACACCACGGAGGTTTTTTATCCAAATATGATGCGCAGGTGTTTGCCGGCAAGCCATGGGATCGGGACATCGGTGTCGGGAAAACCTGCCGCGATTAAATGTGGATTGTGAGCTCGTTTTTGCAATTGAACTGTGATTTCACTTCTGGTGATTGCCACATGCGCAGTAGCATTCACGAGGTCCCGGAAAATATGCTTTGACTTGGACGTCTCGTAACCGTCTCCCACCGCAGCTCCCAGTAGGCGGTAAAGGCTGCTGGCCATTACGGTCAGCATCACATCGCAGTTGACCTTCATGGCAACGGCCGATGATAGTGCGTCCATATGGAAGAA
>Ga0326727_10010111_pt1 | contig 22673 bp, 19 predicted proteins | sample MB2enrmetagenome_FD_207643 | JGI IMG/M metagenome (GOLD analysis project Ga0326727, IMG submission 207643) | Lab enriched peat soil microbial communities from McLean, Ithaca, NY, United States - MB29MY | ecosystem: Environmental > Terrestrial > Soil > Wetlands > Peat | place: USA: New York...
GTTCCGGCACACCTTCGCAACACGGAATCTGCAAGATCATGTTTGCGACATTCGCACCCTGCAACTTTGGCTGGGCCACAGCGATCTTGCATCCACGATGGTTTATCTGAAGGCCGTGCGCAGCAAGGATGTACTCAGCAAGGTGAATGCTAGTCCGCTGGCGGCCTTTGCGGAATGATGCTCTCAGCTTGCGATGGAGATGCGGTGACCGCGCAACGGTTCTGCACATGGAGGCTTCCGGGCAGCTGCCTGTAAGACTGATCCCTGATCCCTGGCCCCCTGTCCGCGCCTTACGCCCCCATCCACTTGCGCAGTTGCCGTTGCGCCGGCTTCTCCACCACGTGCAGCGCAAGGAGCGCCAGCGCAATCAACAGGGCGTAGCTGATCCACGGGTCGTATTGCGTCAGACCCAGCCGCTCCAGCACGCGCGAGTCGTGAATCAGGTTCCACAGGTTGAAGTGCAGCAGGTAGAGGCAGTAGCTGGCCTCGCCCACGATCACCAGCGGACTCCACGCCAGCGCGCGCGCCAGCGGGTTCTCGCCGGCCAGTCCCAGAATAATGCAGCCGAAGAGCGGCATCAGCAGGCCGTCGTGCAGGATGGCGTAGGGCACGCGCGGCCCCAGCGACAGGAGCCCGAACGTACCCGCAAAACCGCCCAGCCCGAGCAGCAGGCGCAGACGCCCGGCCCGCTCCAGCAGCCCATCCAGCTCGGCCAGCACGACACCGAAGACAAAGCTGGCCAGATGCGGCAGCGGCGTGTACTTGAGCGCCTGCAGCCACGGGCCCCAGCTCCAGCGGTCGGGATGCGCAATGCCGTCCGGATTGATGGCCATGTACAGAGCGCCGGGAATCATCCCCAGCATCCACACCGCGCCCAGTTGAATCACGGAGCGCCAGGCCTCCACGGGCTTCTTCCACCGGGCCAGCCAGGGAAAGAGCACGTAATAGAAGCTTTCGGCCGACATGGTCCAGGCCGGCGTATTCAGGAACGTGGCGACCGGCGGAACCCACCCTTGCAGTAGCAACGGCGTCAGCGCCATGCCCGTCCAAAACATGGCGTGCGAGTGAGCGTGGTACTCTGCCGCCACCATCCGCCAGGCCAGCAGCAGGCTGAGCAGGTAGATGGGATAGAGCCTGGTGAACCGCGCCTTCCAAAAGCGCACCCGGTCCAGCTTCCCGGCCCGCGCCCGCCCGGCGTAGTTGTAGGCCAGCACGAACCCCGACAGCAGAATGAAAAAGCTCACCGAAGCGTAGCCGGCGTTGACCACCGGCGCCAGCCAGCCAAACCAATTTGGATCGGAGAAATGGAAGAAGACGATATTGACGGCTGCGAACGAACGCAGGCCCGTCAGCGCATTCAACCGTTCTGGCTTGCGCATCTCCACTGGCTGTTAGACGTCTCCAGTCGGCCTCCCGGTTCAGCCGGTCTCACCGAAGCCCGCGCCGCCCCCGACCCTCGCCATCCGCCGCGGCGGAAGCCTTCGGCCTGATCCCTGATCCCTGACCCCTGCCTCTACGTCGTCACCAGCGATCCGACCTTCTCACCCAGCACCACCCGCCGGATGTTTCCCGGCTGGTTCATGTTGAAGACGATCATGGGCAGGTTGTTGTCCTTGCAAAGGCTCACCGCGGTCAGGTCCATCACCTTCAGCCCCTGGCGCAGGATCTCCATGTAGGTGATCTCGTCGTACTTCACCGCATCCTTCATCAGTACCGGATCGGCGTTATAGACTCCATCCACCTTGGTGCCCTTCAGCAGCACCTCGGCCTTGATCTCCATGGCCCGCAGGCTGGCCGCCGTATCGGTGGAAAAGAAGGGGTTGCCGATGCCGGCGGCGAAGATCACCACGCGGCCCTTTTCCAGGTGGCGGACGGCCCGGCGGCGAATATATGGCTCCGCGATCTGGTTCATGAAGACGGCGGTCATCACCCGGCACTGCACGCCTCGCTGCTCCAGGGCGTCCTGCAGGGCGATGGCGTTGATGACCGTCGAGAGCATGCCCATGTTGTCGGCGCTCACCCGGTCCATCTGCTTGGCCTGCTCGCTCAGGCCGCGGAAGAAATTGCCTCCGCCCACCACCACGCCGACTTCAACTCCCAGGGCGTTCAGGTCGGCCAGTTCGCCGGTAATCTCCGCGACCCTCTCGGCATCCAGGCCAAAGCCGCGCTCACCGGCCAGCGCCTCTCCCGACAGCTTCAAAACAATGCGTTTGTACATGCTTTTTCGAGTATCGCATACCGCCGGCTGGGGCGGTCTCACCCTCTGGAAAGGGCGGCCTGATCGCTCCATGCGCGGTGGCATCGCGGCGTCAGACGATCCAGCCCCCGCCGACCACCTCGTCCCCGTCATAAAAGACGGCGGACTGGCCGGGCGTGACGGCGCGCTGGGGTTCGTCGAAGGTGGCCAGGACTTCGTCCGGTCCGGCGGGCGAGAGCGTGGCCCAGGCTGGTTCGTGGCGATGGCGAATCTTGGCGCGCACGCGCATGGGGCCGGTCAGCGCGGGGATGCTGATCCAGTTCAGCCCTCGGGCGCGCAGCGTTCGGGTGGCCAATTCGGCGTCTGCGCCCACGGTGACGCGGTGGCTGGCCGGATCAATGCTGAGCACGTAGAGCGGCGTGGGCGAGCTGACGCCCAGCCCCTTGCGCTGGCCCACGGTGAAGTTGAAGATGCCCTCGTGACGGCCCAGAACCTCGCCGCTCGGGGAGACCAGCTCGCCGGCAGTCTCCGGAACCCGCTCGCCCTGCTCTTCGAGGTAGGCGGTGAGGAACTGCTTGTAGTCGCCGTCGGGAATGAAGCATATCTCCTGCGAGTCGGGCTTCTCGGCGAGCGCCAGGCCGTGCCGGCGGGCCGCTTCGCGGACTTGTGTCTTGGTCAGGTTCCCGAGGGGGAAGAGAGTGCGCGACAACTGCTCCTGGGTGAGGCCGAAGAGGAAGTACGTCTGGTCCTTGGCCAGGTCGGCGGGGCGCTTCAGGATCCAGCGGGCGCGGGCGGGATCGAACTCGTTGACGGCATAGTGGCCGGTGGCGATGCGGCCGGCGCCGATGGAGCGCGCGGTCTGGAGCAACTGGTCGAACTTGAGGTGGTTGTTGCAGAGCGAGCAGGGAACCGGCGTGCGCCCGGCCAGGTACTCATCGACAAAGGGCCGCACCACATCGCGCTCGAAGCGCTCCTGCTGGTTGACGACGTAGTAGGGAATGCCCAGGTGCTCGGCCACGCGGCGGGCGTCGTAAACGTCGTCCAGCGAGCAGCAGCGGCCCGCCTTGGGCGCGTCGGGAATGCCGTGCCGTCCGGCCAGCCGGGTCTGGTCCCACAGCTGGAGGGTGAGACCCACAACTGAGCAGCTCGCGCCTGCGGTGCCGTCACCCCCACCGGAGGTGGCGTGGGCGAGCAGGGCCGCGACCGTCGAGGAGTCGACCCCTCCGGACATGGCTACGGCGATAGTGGCGCGCTCGGTCATAGGCTTCTCGCGAAAAGCGGTGCTAGCGGTGTTAGACGGATTAGCGGGACTAGCTCCGCCAACTCCGCTAACCACGCTAGCTGGCTCTGAAAAACTCATCCCGCCGTTCCCGCCGCCACAGGCGAAAGCGCTCGCAGCCGCTCGACGGCTTCGGGAACGACCTGCAAAACGTAGTCCACGTCGGCCTCGGTGGCGGTCTTGAGCAGGCTGAAGCGCAGGCTGGCGCGGGCGCGCGTCTTGTCCAAGCCCATGGCCATCAGCACGTGGCTGGGTTCGGTAGCCCCGGAGTGGCAGGCCGACCCGCCGGAGACGGCCACGCCCTTCAGGTCCAGCGCGATCACCAGCGCCTCGCCCTCCAACTGGTCGAACCAGATATTCGTGGTGTTGGCCACGCGGGGAACGGATGCGCAACCATCCACATGAACAAACCCGGTTGAGGTTCGAGGTATCCCACCCTTGCCGCAAAAACAAGTGCGCGGCAAGGATGGGGCACCCAGCATTTGTGGAATTGACGACCCGTTGACGCCGGTCCCCGGAATCTTCAGAATCCCCGCTTCCAGCCGGTCGCGCAACGCGGCCAGCCGTGGAATGGTTCCATCCTCGAGCGATTCCATGGCCAGTTCCGCGGCCTTCGCCAGCCCCACAATGCCGGGCACATTCTCGGTGCCCGCGCGCTGGCGGCGTTCATGGCTGCCGCCCACCACGAGCGGCTCAATGGGAGTGCCGCGGCGCACAAACATGGCGCCCGTGCCCTTGGGGCCGTGCATCTTGTGGGCGCTGATGGAGCAGAGGTGGCATCCGAAGCGGCGGACATCGAGGCCGACCTTGCCCGCGCCCTGCACGGCGTCGATGTGGAAGAATACGCCCGCATCGGCGGCGATCTTGCCGATTTCTTCCACGGGCTGCAGCACGCCGGTCTCGTTGTTGGCCAGCATGACGCTGATCAGCCGCGTCTCAGGCCGGAGGGCGCGGCGAATTTCTTCCGGGTCGATCAGGCCGCTCGCGGCGGGCGCGACATAGGTGGTCTCCACTCCCCTGCCCGCCAGGCGCTGCGCCGCCTCCAGAATCGCCGAGTGCTCGATGGAGGTGGTGATGAGGTGGTCGCCGGGGCGCAGCAAGCCGCAGATCGCCGTGTTGTCGCCCTCGGTGCCGCCGGAGTTGAAGACCACCTCGGCGGCATGGCAGTTGAAGAATTCGGCCAGGGTTTCGCGGGCGCGGTCCACGGCGGCGCGCGCCTGCTGCCCATGCAGGTGAATCGAGGAGGCGTTGCCGAAGTGCTCCATCCAATAGGGGCGCATGGCCTCCATCACCTCCGGCAGCAGAGGGGTGGTGGCGTTCGCATCCATATAGACTCGGCGCACCGCGGCAGTCTCCTTCCATCAGGCTGCGGAAATACTCGGCCTTATAACAAGGGCACGACTTCAGTCGTGCCGCAAATGCCGCAAATCTACCGGGCTTTAGCCTCTGTCGGAACTTCGGCTTTCCGGCGAGAACCTTTTCAGTTCCTCTCTAATGAATTGTACGGTCAACCTGGATTTTTCGCTCTGTTCTCCGCGCTCAATGAGGGACTTGCGGGGCTGTGCTGCGGGAACCGGCGGTATTCGGCGCGAATGCCCCCGATCCGGTTCGGTGCGCGGGGGCTGGATCGCCTCACTTCCTTGCCAGGAGTCGCGCCAGGTTCGCCTCAGCCTCTTCGCGCCCGATTCCACGCAGCAGAAACACCTTGCTCCGGGAAGACTCGCCGGCAATGAGCTCGACGGCGCTCTTCGGCAACCCAAACGTTTCCGCCAGAAATGCGATCAGCGCCGTGTTGGCACGGCCCTCCAGCGGCGGCGCCTGCACGGCGATCTTCAACTGCGCCGCAGGCCCTTCGCCGTAGACGCCCGCAATCGCCGTCTTCTTCGCCCCCGGCTGCGCGCGGACGGCCAGCGTCACGCCTGCTGAAGTCGCCCGCAGCATCACTCCCACCCCGCTTCATGCCGGCGCGGACCAAAGAGCGCCGTCCCTAACCGTATGCGCGTCGCGCCCTCGGCGATCGCCAGCTCGAAGTCCCCGCTCATCCCCATCGAAAGCACCTCCAGCGCCAGCTTCGGACGCGCCGCCGCCCACCGGTCGCGCCACTCCCGCAAGCCGCGAAAGCACGCCCGCGTCGCATCGTCCGCCGCACCAAAGGGAGCGATCGTCATCAGCCCCCGCGCCTGCAAGTACTCCAAGTCCGGCAGCCGCTCCAGCAGTGCGGCGGCCTCGGCGGTCTCCGGCTCCAGCCCCGTCTTGGCCGCCTCGGGACTCAGCTTCACCTCGATCAGAATCGGCAGGCGCTTGCCCATCCTGCCTGCCGCCTCGTTCAGCCGCTCAGCCAGCCGCAGCGAATCCAGCGAATCCACGGCGTCAAACAACTCCGCCGCCCGCGCCGCCTTATTCGACTGCAAATGCCCGATCAGATGCACCCGAATCGGGCCGGTCGCAGCGCCTGCCGCCCCATCTCGCCGCAGCCCTTCCAGCGCCGGCGCCTTAGCCGCAAACTCCTGCACGCGGTTCTCTCCAAAAAGCGCGATCCCCAGCGCCGCCGCCTCCGCCACGGTAGCCGCCGGACAGGTCTTCGAGACAGCCATCAGCTCGACCTCGCCGCGCTGCCGCCCGGCCTGCCGGCACGCCGCCGCGATCACCGCTTCCAACCGTTCGAGATTCTCGCTGAGCGCCGTCATCGTGCTCCCGTCTGCATTCAGCCCGCTCAGTGCCCCTCCGCCTCGAGGAACTTCTCCGCTTCCAGCGCCGCCATGCACCCCGAGCCGGCCGCCGTAATCGCCTGGCGGTAGCGCCGGTCCTGCACGTCTCCACAGGCAAATACGCCGGGCACCACCACTCCATTCCAAGTTGTCAGCACGTTGCCCGTGGTCTTGATGTAGCCCTCCGCATCCAGGTCGATCTGCCCGGCAAACATCTTCGCGTTGGGCTCGTGGCCAATGCCCAAGAACAGCCCGCTGACGGCCAATTCGCTCGACTCGCCCGTCTTCACATCTTTCAGCCGCAGTCCTTTCACCGCGTGCTCATCTACGCCCAGCACCTCCTCGACGACGGTGTTGGGGCGCAGCACGATCTTGGGATGGGCGATGGCGCGCTCCAGCATGATCTTGGAGGCGCGGAAGCCCTCGCGCCGATGCAGCAGCGTCACCTTCGACGCGAAGCGGGTCAGAAACAGCGCCTCTTCCATCGCCGAATCGCCGCCGCCCACCACCGCGATCTCACGCCCGCGGAAGAAGAAGCCGTCGCAGGTGGCGCAACTGGAGACGCCGTGCCCAATCAGCGCCTGCTCGCTCGGCAATCCCAGCCAGCGCGCGCTGGCCCCGGAGGCCACAATCAGCGTCCGGGTCAGAATCTCCCCCGCCGAGGTCGCCAATCGGATCGGCCGGGCGGCTAGTTCGGCGGCGTTCAGATGCGCCACCTGGAAGCTGGCACCGAACCGCGCGGCCTGCTTCTTCATGTTCTCAATCAGCTCCGGCCCCTGGATGCCCTCCGGCCAGCCGGGAAAGTTCTCCACCAGCGTGGTCATCGAGAGCTGCCCTCCCGGCTCGTGGCCCTCCAGAACCAGCGGTTGAAGTCCGGCGCGGGCGGCGTAGATGGCCGCCGTAAGCCCGGCGCAGCCGGAGCCAAGAATAACGGTATCGCTAATCTCTGTCATAGGCTTTCCTGTCCCGATTTTAGACGCCTCACGCGGCCGGCCGCCCTGTTCGCGCCGGACCGCGCTCTTTAAGATGATGTGCATGGCCAATCTGACTCTTATCTACGGACTGCGGCTCCTGCCCGAAGGCGAGGTCACCGAAATCCGCGACGCCACCCTCAAGCTGGCCACCGGCCACGAGGCCCACGTCACCATGCACGTCATCGAGGGCTCGCGCGAAGAGATCGAGGCGCAGCTCAAGCGCTCGCTCGACGCTTTCTTCGACTTCTACCCCGAAATCTGAGGCGCGCCGCCGCTCGCGCAGCCGCGCTCACTCCGCCCTTGCTTTGCGCAGAACCCTCTTGGACCTGCGCCGCCCGGCATCCGGCCGGGCCTCGATCTCGGCGGCCAGCAATAGCGGCAACATGCGGAGCGCGCGGCAGCGCACGGCGGCCTCGGGGGCGCGGCGCGAGCGTTCCAGCAACTGCATGACTTCATCGCGCAGTTCCGGCTCGGCCTGGGCGAGGATGGCGAAGGCTTCCAGGGCAATGGCGCGCAGGGCGATGCGCTCGTCATCGACCATAGCGCGCACCAAGGGCGCCAGCCTCATGCGTTGCCCATGCGTGCCGGCATTCAGAGCGGCCGCCAGGGTCACATGGCCGCGGGCCTGCCACTGCTCCGGTGGAAGCTCGGCGGCAAGGCCGGCAAGCACATCGGCATGGCGCCGCAAAATGCCCGGTTCGCGGGCGCTGACGCGGCGGGCAAGGTCGGCGGCGCAGCGGCTGGCAAAGGGGTCCGGCGACAGCAGTTCCGTCATCAGGCCGCGAATGGAGGCGCGGCGGGGCGGGTGCTGGCCGAGAAAATCCCGCATGGCCGCAACGCCATCGGCATCTTTCCAACTGCGCGGGGTGACCATCGATGCTGTTCGCGGCATTCGCCAACATTCTCTCACAGGCGGAGGAACCACCGACCGCCAAAATATCTCTGGGTAGGCCTTTCAATAGGAGCAGCCCTTCCGCGGCTTGGTTCCGTCTGTCTGGAATCGCGGCAGCGCTGGATCGTCGCCGCGCAGAAATCCACAGACCTTTGTACAGCCTGGGACAGTTGCCATCGCAGCCCGTTTCGCATCTCCAATGAGTTTTTCGCATCCTGGATCACTCCCCGGTTCATATAAGTCGCATTCCGCTACAGTTTGCTGTTCGAGGATACATCCCGATAACTCTTCCATTAGCGATTCTCTCCTTCCGCTTCCATTTCCCTATTACTTTTGAAACTGCCATCCCACGGTGCGCGGGCCGATGACTTACTCATGGCCGCACTGAATCCAGTTAACTGCCCCTTGCGGGCAGCCCTTCAGCGCGAACCAGGAGTTATTCAGCTTGGAGCGCCCCGTGTTCCGCACCACATTCGCTCTAACTCGCCGCCCAGCCCTGATCTTGTTCGCTTCGCTGCTGCTGCTTGCGCCCGCGGCCGTCCAGGCCGGCGGACCTAAGTATGTCGCGGGAGTCAGCTTCTTCAATTCAGGAGTCCTCGGCCAATCCGTCCACTGGCCGGGCGGCCAGGTCAATTACTACGTCGATCAGGGGCCGCTCAACGGTTCCATATCAAACCAGCAGGCCACAGCCATGGTCGATGCGGCGGCGGCTCTGTGGAGCGCGGTTCCCACGGCCGGAGTTACACTCACGGACCAAGGCCCTCTGAACGAAGACGTGAACGGGGCTAACATCGCAGCCGTGAACGGCGTAATTACCCAGCCCGCCGATGTTACGCCCTCGGCCACGAGTTATCCGCTGGGGATAATCTACGACGCGGACGGCTCGGTCATCGACGCTATCTTCGGCGTAGGCGCGAGCGACCCCACCAGTTGCCAGAACAACGGCGTCTTCGTCTGGATGGACAACATATATCCGGATACCACCATCGCCCACGCCATCATTCTGCTCAACGGCCTCTGCGCCACCAACTCCAACCTGACTGAAATGATGAGTTACGAGCTGGAGCGGGCCTTCGGCCGCGTCCTCGGGCTGGACTACGCCCAGGTCAACCCCACCGCCCTCGTGGACGAGATTCCCGGCGGGACCGACGGCTGGCCGATCATGCAGCCCCTCAGCGGCGTCTGCTCCCAGAGCGGCGGCCAGTGCATCCCCGAACCCTCCATCCTCCACTACGACGACATCGCGGCCCTCAACCGCATCTACCCCATCACGGCGCAAAACCTGGCCAGCTTCCCCGGCAAACAGCTCACCGCGGCCAACACGGTTTCCATTCAGGGAACCGTTACCTTCCGCACCGGCCTCGGCATGCAGGGAGTGAACGTCGTCGCCCGGCCTCTGGACGCAAGCGGCAATCCCCTCTACCAGTACACGGTCACCTTCGTCTCCGGCGGCTACTTCAACGGAAACCACGGCAATCCGGTCACCGGATTCACCGATTCCAACGGCAATCTCCTCACCATGTGGGGATCGAACGATGCGGCCATGCAGGGGTACTTCGATCTGAGCGGGATGCCGCTGCCTCCCGGCGCGACCACGGCCAACTACCAGGTCGCCTTTGAAGCCATCAATCCCCAGTACATCCTCACCGGCTCAGTCGGTCCTTATCTCGACGGCCAGGCGACTCCCTCCGGCACGTTGCAGGCGGTCTCGGTCCCTGGCCTGTCGGCGGGCATGACCCAAACCCTCACCGTGGACGTGGCCGACTCGGCGGTGGGCGGCTACCAGGACGCGATTGGCACGCAGGCCGAGCCGCGCTCTTTGCCGCCGAGCGGCCTCTGGTGCGGGCGCTTGAGCCAGGTGGGCCAGAGCGACTGGTTCAGCTTTCCGGTTCGCGGCAACCGCATCTTCACTATCGTTACGCAAGCTGTGGACGAAACCGGCGCGCCCACTGAAAACAAGGCCATGCCGGCCATCGGCATTTGGGACGCCTTCGATCCCGCCGGCGCTACCGCCGTCGGCGCCGGCCCCGGCATGAACGGCCTGGCCACGGGCGAAAGCTGGCTGCGGGTGGCCACCAACGGCGACGACCTGGTGCGCATCGGCATCGCCGACCAGCGCGGCGACGGCCGCCCCGACTACCCTTACAACGGCTGGGTGCTGTACGCCGATACCATCCAGCCGCAGCGCCTGCCCGCCTCCGGAGGCCCGATCGTCATTCACGGCATGGGCTTCCGCCTTGCGGATACGGTTCTGGTCGGCGGCCTACCGGCCATGGTCACCAGCATCTCGCCCAACGAGATCACCGCCATTGCGCCGCCCGCCGCCACCGGCGTCACCGGCTCCGTCGACGTCGAGGTGGACGACCTGCCGCTCTTCTACGCGGCGGCCATCGTCCCCGGCGGCGTCAGCTACGACTCCGGCAACGGCGACGCGCTGACACTGCTCACAGCGCCCATGAACACGGTGCCCATCGGCACGCCCATCCCCTTCACCGTGACCGCGTTGGGGCCCGATCTGACTCCGGCGGGCGGCGTCACCGTCATCTACACGGTTACCGGCGGAACCGCCACGCTCGCCTGCGGCAAGCCCGTCTGCTCGGTCACGGCAACCGGCGACGGCCGCGCCACCATGAATGTGACCGCCGTCGATACCACGTGGTCCATCGTGACCGCCGCGCTCACCAACGGCTCCAGCCTGCAGGCTCAGTTCGCAGGCGGAACGCCGCCCGTCCTGGCGTCTCTCACGCCCCAGCTTTCCCTGGCCGCCGGCGCCACCTTCACCTGGACCGTCCAGGCGCTGGTTCTCAACAGCGGCCTTCCCTTGAGCGGGCAGTCCGTCGCCTGGCAGATGCCATCGAGCGGCATCTCCGCGCTCGGCAGCACCGCCGCCATCACCGGCGCGAACGGCATCGCCGCGAGGATCCTCACCGTAGGCCCGCTCGCTGAAGGCCAGCAGGTCTCCGCCACCGCCTGCCTGAACGGCACCAGCCAGTGCATCGCCTTCAACGCCTTCGGCTCGCGCCCGGAGTACGGTCTTCTTGAAGCGGTCTCGGGAACCGCCCAGAGCCTCTCCCTGCAATCCACTCCCAGTCAGATCACCCTGCGCCTTCTGGACATGGACGGCAACCCCATGGCCGGCGGGTCGGTTGAGCTCTACCAGGCGCTCTACGCGTGGGCTCCGCCCTGCGCCGCGCACGGCGTTTGCGCCCCGGCCCCGCTGTTAGCCACCCAATCCGCCACCGCCACTTCGGCCATCGACGGCACGGTCGCCTTTACTCCTGCATCGCTTCCCGGAGTAGCCACCAATCTCCTCGGCCTGGCTGTCTCCGGCAACACCGCCACGGTCAACGTCGCGGTCGAACAGCATCCGTAGAGCAAATCCCAAGAAACCGCCGCGCCGGACCGCGAGTCCGGCCATCTTTCGCCCAATACACGTCCGGCCGCGCCGCGGAATGGTCTCCACAGCCGCGGCCGGGTTTGCGAGCTAATCGCGGCTCGGGATTCTTTTACTTGCGTTCCCTTGGCGCAAAGCCGAATGTGGCGCTGACCGAGAAGCAGCGCCCCGCCATGATTCCTGGGGTATCGGCGCCTGAAATGGCGGTGGTGGCGTTGAACTGGTCGGTGTCGCCGGCGGGGAGATTGGGATTCGCCGCCACGACAGCCGAATTCGACAGGCTGAGGCTTTGAATGTTGTGCGAGTCGAGCAGGTTGGTTGCGCTCAGCCGGATCTTGGTTCCGTCGAAGATGGAGCGATTGCGGATGGTGTAGTTGATGTAGGAGTTGAGGGTGCTGAAGACGGGAACGATGGCCTGGTTGTGATATTGGCCGCTGTCCACCCTCTGCTCGCCGACGCGGTGATTGAAGATGCCCAAGTTGAAGCCGAACCGGTTGTAAGTGAGGCCCTGCTCCTCGGTGTCGGTGGGAGTTTGCGCGACCCACAGGCCGGGGGGGGCTTGCTGGTAGAAGGGGGCGGCCTGGGTTCCGGCATTCAACGCACCCGCGTAATACGCGTTGCCGGCGGTCGCGTTCAAGTAAAGGTCGAGGCCCTGCATGAGAACCGCGGTAGTCTCGAACTCCACGCCCTGGGTAATGGAGCTGGGCTGGAGGTAGAAGATGGTGTCGCCCAGGTCCACGTCGCCGGGAATGTTATCGACGGTGCTGGAGTAACTGTTCTGGAAGCGGACGCGGTAGGCGTCGGCATCCAGCGTGATTCTGTTGCCCTTGAACACGCTTCCGATCTGGTAGGTGGTCGATTTCTGCTGCTTGGGAGGCGTGGCGAGCTGAGGGATGGCGGCGCTTGCCGAGGCAGCGGTCTGGTTGTAGTCGTAGACGGCGCTGGGAGGGACAATGCTGCCGGTTGCCGCCTGCGCGTAGATCGACCAGTCAGGCTTGATGCGGTAGTTGAAATCGAGCGAAGGCAGCCAGGCGGTGAAGCTGCCGGTGTTGGTGATGGTGGCCGGGCAAGCGGCGGTTGTGTTGGGGTAGCAGGAAAGCTCGCCCACGGTCGCGCCGTCGTCGGCGAAGTGCAGCACCTTGATGGTGTAGGCGGCGAACTTGGTTCCGGCGGTGATGTTGAACTTCGGGGTGGCGTGCCACTCGAATTCCGCGTAAGGCTGATAGGAGTCGGTCCAGAACGACTCGTTGAACTTGGGCAGCGGCTGATCGGCCCAGTTGTTCAGCGGATCGCTCGGGTATTGATGCCTCTTGGTGTAGGCCCAGTCGTACCACATGCCGGTGCGGAAGACGCCCAGCTTCGAGGTCTGCGTGACCAGCAAGGTCTCGCCATACTTGCGATAGCTGTTGTACTTGTCGATGCCGCAGGGCAGGGCCGTGACTCCCTTCTTGGTTACGCCCACGTTGCAGGGAGCGATGGCCACGCCGTCGTAATAGGCAACGGCCTTGGAGCCGCTGCCGACGATGAATGTGCCGGGAACCAGAGAGGGGTTGGCGACAGCCGCGGCCTGGGTGACCTCGGTGATCGGAGTTGCGTTCGAATAGAGTTCGCCGTTGTCGTAGTTATAGGTGTAGCCCTTGGCTTCCAAGTACCAGCCCTTGCCGAATTCGCTCTTGATGCCGACGTACTCGAAGTCGGTGGGAATCTGGTATTTGTTGTACTGGTAGTCGAACCAGCTCGTGGGGTCGGAATTGTTGGTGAGCAGGAACTTGATGCCCGCGCCAGTGTACGGTTGAAGTCCGTTGGCTGTATCGGCGTTGGTGCAGCTGAATGCGCCTGCCGCGGATGCGCCGTAAAGCATGCAGCGGGTAGAGCTGATGTTGGGCGCATTGGTGTTGAGGTGGATAACGCCGCTGAAGCCGGTCAGCACGGTCTTGGGCGAGAACTGGTACTGGTAAAGGAGCGAGCCGGCGCTGCGCATGTTGTAGTTGAAGCTCTGATAGCCGTCCGACGACATGTGGTGAACGTCGATGAAGAGATTCGACCTTTTTGGGCTGCCGAACAATCCGAAGCTGCCGGAGTTGAAGGCGCCGTCGTAGAGCTTGGTGTTCCAGGTGCCGTAGGAGACCGTGCCGCGGATGTCCATCTCACTGGTGAGCGGCTTGGAGAGCAGATGAATCGAACCGCCGAAGGGGGTCGGCCCGATGGTGGAGGCGGAGCCGGGGCTGCGGTCGAAGTCCACTCCGCCGATCCATTGCGCGGGGAAGAAGGCCCAGGAGTGATGCGTCGGCGTGTTGGTGTCGTAGAACGGTATGCCGTCGAAATCGATGTTGTAATCGCCGTCGGGGAAGCCGCGGAAGTAGGTCTTGCTCTGGCCCAGTCCAACGCCGTCGGTGCTGGTCGAGAAGGTGCCGGGAACGATCTGGACGATCTCGCCGAAGTCGGCGATGGGCGCGGTGAAGTTCTCAATATAGGTGTTCGAGACCAGCGACTGCGCGGAGCGCTCTTCAATGAAGCCGCCGCTAGGCGCGGTTTGCGCGGCGATGGAATCGATGCCCGCGTTGACCGTGATCTGCTCTGCGACCGAGCTGATGGTCAACGCGAGACCGACCTGCTGGGTTTGCCCCCCGGCCAGCACAACGCCGGTCTTGGAGGCGGTCGCGAAACCGCTGGCGGTTGCCTCCACTGTGTAAGTTCCGGCGGGCAGCCCGTCGACCGAGTAGTGTCCATTGGCGTCGGTTTTGACGGTCTTGGCGATGCCGGTCGCGCCGTTCTTCACGGTCACTGCGGCATTGACGACGCCCTTGCCTTGCACGTCGAGAATCGTGCCTTCGACTGAACCTTTTGCCTGGGCGTGCAGCGCCGTACCGGCGAAGAGCACGAGGATCGATAGAGCCAATGCGAACAGGCGCTTCCATGCGCTCGCGATAGAGTGTGTCAAAATGACCTCCGAATGTGGTTGGTGGAATCTGGGTTTTTGACCCGGCCCGGATGAGGGCGGAATAGGATTTGCCCACACTTCACGAAAGGGTAGCAATCCTATGTGATTGTCAAGTTACGCGGATGTTGAGCTGGGGTTAAAGGCGTTGAAAAACGCACATGGGGCGGCTACCTGAATGGAGTGTCCGCGACCGGCAGCGTTTTCGGGCCGCAACGGCGCCCAACCTGCCGGGTTTGCCGCCGGATGGCAGTCACACCACTTCTGCCGATTCATCCCGTCCCGTCCGGCATCGCTGGAGTGAGCGGCGCGGTCGTCTTCGATGCCGGATGCTTACTCATCCCTGTTCCCTGTTCCCTAACCCCTGACCCCTGACCCCTGACCCCTGATCCCTCTTTCCCGCCATCCACGAAACCACCGCGCACACCGTCAGAATCGCGCCCATCGCGGCCAGCGAGAGAGTGATAGGAACCTCGATCCACCGGCCGGCGAGCATCTTCAACCCCACAAAGGCCAGCATCGCCGCCAGTCCATAGTGCAGGTGGCGGAAGCGGTCCAGCAGCGAGGCCAGCGCGAAGTAAAGGGAGCGCAGGCCCAGAACAGCCGCAATGTTCGATGTGTACACCACGAAGGGATTGTGGGAGATGGCCAGCACCGCCGGAATCGAATCCATGGCAAACAGCAGGTCGGTCACCTCGACGGCCAGAATCACCGGCAGCAGAGACCCGCGCGCCGGTTGCAGCCGGCGAAGCAAGCTCCGAATGGCCGCGGGCGCTTTTGGAGCCGCCGCGCCGGCCGAACTGCCGCGGGCGGGATCGCTGCGCATCAGCCGGTAAGCCGCATAGAGCAGGATCAGGCCGAATACCCAGGTGATCCAGTCGAAGCGGCTGAGCAGCGCGATGCCCGCGGCAATGAACAGAGCGCGCAGCACCACCGCCCCGCCCACGCCCCACAACAAGGCCTCGTGCTGGCGCCGCTCGCCGATGCGGAAACCCTGGAAAATCACAAGGAAGACGAAGAGATTGTCCACGCTGAGCGAGGCTTCAATGGCGTAGCCGCCTACGAACTCAAGCGCCGGCTGCCGGCCCTGGGTGATGGCGATCCACGCCGCCAAGCCGGCCGCGGCCAGCACCAGCGCCGCCGTGGTCAGCCAGGCAAGAGCCCGCGAGCGACCGTGGCCGCTCCAAGGCCCGGGCGGCGAAGCCTGCGTCGGGGTACCCTCCAGGGCCGGGGCATCGCCGAGAGCCCGCCACAACAGTGACTCGGCCACCAGCAGCGCCGCCACCACCGCGTGAAACCCCACCCACCAGACCCACGAAACGCCCGCAATCATAGGTGGATGCTACAGCAAAGCGGTGGCGGGAGAACAGAAACACGAGTCAGGAGACGTTAGGCAAAGTGGAACCGGCGGCCGGGGATGATTCCGCGGCCCGGCGCGCGAAGTTCCGCTCAGCGCGCATTGCGCCAGTGAACGCCGGCTCCAATCAGCGGGGCATAACTGCCCAATGCGGAGACGCAAATCCGGATGGAAAGGCCTTCCAGCACCTTCTCCGCCGCGGGCAGGAAGAGCCGCGCCGAACGCGCGATTCCTCCGCCGAGCACAATACAGTCAGGGTGAAATGCCGCGCAGGTATCGCGCAATGCCTGACCCAAATCCCTGCCGAAGTCTTCAAAGGTCTCGCGCGCCTCCCGCTCTTCCTCCGCTAGAGTTGCGATCGCGCGTACCTCGGCGCGCCGGCCGGTTCGCCGCTCGTACAATCGTTGGACTCCGGCCGTGGAGATCAAATCCTCGAGGATGCCTCCCCGGTACGGATAGTCCCAAATCTCACCGCCCTTGGGAACCCCCTCGCCGGTAACGACCACCTGGCCATCGACTGCAAAAGCCGACCCGACGCCTGTGCCCAGCGTGATGCCGATGGCGCGCCGCGAGCCGGCCGCCGCTCCCTTGCTCACCTCTCCGATGAGGTAGGCGGCCGCATCGTTAAGAAAAGAAATCCGGTCTGCAGGGCAGCCGAGGCAAGCCGCAAGCCGCGGGGCCAGCGGCACGCCGTAGAGCCCCTGAAACTTATGTTTCATGGAGCTTACGCCGAGCACATAGTCGAACGGGCCGGGCATCGCGAAGGATGCTCCGTCCGGCAGCGCGCTGTGGGCCAAGGCGCGTCTTGCAAGCGACTCGATCGTGGCCAGGAACTCTTCCAGGCTGCATGGCTCCGGGATGGGCGCCTCATGCACGGCGCCGACTCCGGCGTCGGACGGAGAAAACTCGCAGCAGGAGATGTGGCTCCCGCCTACATCGAATACGAGAATGTCAGCCTGTGTCGCATGGTCTGGGAATGACATCGATTCTTCTCCTCTGTGGCCGGGTTCCGGGAGCGGCTCGGTCTACTTGGCATTTGCCGCCAGCAGGCTGAACAACCGCCGGCTGGAAAGCCGCAACTCGGGCCGCAATCAGGGCAAGCGCGTCTTAATCTCCCTGATAGCTATCCACGGTCGGTTTTGTAACAAGGGCACGACTTCAGTCGTGCCGCAGACGCCCCCAAAATGACGCGGGCTTTAGCCCCTGAGGGAATGCAAGCCACACTCCGACGACCTGTTCAGAATCTCCAAAGATCATCCTAAGGCTTTCGACCCCAATCGTCATCTTGAGTGGAACTTGAGTCCTTGGAGGATGAGCCGGATGTCACTGCCTTCACTCGCGGTCGATGCGGAACGGAACCGGCCGGGGCTCTTCTCCGTATGTTGAGAGTGGTGAGGGTCTCTGGAGGAGGAATCGACTATGGCTTTCTTCTGCAATCGCTGCGGGACGGGGTTGCCCGAGAGCGCGCGGTTCTGCTCGAGCTGCGGCGCGGCGGTCTGCGGGCCGCAGTTCATGACGGGCAGGCCGCTGGTCAGGCCGCTCGTGGGGCGCCGCATCGCCGGAGTCTGCCTGGGCCTGGCTCAGGCCTATAACTGGGACGTGGCTCTGGTGCGTGTCTTCACGGTAATCGGCTTCTTCTTCTCCGGCGGCCTCGTCTTCGTCGCCTACCTGGCCGGCTGGGTTGGGATTCCCTCCGAGGAGTATCCTGCTGGTATATGAAGGGCATCTACCAGTGGGATGGAGCGAGGCTGGGTTTTCAGGATGCGGGGGCAGGGCCGCCGGTGGTTCTTTTGCATCCCACGCCGCTCGACGGCGATTATTGGCGTCCGTTGACCGAGGATCTGGGCGGCGTGCGGGCAATCGTTCCCGACCTGCGCGGGCACGGCTGCTCGGAATTGGGCCGGAACCTGCCCGTGGGAGGCTTCGCGCTGGTTCCCGACGCGCCGGTGCTGACCATGGCGCAACTGGCCTCTGACGTTCTTGCTCTCCTCGATCATCTCAAGGTACAGGAAGCAGTTTTTGCCGGCTGCTCAATCGGCGGTTATGTGCTGCTGGAGTTGTGGCGCAGGGCGCCGGAGCGCATGAGGGGGCTGGTCTTCGTCTGCTCCAAACCGCAGGCCGACGCGGAGGCCAGTCTGGCCCGGCGCGCCGCCAATATCGCCCAGGTGCGTGCCGAGGGAACCGGAGCGCTCTTCGACGGCATGGCCAAGACGCTCATTGGAGCGACGGCTCGCCAGCGCCACCCTGAGATCGTTGCTGAACTGCGGGCGCGCATGACGCTGACGCCGGAAGCGGCTGTAGCTGTGCAGGCGGGCTTGGCCGCGCGGCCCGACTCCGTGCCCACGGTGGCTACCATCGATGTACCGGTGCTGGCTATCGCGGGGGGCGAGGATTCCGGCGTGGCTCCGGCCGAAATGGAGGTCTTCCACACCGCGCCGGGCGGATGCGAATTCCACCTGCTGCCCCATGCGGGGCACCTTGCCGCCTACGAGCAGCCGCGCAAGGTAGCCGCTTTGCTGGCCGAGTGGCTGCGCCAGACCGCGGGCTGAATGCCGGTCGAGTTGAGGCACGGCGCAGGGTTGGCAGTGTAAGCTTTTGAACGGTGGAGAAATCGGGCGCCGATCGCCGGCAAAACGCAGGCTCCGATTGCTCACACTTGCACAAGCTATTGAATGGAGACCTCGCAATGAATAATTCAAGTCGACGCAACTTCCTGCGCACGGCGCCCGTCGCCGCCGCGGCGGGTATCGCACTCACCGATGCAGCGCTGTTTGCCTCGCAGGCCCCAGGCCCGGGCGCGGCGCCGGCTGGCCCGGCTGCGTTTCAACTGATCACCGCGCAAAGCATTCAGGACGACATCAAGGCCTTGCAGGCGGGCGGCAATAACAATCTGGTGGACGCCAAAACCATGCCCTGCCCGGTTGTTCTCACCACCGAGGTGGCCAAGAGCGCCAAGGAGTTCGAGTGGCACGAGGGCCGCGACCACCTGCTGCAGATACTCGACGGATCCACGGTCTACGAGGTGGGCGGCACGCCGAAGGACGGGCGCAATACCAAGCCCGGCGAGTGGCTGGCGCCCGCGGCGGTGGGAGCGACTACCTTGACGCTCAAGAAGAGCGATATGCTGGTGATTCCGCGCGGAACGCTGCATAGGCGGAGCACCGCGGAGAGCGTGACCTTTCTGTTGATCTCGCCGATGGGAAGCCCAAAAGCATAGCCAGTACATTGTTCCATCCAGGCCCGGCAATTCATGGTCGGTCTGTCGCCGTGCCGCGGTTGGCCCCGTGCTATAGGTGTTCGCATGAGCAAGCACTGCTGTTTGATGGCGCTATTGCTGTTTGGCTGGGCGCTTCAAGCTGATTGCCAATCGACAACCGTTCCCGGTACGGAGTGGCAGCAGTATTCATCTCCGGAGAAGGCAGGATGGCAAGCGCAGAAACTCGCCGGAATCCACGCGTACATCGAGGAGATGGGCTCCACGTCGGCCATGATTGTGCAGCACGGCGTGGTGGTTGCCGCGTGGGGAGATGTGGCGCGCAAGTCGAATCTGCACTCCTGCCGCAAGAGCTTGTTGAACTCGCTGATCGGCATTGCCGTCGCCGAGGGCAAGATCGACCCCGGCGATACCCTTGAGAAGCTTGGCATCGACGACAACAAGCCGTCGCTCACGGCCGAAGAGAAGCAGGCGACGGTGCGCGACCTTCTCGAAGCGCGCTCCGGGGTGTACCATCCGACCGTCTACGAGACCAAGGGCATGGAGGAACAGAAGCCCCCGCGCGGCTCCCATGCTCCCGGCACATTCTGGTACTACAACAACTGGGACTTCAATGCGCTTGGCTTTATCTATGAGCAGGCGGCGGGCGAGAAGATCTTCGACGCCTTCTACCGGAAGATCGCGCAGCCGATCGGAATGCAGGACTTCACCCCGCGTGACGGGCATTACATCGGGGGCCGGGAGACACGCTTTCCGGCCTATGTCTTCGATATGAGCGCCCGGGATTTTGCCCGCTTTGCCCTGCTCTTTCTTCGCGGAGGTAAGTGGAACGGTACACAGGTGGTTCCGGAGGACTGGGTGAAGGCCAGCACGCGCCCTTATTCCGATGCGGAGTCGGGCGGCTATGGCTATCTGTGGTGGACCGGCGACTCGGCCAGCGGCAAGCCGCAGGAGATAACTTTTCCGAAAGGGAGCTTCTGGGCAGAAGGCCATCTTGGGCAGTATGCGGTGGTTGTGCCGGCGCTCGATCTGATCGTTGTCAACCGCGTGGATGAGCAATTGACCAGGCGCACGGTGCACAAGCGCCAGATGGCCCAACTGGTGCGCATGGTGGTGGAAGCCGCGCCGAGGAATTAGGAATCGTTCCACCCAAGTCCGGCGGCGCCGGCCTTCACGGCAAGGGCCGTACACCTGACGTGCCCGTTCCGCCCTCAAAGGCGGCCAGGAGATTCTGAACGGTGGTTGCGTTCTCCGCAGCAATTGCCGGTCGATCTTCTTCCCAAACTCGGTCCAAAGCCTACGACCGCCGCAGAGGCCGCACTGTGACGCAGGCTACAAATGCCGAGCCCCACAGAAGAGAGAGCGCGGAGAGACCATACCGCAAGTATTGGACGGGCAAGTAGCTGGCGCGCAAGCTGCCGCTTTCAATTGGCTGCCCCCCAGGGATTTGAACCCCGATATGCTGATCCAGAGTCAGCTGTCCTGCCATTGAACGAGGGGGCAACAAGCGCCATGCGCGGCGATCCTGAAGCCATGCCGGCCAAGGCGGCGGCAGGGCGCCAACCGCCGGAAGCCAACCTGTTCATCATAAAGGCATTCCAGAGCCCGGTCAAACCGGCGCGATGGGGCGGGCGGCAAGATCACGGGCCTCTTGCCCTACGCGCCGGCGTCCAGCCGTCTTTCGCTGACAGCGTTATCGATCTTCCGTAAATCGGCGGCCCGCTGTTTCTTCACTGAAGTGCAACGCGGCAGGGATCGTTTCCGTCTAACAGGAAAACAACCCTGATGTAGAATCAAATCTGAGCATGGAACTGTTCCTCAATCTCGCCTGGGTTGTGCTGGCCGCGCTGATGTTTTGCCTGTGGCCGCAGTTTGCCCCGCGCGCTTTTCCGGGCGGGCGCATGAAGGACTGGCGCTTGCAATTTGTCGCCCTGGCGGTGCTTCTGCTCATCTTGTTTCCAGTGATCTCGGTAACCGACGATCTGCAGGCAATTCAGAATCCGGCCGAGACCGACTCGACAGCGCGCAAGGACCATATCGCCGCCAGTCCGCACTCCATCATGCCCGCTGTTGCAGCGCTTCCACTGCCTGTTTTGGCCGAGCTTTTCTCAGGCCTTCCGCGCTTTGCCGCGCCCGGCGATCTTCCCACACCGGCGATCAGCTATCCTGCCCTGGCTTCCATCCAGAACCGGCCCCCGCCGGCGTGCTGATCTTTCGCCCTCGTCAATTCTTCATCTTTGGCCTCTATACTTTCCTATGTCAGCCGTGCAAATTACGGCGCAAAGGCTGTGTATGAAGCAATTCTTCCCTCTCTTTTCCGCTTCGGCAGCGGCGGCGCTGCTGGCGCTGGCGCCGGCCCTGGTTTCAGCGCAGACAAGCCTCACCTGGGAGCAGGTGAAGGCGAGGTTTGAAGCCGCCAATCCCGCGCTCAAGGCCGACGCCCTGGGCGTGGACGAGATGAGGGCGGCGGAGATCACGGCGTTTCTGCGCCCCAATCCTGGGATCGGCCTGTCCAGCGATGGATTGCAGATAGCTCCACACACGCTCCCCGGTTTGGGCACCCACTGGCTGCCGCTTACCGGCGATCAACTCGTTCCCAGCATCAACTACCTGCATGAGCGCGAACACAAGCGTGAACTGCGCCTGGAGAGCGCCAAGGAAGGCACAAAGATTGCCGGCTCGGAGCACGAAGATCTGGAGCGAAATCTCCTCTTCGACCTGCGCTCGCAGTTCATCCAGACGCTGGAGGCAAAAGCGGTTCTCGATTTAGCCAAGGCCGACCTGGCGTACTACGACAACATCATCCAGATCAGCCGCGACCGTTTCCGCTCCGGCGACTTGGCGCAGATCGATCTGGACCGCATCGAGCTTTTGCGGGTGCAATACGAAGCGGAGATTCAGTCGGCCATCGTCGATTTGCGCACCGCGAAGATTCAACTCCTGCAGCTGCTCGACGACCGCACGCCGGTGGAGCAGTTCGACGTAACCGGCCCCTTCGACTTCTCCGATGAGTTGAAGCCGCTCGATGAATTCCGGAAGATCGCTCTCGACGAGCGTCCCGACCTGCGCGCCGCGCTGGAGTCCATCCAGCAGGCTCAGACCAACCACAAGCTGGCCATCGCCAACGGCTCCGCCGATCCCACCTTCGCCACCTGGTACTCCTACAATCCCGCGTTCAATAACAACTTTGGCCGCTATACGCTGGGCGCCAGCGTGAACGTTCCGCTGCGCATCTTCGACCGCAACCAGGGCGAGAAGCAGCGCACGCTGATCGACATAGGCCGCGACAAGGAGCTGACGGAAGTCACGCGGGAACAGGTATTCAGCGACGTGGACTCGGCCTACGCGCAGGTGGAGAGCAGCCTGGCCCTGCTTAAGCCTTACAAGGCGCAATACAACGCCCAGGCGCTGCGGGTGCGCGATACGGTGACTTACTCCTACCAGCACGGCGGTGCGTCGCTCATGGACTTTCTGAACGCGCAGAGCGACTTCCGCGCCGTGCAACTGGCCTACGTGCAACTGATCGGCTCTTATCTGACCGCTGCCGGACAACTGAATCTTGCCGTGGGACGCGAGGTAATCCAATGATTTCGTATTTCTTCCTGAAAGGATTCCCCAAGACCTTGCCGGCTTTCGGCGTGGCCGCGTTGCTGGGCCTTGCCCTCGCCGGCTGCAACGGCAAGGATCAGGGCAACGGCGGGCCCGGCAATCCGGCGGTGA
>Ga0326727_10010114_pt1 | contig 22671 bp, 25 predicted proteins | sample MB2enrmetagenome_FD_207643 | JGI IMG/M metagenome (GOLD analysis project Ga0326727, IMG submission 207643) | Lab enriched peat soil microbial communities from McLean, Ithaca, NY, United States - MB29MY | ecosystem: Environmental > Terrestrial > Soil > Wetlands > Peat | place: USA: New York...
TCCCCGCGCTCCTGCAACTCGTGGGGATGCGTCGCGCCCAGGACGATATAAACAACATCCGGGAATTCCGCCAGAATCTGCGGGAGAGCATTCAGGACATGCTCAATTCCCTTGTTGGGCGAAAGCAGCCCGAAAGTGAGCAAGACGGTCCTGCCCTCGACGCCAAACTGGTCCTTGTAATAATTGGGATCGACAAACGGGATGTCAGGAATGCCATGCGGAATGAGATCGATCTTCGTGGTGGGCGCTCGGTAAACCGCCTCCAACATCCGGCGTCCGCGGTCGGTCATGACCACTAGCCGGGCTGAGCGCGCAACCAATTCCTGCATTACGCGCCGCTGCGTGTCATCGGGCTCGCGCAGGAGAGTATGAAACGTGGTGACGACGGGCATTTTCAGTTCGCGCACCAGCGCCAGCAAATGGCGGCCGGCGGGCCCGCCGTAAATTCCAAACTCGTGCTGAACGCAGACGACGTCCACGTTGCTGATGTTGATGAAGTCCGCCGCACGCTGGTAGGAGGTTAAATCCTGCTCCTCAATCTCGAAGCGGACTACGTCCGGATAATCGTAGCCGCCCTCGATGTCATTCACCGGCACCGCGAAGCACTGGCTTTGGGGGTGCGCCGCCGCTACCCAGGTCAGCAAGTCGGACGTGAAGGTGGCGATGCCACACTTGCGCGGTAAGTAGTCGCCAAGAAACGCGACCTTGCGAATCTTAGGTTCCCTTTCCACAAGTTTATTCGTGTTATGTTCTGCCCGCGCAAGACTCGCACTTTCGGTACGCGCGTCTTCGAGTGTAAGACCATGCATAGCAGAGAACTCCACGGGAGTGACCACGCATCAGACTCATTCAGCTTCCCCCCTCGGGGCAACCCACCCGGCCTGCGCCGATTGAATCGTCCCCGAAGGTGTGCTGGAAATGGTTAGAACATATTGAGGGTAATCTGAACGCCGGGAAAACGCAGGTCGCACAAATAATAGGCGCCGTCAAGATACTCGACATAAACGGTGTCGTCGTAGCTCCAGCCTTCCGGCCATCCTTGATTGAACCCGAACCAATAGCCGCCGTACTGGAAGCGGTTATACCCGCCGATCATCTGAGGACGGATCATGTGGAACGAGTGGCCGTGACCGAAATGGGCACGGTAACTGGTGTCAGAAATGCGACCATAATGGCCTCCGCCACTGTTGGAAGCAACGGTCTGTCCCTGTTGCCTTCCGGACTGCTGCGCTCTCTGTGCGCGTTGCTGCGGCTGCGCTTGCTGTGCGCGTTGCTGCGGCTGCGCTTGCTGTGCGCGTTGCTGCGGCTGCGCTTGCTGTGCGCGTTGCTGCGGCTGCGCTTGCTGTGCGCGTTGCTGTGGCTGCGCTTGCTGTGCACGCTGCTGTGGTTGGGCTTTCTGCGGGTGCTGCTGCGCTTGCTGTGCACGCTGCTGCGGTTGCGCCTGGTGTTGCGCCGGCTGGGCCTTTCCACCGCCTCCGCCCTTCTCCTCCTCGCCTTTTTGTGCTATTGCAGGAATGGCGGCTCCAAGAAGCAATAACAGAACTGCTGTGCTGATCACTCGATTTTGTTTCATAGGTGTTGCCTCCGACTCATGTCACATCCGCCTCTTGCTGGATTCTCGAGGCACACTTGTTATACCGTTTGTGCGCATGGATGTCAGTTCAGTACGGCTCACCTATTAGGTCAAAAATGCTCACCCGAGTGTATGGGGGAATTACTATCTGGCGCGGGCGGGGATATGCCGGGGATTTGAAATGGCTGAGGATTCGTTCGTCGCTGCGGTCTGCGGCTGTTCCCACCACAGAGGCGCGGAGGCTCAGGAATTTGGAAGAAAGGCCTGCGTCTCAGCGCCGCGGCAGTAAAGATAAATAGGTATCCTCCCTGCAGGGCGACACCCGACGAGGTCTACAGCCAACGATGTCCCCCCTTCGGGGAGGACGAGGGAGAAACCCGAACTAGTCGCTCAGGACCACGCTCAAGAGGCCACTGTTAACCGTCAACGCGCCGCTGCCCGCGTAATCAATAAAGCCCAGCGTCCGGAACTTGTTCATGAAATGGCTGACCCGCGACCGGGTGGTGCCCACCATTTGGGCCAAGTGTTCCTGATTGATTCCGGGATGGACAGTTTCGGCTCTGCTTTCCTTGCCAAAATGCGCCAGCAATAAGAGAATCCGGGCCAGGCGCTTCTCACTGGAGTTGAAAAGCTGGTCGACCAGATCCCCTTCAAATCGAATGTTGCGTGAAAGCAGGTGCGTGATGAACAATTCCGCAATTCCGTGCTGCTCGTGGAGCAGACGCACCATCAGCGACTTCTCGATCCGGTAAAGCGTGCAATCCGTCACCGCTATAGCCGTGGAGATGCGCAACGGCTGGCCGGCCAAGCAACCCTCGCCAAAGAACTCGTTGCCGCCCAGAACGGTGACGATTGCTTCCTTGCCTTGTTGGGAGGTCACCGCGAGTTTCACCTTGCCTTTGAGGAGAAACCACACGGAATCCGCAGGGTCGCCCTGCACGAAGATCGTGCGGTCCGCGCCGTATTCTAGAACGGTTTTCCCGTACGAGATTCCGCCGAGGAATGCTGCCCAATCGACGGGCGGAGTATTCCCGTTTTCTGCGGCATGTGACGGCTTGCCGTTGGCCTTAACAACCTTAAGCGGGTTCTTCTGTTTCTGTGTCGTCATAACCATCTCTCTCTTCCCCTTTCGCCATAACAGGTTTTCATCCCTGCGTCCCTAGGCTTTTCTGGGGCCTGTTGGTTAGAAACTGGCCTGTAAGGTTCTCTCAATCTCCCTCGAGGTTTGATGACTTTCAATCCTCTGTGATGCCTCGAGATGGGTCTTACAGGACATTCACGGAGTTTCACCTGAAACGCGGGAGCGTTGAGCTCTCTTTGCCGGAGGTTCGACGGTAACGCCGGCTCCGCTGGTTTCGTCGTCCCGGATATCTTCCTCCGCGATCTTTTTGACAATTTCCAGTGGAACCTGCTCGAAGTGTGTCTTAGATTGTTTCATTTTAGACATTGCGATTCACCCTCTCTGCCGAATAAAGCCTAGCAGGCCACAACTGATACGGGTAAACTCTTTGTGAAATCTTTTCTAGTCCGTTGACAGATGAATCAACGTCCCGCCCGTCCCTCCCCCCAGCTAGTACTCCCTGCCGTTATCCGGTGCACGAGCCTGATACTTTAGCGGTTCGATTGTTTAATTGTAGTTGTGGTGACGTTGTGATACGATAGTTCTACGGAATGTACCGATTAGCAGTCGTGGAGGAGGGCATGAGTCCTCGGACCAAAGTTCCAGGCCACTTCAAGACGCTGTTGCAAGCCAGCGTCCCGCAAGGGCGCAAAGGGAAGCACCAGAAGATTGTATCCACGATACTCCGTGATCTCGACATGTTGCAGGACGGCTCTGCGATCAAAGTTCCCTTGGCGGAATTGGTGGAAAGCAAAGAGAAGGTGCGTTCAGCCCTGAATCGTGCAACCCGGAAAGCAGGGCGGACGGTGGCAACCGCCAGCGACGCCAACTTCCTGTACATCTGGAACGTCAGCGCGTCCCGTCAGAACCCTCAAGCTTAAGCCTCATAACCAGCCGATATCCGTGTGGAATCCCCTTCGAAGCACTCATTCGCGCGAAAGCAGGAAACCCGCCCTTGTGGCATGGCCATCCTGGCCATGAGTTCAGCCGAACAACTGCCGCGCAACTTCCGCGGCGCATTTCCAACGGTTCTCAGTTGAGCAATTGTGACCAGCCAAGTGTGCAGTACGGGACTGACACGCGAACTACCCCACGTTATAAAGGATGAGGTGTGAGAAGTAAATCTCTAACTTCTATCCGGGATCTGCCTGGAGACGGAAGTTAGGCGGGAGGATGAACATGCTTTGGACAATTTTCGTGGTTCTGATGGTTATGTGGCTGCTGGGCTTTAGCTTTCACGTTGGCGGAGGTCTCATTCACCTTTTGCTCGTTGTTGCAGTGATTTGGTTAGTCTGGAACCTGCTCACCCGTCGCCGATCTTTTTCATAAGGCGGCGAATGATCGCAGAGGGTGAACCTATGCCGAAATACTCTTGGTTCAAGATTTGTGAAGCGGGACGGCGTTTTTTCTATCCGGCTGCGCGGTGCCAGACCTCCTGGTCGCTATTTCTCTATCTAATCGCCGCCATGGCATCCGCATCGGCGCAGACCGGGGCCACACTCCCAAACGTGGAAACCATTGTGGCGCGCATGGCGCAGGCCCGGGCGGAGAACCGGGCTTGCCTTCGCCCTTACATCGTCACGCGGAATTACAAGTTGTTTGGGAAGGAAGAAGGCAAAGCTAAGTCCGAGGTGATTGCCGATATAGCCTTCGTTCCACCGGACTCCAAAGGGTACATTATTCAGGCGACTATCGGGAGCGGACTGGGACAAATGATTGTTCGCCGCATGCTGGCCAATGAAGCCGAGGTCACGAAAGACTACGCCTTAACCGACATCTCGGCGGACAATTATGATTTCCGCTTCATCCGCGAGGAAGAGGTAAACGGCCAACGCTGTTACGTCCTCGAGTTGTTTCCCAGGCGCAACGACAAGGATCTGCTGCGCGGGAACGTCTGGGTCGATGCCAACAGCTACCTGCTTCGTCGCACCGAGGGCGAGCCAGCGAAGGTTCCCTCTTGGTGGGTGCGAGACGTGCGCGTCGCGCTGCGCTACGGCGACGTCGGCGGAATGTGGCTGCAGACGGCTTCGGAAGCCACCGCCCGTGTCCGGATGCTCGGCCCCTGCACGATGGTTTCGCGCGACGTGAAGTATAAGATCACCGAGCTCGTTGCCGACGGGTCTTCGGCCCAAGCGAACTTCTTCGAGCCGATTCTTGACCGATCTCTTCGCCACCGCGCGATTCCGAGGCTACCGAAGTGAATCATTCGGAAGGGAGAATCAACATGGAATTGGACAAGGCACTGGGGTTGGCAGTAATTCTGGGCTGGGATGACTTGAAGAAAGTGAGCGACGCATGTTCAGCACGGGTTGAATACCGATGTGAACCTGGAACTTCGTTGGATCACCTGAACGTATGGTCGGTTGATCCCGAGGGTCGTCAGAATAGGGTGTGCGAATACTGGACCGGGACTTCTCCAGCTCACCCAACAGGGGTACGTTTCACCAACAGCTTCCAGTCTGATCAGTTAGGTCAGGCCCTTGACTTCATCCTGATGAACCAGGGTCAGTTCACACGTCCCGCCGATGCTTGCCGTGATGGGCTGGCTCTGATCTACCCACCCAGCGGAGATGAACGTACAGAAGCCGCCGCTTGGATGAAAGGGGCGCACGGCGTCCCTACTAACATCAGCCGCCCTGAGGATCAACGGGTTGCAACTCGCTAGGCGGGGTTTCTCAGTGCGCCCCAACGGCGGTTGGCCCGTGCCGGGGCCGAGGCCGCTTGAAAACGCTCACGGAGAGTGGCTGAGGGAGAAGAATCTTGCTTGGTCTTGATCGCGGCGCGGCGCGTTACACCTGGACAGCGGTTTTCATTCTCACCGCGGTAGGACTGCTGTATCTCATTCGCGAGACTTTGTTTATCTTTGTTGTGGCACTGCTGTTCGCCTACCTTCTCTGGCCACTGGTCAAGGTTCTGGATCGGCGGCTGCCGGGGCGGTCAAAGGTGCTGGCGCTCACCTTCGTCTACCTCGCGCTGGTCGGGTTTCTGTTTGTTGTTGGAATTGCGATCGGCTCTCGTGTAGTCCACGAGGCGAACACGCTGGCATCCAGGCTGCCGGATCTCCTTTCGAAATTAGAGCCTCCGATCGCGCCCGTCGTTTCACCCTCCGCTCAGACGCTGAAGAGCACTGTCGTTTCGACTGTGCAAAAGCAATTGGCCGATCATTCGCGAGAGCTCCTGGCACTGGTGCCGAATGCCGCCTTGGGGGTCATCTCGCGCGCTGGAAGCCTCATCTTTATCGTCTTGGTTCCGATTCTCAGTTTCTTCTTCTTGAAAGACGGGCGGCAGATGCGCAGTTCCGTGCTGGGCTTTCTTGCCGAAGGGTCCCGCCGCGACACGGTGCAGAGAATTGCCGCTGACCTGCACCTGCTGCTTGCACAATACATGCGGGCGTTGGTGTTGTTGGGAGTCGTGGCATCTTTGGCTTATGGACTCTTCTTCGCGATCATGGGCGTTCCGTATGGGATTCTGTTGGCAGCTGTCGCTTTTCCTCTGGAATTTGTTCCCATGGTAGGTCCTCTGGCTGGAGCCGTCATCGTCTTGCTCGTTGCCGGCTTGAGCGGCTCCCACCACCTGCTCGCGACGTTCGCGTTCCTTGTGGCGTTCCGCTTATTCCAGGATTATGTTGTGTCACCGCATTTGCTCAGCGCCGGCATGAAGCTACATCCTTTGCTGGTCATCTTCGGAGTCCTGGCGGGCGCCTCTATCGCAGGTATAGCCGGCTGTTTTCTTTCGGTTCCGGTGCTCGCTACTTTGCGAATCATTTACCGGCAGTTGTTACCCAACGCCCCTCCCCCGGTGGTTGCACCTGGCGGTCCTGCTAGTCCATGAGGAAGCTGGCTTCAATTCATCTTGCTCACCGGCCTTTTCCTCTCCAGAAATTCGAGCGGTTGCCCGATTCAGTAGCGCCGAACGCGCAAGGCGGGCGCATCGCTACTCCGGCTATTGATGCGCAGACCCTCCTGCGGCGCGCGAACCGTGCTTGTAGGAGTAGACGTGCGTGACTTCCGCGCCTAAAAGGAAAATCTGTGCTGAGTAATAAACCCAGGTGAGGATAATGACGAGGGATGCCGCCGCTCCATAGGCTGACGCGACGGTGGACCTGGCGAGATACAACCCAATCAGCGCTTTGCCGGTGGTCAAAAGCAGTGACGCAACTGCCGCGCCGACCCACACATCACTCCAAGCAATTTCCGTATCTGGTAAATACTTAAAGATCAGCGCGAGCAGCACCGTAATAAGACCCAGCGAGAGGAGAAAATTGACCGATTCCAATAAGAATACATGCCACGGAAGCAGAGGCGCCATGAAGTTTCCCACGGCCCCCAGCGCGGTGCTCACCACGAGTGACACGAGCAGAAGAAAGCCCAGGCACAGGACGAGGCTGAACGACAAAACACGCTCTCGAATCACGCCCAAAAGGATACTTTCTGGTCTCCGCTGAACTCTCCAAATCTTATTGAGCGCATCGTGAAGCTCAACAAAGGCGCCGGACGCACCAGCTAATAGGGTTCCGATGCCAAATGTGCCAGCAATGATGCCAAGCGCGGGTCGACTCGCGCTCCGGATGATCGCTTGGATAGCTCTTGTACCCGTCGCACCCACCAAGGCTTGGAGTTGCCTTGAGAATTCACCCTCCGCCGCTTTTTGCCCGAACGCCAGACCCGCGACCGAGATCGCGACAATCAAGACCGGAGCGAGCGAAAAGACGGTGTAAAAGGCCAGTGCTGCGCCCAGGCTGGAGGCATGGTCCTCTACCCATCCAGAACATGCCTCTTTGAATAGAGCGTAAGCAACTTTTAGACTCACTGATACCCTCGACGTTCGCAAAAGGTCCAGATTCATCCAGCGAATTGCCGATGCTCCAGCCAAGAATCACGCTCGCGTCCTAAGCGAAGACCACCCTCACCCTGCGCGATTGATGTGAAAATTGGTGATGTAATGCATGAGTCCAAATACGTTTAGGAGCCACACCACCACACAAATGACCACGACAGCATTCAGGATCGACTTGATGGAGCCCGCCATCGGAATGAATCTGTTGACGAGCCAGAGAAGAACCCCAACCACGATCAAAGCAATTACAATTTGCATTAAAGGCATGACCTTATCCTCCTAATTTTGGTCTCGGAGGCGGGCCCAGGGGTCCGCTCCCCGTTTCCGATTGTCGAACGCCGCTTGCGGCTTCTCTGCTACGGCTGAAATGATGCAGTCCCCTTCAACGGGGGCGAAGCCCAGGCGCTCGGCCTTTTCAGGCATGATGTGGCCGAAGATGTCATCGAGCTCGAGGTTTATCCAGAGGTCGACCTGAGAGGTCTCGAGGTTCGACAAGTCATAGTCAGGAGCCATTTCCCCCCTCCGCCTATCTGCCCGATAATTGTTAGCTTGGGCGGCCATGTAGCCGCACTCTAACTCTCGGTTTCAGATCGAACCTCACCCGGACAAATGCAATCCGCCGAACAAGTACAAGAGCACCACAACGATCACGACCACGCCCACGATCCCGATGCCTCCACCTGAACCCCATCTCCGATATCCGTAATAACCTCCGCCGCCGCCGAACACGAGCAGCAAAAGCACAATCAGCAGAATCAAAAACATGGCATCCTCCTTTTAGCTCCGGATTGACTTGGGTCCCCGCCTGACTCGTTCAGGGAAGTCACCGGCTCGCTGTATTCTGAACCGACACTCATTAACCTATAGGCCCTGCCGCCGTCTCGACACCCATTGCGCTCTCATGATCCATTGTCCTTTTCACTGCTAGCTTTCAGGTGGCGATTTCCATCAGCCGGAGCCCTCGTTACACAACACTTATATCCCAGTGTTAATCTTGTTTCAGTCCCGTACTGCTCACACGTTTGGTCAAAATTGCTCACCCAAGTATTGCCACGGGGAAACGCAGGCTGGGGCGGAAGGAGAGGGAAGGACGTACTGCATAGAGCCATCTCACGTGGCGGATGTCTGCCAGCAGGCTGGGGGGATAGCGAAGCCGCCGGTTCCGGCGGGACAGCCGTGGCCGCGCGCACCGCGGAATCGACTTATAAATGCCTCCCAATGAGCAAATCTATACATCAGAGTGTTCCAAAGTGCGCAGACATCTGTCTTCGGCTTCTGTCATGCTGAGTGGTGGGGAGGTGAGTAACCGCTATGAGCAAGATCAGGAAGACGGCCCGTTTGACATTATGGTCAGCGTCTCTCGCACTAATCCCATTGCTGACTGCCGGTGCTCTACGAGCACAAGAAATCCGGCCCATCGCGGAACCGAACCAGTCCGTAAAAATGGCACGGGGTGGGTTTGTGTGCGAGGGTCAGCTCACGCATACTCCGATAGACGCTACCGAAAACTGGACCTATGAAATGGTCCAATGCACCGGTCCTATTTACAACTCCAACGATTACATGGCCCTGAATACAAAACTCAGCCACGATGAGTTGGTGAAGCTGAACGCAGCTCTGGATCGGCTGGACGCTTCCAGCAGCGCTACCCAGGATCTCCTCAACCAACAAGTGCAGGCGTTCAATCGTGACCTCAGAGCGATGATTGAAAAGCGCTTTCATGATCTCCCGAATGACGTTTTGCTATCGCCGGCTATCCAGAATCTCAAGAAAAGTCTGATGGAGTATGTCGACCAAAGATTGCCCAGCACGCCCAAGAACAATCCACCCGCTTCGCAGCCTACGACGACGACCACCGGCCAGCCAGGCCCGGCTCCGAACCAGCCCTGACATCAACTACTCATTCCGGCTTGCGCTGGCTCTGCGGCCCCAAAGCTATCTTCGTCGGTTCCTCCTGAACTGGGGGGAAGGGCTCCGTACCCGCAATGAACAGCTCGCTGTGAGTCAAAGCAGGATCGGCGAGCGCCACAAGGTTGGTGAGATTGTCTATCGCGGCCGTCTCGATTCCGTTGGGCTGACTAAACGGCTGGGGTGTTTCGTAAACGGGCAAGCCGGTTGTCCGCTTCATGAATTCGGTCCAGAGGGGCAGGGCCGAATGTGCGCCAGTGATATGCAGCTCACGGTTGTCGTCGTAACCGACCCAAACCACCGCGAGAAGGTTCGAGGTAAATCCGGCAAACCAACCGTCATGTGAAGTGCCGGTCTTCCCTGCGGCCGGGAGTCCAAAGCCACCGGTCCTCACGCCCGCTCCGGTGCCGCGATTGATGACGCTTTCAAGGAGATTCACCATCAAATAACTGACGCGCGAATCAAGCACTCGGTGGGCACTGACAGGATTGTCCCACACGGTATGGCCCTCGGCGTCGGCGACGGCCACAATGCACCTGGGTGCAACGTACTCGCCGCGGTCAGCGAAAATCGTGTAGGCCCCGGCGACCTCGAGCGGCGTCGCGACATAAGCGCCCAGCGCGATGGCGGGCGTCGGCTCCAGTTGGTTGTTGAAACCCGCCGCCACGGCGAAGTCTCGCACCTTACCGTAGCCGACCATCTCGGCCAGTTGAACGGCGGGCACGTTAAGGGAGTAGGTCAACGCCTCACGGACGGTTACCGAGCCGCGGTATGCCTGCTGATAGTTTTCCGGCGCGTACGTTTTATTGCCGAATTCAAACATGGTGGGTTCGTCCGCCAGGACCGTGGCTAGGGTGACGAGAGGATTTGAGCCATCGACACCTGAGTTCAGCGCAGTAGCGTACACGAAAGGCTTGAACGACGAACCGGGCTGGCGCCGCGCCAAAACGTGATTCAACTGACTCACCCCATAGCCGCGGCCCCCTATGAGAGCCTTGACGTCGCCCGTGTGCGGGTCCAGAGCCACCAGAGCGAGCTGCGGTGGGTTCGAGTCCAATGGAGACGTCTTCCTGCGTTCCCTCTGCCTCTTCACTTGTCGGTCCACCTCGATCAGACCGGCGCGCGCGCCCTCGGAGGCCGCACGCTGTAGATCAAGGTCAAGCGTGGTGTAGATCCGGTAGCCTCGTGAAAGCAGGTCGTGCTCGGAAAACTGAGCGAGCAATTGCGCCTTCACCATATCCACAAAATAGGCCTGCTGGCGAACTTCGGCACTCTGCTCAGCCAGACCGAGGGGAGTTCTTGAGGCTTGTTCAGCCTCGCTGGCGCTAACGAAGCCTGCCTTCTGCATGCGCCCCAGCACAAAATTCCGCCGTTCGGCTGCCCGTATCGGATGTTCGTAAGGCAAATAGAGATTAGGACCGCGAATCAGCCCAGCTAGGAAAGCGGCCTCGGGGAGCGTGAGGGCGCTCACGTCTTTGTTGAAATAGACCGAAGCAGCCTCGCCAAACCCACAGATGGAAAAGCTATCCTGTTGACCGAGATAGACCTGGTTCGCGTAAAGCACGAGAATCTGGTCCTTGGTCAACCGGTGCTCAAGTATCATGGCGAAAAAGACTTCCGCCATTTTCCGCCGGATCGTGCGACGAGGTGTCAAAAAGAGGTTTCGTGCAAGCTGCATGGTCAGCGTACTGCCACCCTGCAGCCGCTTGTCCGAGCGGAAATCCGCAAGGGCGGCGGCAACAATCCGGAAAGAATCCACGCCGTGGTGCGAATAGAACCGATGGTCTTCGGTAGCGAGAATGGCATCCACCAACGCCTTGGGGAGGTCTTGGAAACGAACCAGGCGGCGCTTCGCGCGGCTTGCGCCAAAGAGGGTCGTGATGGGTTCAGGCTCGAGCCAGTACGTCTTCACGGCGGTCATGCTGTTGAGCGCCGTAATCGACACTAGGCGATCGCTTTTGAATTCCAGCCAGGCCGGACCTTCGGACATCTGGCCATTTCGGAAGAACGACTCGGGGCCCGGCTGGATTTCCAGCCCCTTGCTCGTTACGGTATAGCTCCCGACACCTCGTCCTTCCTGACCCTCGGCGTAGCCGGCCTTCCGGAGGTGAGCCGTGACAGCGCCGACAGTCAAAGGCTGTCCCACTTGCAGCTCGCTTGGGGCGCCCAGGATTACAGCAGGATTGCCGAAAACGTTCCCGTCCAAGCGGGCATCTATGATTCGCGCAAACTGCAGGTAGAAATGAATAAAAACACCCGCGAAAGTCGCGCCAGTGAGCAGCATCAGTAGGCCTGCTCCGAGCAGGAGCTTTTTCCAGGGCGGAGGCCGGAGAAAGGCTGAGATCGTGTGAGGTCCATCACCCCTCGAGGGACTGCACCTGTCCTTAAATCGATAGGCGATCATCGGTTCTCCTTTGGAGTCTCCGCAGCAGACTCCAACGATATCGGCTGGACTACACTCGTGGCTTGGACAGACGCTATTCTATTCGGTCCCACCGTGGCGTGGTATACGGCGGCGTTTCCAGTTCTCCGACGACTTACATCGGCATTGCGAACAGGGGCGATCTTCGGTTTTGCGGGGATCGACTTTTCCAACCGGTTCACATCCGCCAGGACGGTGGCTTTTAATCGCATGAACCGTTCAGCTTCTATGAAGTCGTTAAGACTCTCTTTGCACTCTTTGAATCCATGGCTACAATTGATTTCTCCCGAAGTCTGGCCGTTGCTTTGGGGAGCTGGTCCGGCAACTAATGAAGTCGCGCAGAAGCTCAGAAACATAAACGCCAGAGTCAGTCTTTTCATTTGAAGCTCCATTTACCCGTATAGCGGTGAGGGCGCCAGCCGCTCCCTCACCGGATCCCGGCTGGCCGCTCGACACACACTGGTTATACCTTGGAGTAATTCGCGTGTCAGGCTAATACCGCTCACGCGTTTGGTCGAAATTGCTCATCCTAGCGAATGGGAAAACTACAGGGTGGGACCGGTCGGAATTAGGGTTGGTTCGAGATCCAGACTGAGGCTGGGGCTGGTGCCTGGGCTTGTGGAGAGTTGCCTGCGCTAGCCGGAACCACAGTCAGCGCCTTCAACTGATCAAGCGACGTCAGCACGCTCTGCCAGCGAACCGTGTCCTTCTTTGTTTCGATAGAAACAGAGAGATCCGAATAGAACTCCAGGATGTTCTCGCGCAGCTCCGGTGACGTCCGATCGAACTTTCGCTCGGAAAGTTTGGCCAGCAACTTTGCATAGGATTCGTCGGTCAGCGGGTACTCCCCTGCCTCAGTCTTCTTGCCGGTATCTAAATCCATGTTGGAGAGTTGCAGGGAGTCCGTTCGCAATTCTTCTAAAAAGGCTCGGTATTGATCCACTGAGGTATTAATGCTCTTAAAATACATCTCCTCTGTCTTCGGGGTGGGGTTCTTGAACGCCAGCGCTTTGAACGGTCCTATTTTCGGCATGTAATGGAAGAGCACTGCCAACACGCGCGTGCCGAGTCCCGGCTTGGTGTATTCCTTTCCCCAGTTCTTTTCATAATCGGCGCGCGAAAGACGGTAAAGGAACTTTCGTTTTGAAAAGGTCGGTTCTTCGCGCATCATATCCTTCTTATGGGTCCGCAGGGCGACCTGCGTCATCTCCGGGATCACCCGGCTGACAGAGTAACGGTACGAGCCGATCGTTAGACTTTCGTGGGGAAGCACGTCTTTCAATTCCACTCCGTAAACCACCGGAAAAACGCGCTCCAGCAGGGGCAGGGACACCTGAAAGCCGATGAAATCGTGATATTGTTGGGGGGCGTAACGGCTCTTCGCCACCTGCACCATGTCGAACCCGAATTCGGTTCGGATATGCGCCGTATTGTTCTCCGCGTAGTTGACGGAATTGCCGAACTTCGCCCGCAGCTTCGGATATTCAATCGCAACCGCCTGGTTGACAGCCGGGTGGCCGGCAATGTCTGACGCATAGTGTGCTAAGGCGCCCAAGGCGAATGCATACTCGTTAGCGTCCTGACTCTCGAGCAGCAACTCGCGAACGAAGTCCCCGCTGCGAACGTAATGCGCCAGATCGCTGAACTGCTTGCTGCCGAATGGGTAGTAGCCGAGGTCCTGGATGACCGCGCCGCCATAGGCATAGGCGTGCGCCGCCGTAATCTGGTCTTGCGTCAGCGCCGGAAATCGCTTAAGCAGCAGAGGCCGGATCTCATCTTTCCAGAGCAGGTCCACAATCTCCTCGTGCGTGAGAACGGAGTATGCAAGCGAGCCCACGCTGCACATCAGTAAGACACAGACGACCAGTGCAACAACTGGCGTTTTTCTCATGCTTCCTTTTCCCTGAACGAGGGTGGACCAGGAATTCGCGCGCCAGACACTCGTCGCGTCTGGCGCGGTGCATGTATCCGTTCAATGACTTACAATTCTCCCCATGGATCGCTTATAACCGGGCAAACGTTCGTCCACCCGAGGGAGAGTATTTCGTCAGCGCGTTGTCCAAACCGTAGGCCGCACGAGTTGGGCGCACTGTGCCGTCGATCAGAATTTCTTTCGCGGTCACCCTGCGTCCATAGAGCTTTTGGTTGTCGCCTTCATCTTGCTTGTACACGGCCCCGTCGAGCGAGGCGCCGCCAAACAAGCCTCGCGAGCGCGAGTAGCTAAGAATCTCCGCATGGAGTTGAACGTCAGTCGCGCCTTCCGCGGAACGACCTACCGGGCCGGCCGCTGCGGATAATTCGGCGCCCAGCTTGACGCTGTCCTGGACCAGTTTCTTCATGCCTTCAGGGTTCATTACCAGGAAAACGACGTCGGTCGCCTTGCCGCCGATCTGAAATCCAAAGCTCGCGCCGCCCATGGTGAACATAGAGGGGGCATCCCACGTCCCGTTCCCGCCCTTACGGCACACCAGCACACCGCGTCCATAAGTGCCGCCAACTCCAAAGGCGAACTTTACCTCAGAAGGAACGATGCCTACACACACAGCCTTGTCCAGCAAATCATGAGGAATGCCCTTATCCGGGGTGTTCATGATCTCGTTGAGGACGTTGGTTGCCTTCTGCAATTGGCTCTCACCGGCGAAGGCCGTCGCACAGAACGTCAGCAACAGAAAAACTAAAGTTAGTCTTTTCATTTGAAGCTCCTTTTCTTGCAATCACACCTATCTGACCGGAGTGTCCGATGTTCCTGTTCAGAACTGTCGGACTACTGGCCGGCATTGCTATTTCAGCCGGAGACTCTCGCGTGTCCCCGGCCTGCTATGTTTATACCCCGGGGTGATTCGCGCGTCTGTACAGCACGGCTCACGTGTTTGGTCAGAATTGCTCACACCAGTTTACGAGTGGGAATGCATGGTGGGACCGGTAGGAATTACAGAGCATTTACCCTCAAGGCTAGTCGCGCAGGACCTCGCTGAGGAGGTCGCGATGGATCGTCAACGGGCCGTTGCCATTGTAATCGACAAAGCCGAGTTTCCTGAACTTATTCATAAAATGACTGACCCGAGACCGGGTGGTGCCGACCATTTGGGCCAATTGTTCCTGATTGATTTTGGGAAATGAAGTTCCGTCTCCACTTTCCTTGCCAAAACGCGCAAACAGCAAGAGGATCCGGGCCAGGCGTTTCTCGCTGAAATTGAAGAGTCGATCCACGAAATCTTCTTCGACGCGAACCATACGAGAAAGCAGGTAGGAGATAAAAAGCTTTGCAAAGGCAGGCTCTCGATGGATTAGGCGAATAAGAGGCCCCTTATTCACGCGGGAGATAGTCGATAGTTGAGTCGCCTTTGCGCTCGACATCCGCAGGGATTGTTTCGCCAGACAACCCTCTCCAAACAAGTCGCCTGGCCCCAAAATGGCAATGACTGCTTGTTTGCCGCGCGGCGATGCAACCACAAGCTTCACGCTGCCATTCTGGATGTGGAACATCGCATCAGCCGCGTCCCCTTGCGAATATACGACCTGTCGGTCTTGGTACTCCCGAGTCGTCTTTTGAGTGCCGATCCTTCTGAGGAAGGCCCGTGAATTGAAAGTGAGCGTATGTCTGCTCAAGCTAGCTGCCTCCAGAGGCCCCTTCTCGCACCGCATCCTGGCCTCCAACATTTTATAAATCGAACGCGACTCGCGCGTCTGTACCGGAAGGCACACGCGTCTGGTCAATATTGCTCATATTAGTTCATGCGGGGGCTGCCGTCTGGGGTCCCTAGGAATTGCCGAGGATGTTCCGTGCCGAACATCGGCACGTGTGCGGCACCCGCGAATCGCGGGGACGGGCCAAGGCGAAAAAATGCGCTCGAACGGCTCAGTTGGGGGCCATCGGGTGTATATTCCTGACTGCGAGAATGCCGTGTAGAATGTAAGCTTATTCTACCTGGCTGGCTCAACATGGTGTTCCTCGCTCACATCCACGTGCTCGCGGCCGCATTTTTCATGGGATTGGCGTCGGCCGCCCCGGTGGGCCCGGTCAACATGCTGGCCATCCGCCGCGGCATGATCGGCGGTTGGCGCCGTACCCTCGCCTGCGGAATCGGCTCCGTCGCCGGCGACCTGATTCTCTTTTCCCTGGTCCTCCTCGGCGGTCACTATCTCCTCTCCGACCTGTCCAACCCGACTCTCCAGATCGTCCTCGCGGGCGTCGGCGTGATCGTCCTGCTTCCGCTGGGGATTTACTTCCTTGTCCGGGCCGTCAAGCAACCGCTGCGGCCTCACACCAGAGCCCGCAAACGCTGGGACAAGAGCACCGTCCCCGCGCATTTGGTCTCCGATGTCGCCGCCGGCGCGGGCCTGACCATCTTCAACCCCATAACCATGGCTTACTGGGTTGGGGTCACCTCCAACTGGCTGCCGTTCGCCCATTCCATCGTCGGCTCCAAAGCACCTGAGTGGGGAATCCTGATGGTGGCCGCCGGCCTGATGACCTGGTTCACGACGTTGACTGTCGTCGTTCGCTTCATCCCCCAGCGTATCGGCCCGACGTTTTTCCGCCTCGTCAACGCCGTCCTCGGCCTGATCCTCCTCGGCTTCGCCACGTTCTGTGCAGTAGTCCTGTCCCGCCATTTCCTGCACTGAAACGCTACGCGATCCTGAAGCGTTTGAACACGGGGACTTTGGCAACGTCCAAGATGAACGCAAACACCGCTGCCGCCACAAGGATTCCGCCCACAACAAGTATAGGCAGAGGAGTCATGGCGATTCCGCAAGTCGCCAGCGTTGAGGCAATCAGCACATCAACTACCGACGACCCGATGAGCCCTCCGCTTGGACGAGCGGACCCCAGGCGCTGGCGTTCACGATTTGTATAGGTCGTTGCTTGATTGCCGAACACGATGGTCACGAAGGCCAACGTTCTTAGCGTTTCGATTCCAAAACCCAGGCGGAATTTCGCGATCGCCAGGACGGCGGTGCAAAAGACCAACTCGGAGACTCCCATGAAAACACCCGCGATCGTCAAGTCGCCGATTCGCCAGGCATTGGGCCTCGGGGACGGCCGCACGTTGTCCGTCGTCAAGGACATGCCCAGGAGGTCGCCGGTGAGCATGATGATCACCATCAACATGGGAGTCAGGATCGCCTGTCCGGTCATGACCAGGCCCACCGCCAGAAAGAGCACCTGCACCGTCTTCTTGGTCACCGAGTTCAGAGCATAAGTCAGGATGCGCTGGAACGTCACGCGGCCTTCCTTTACCGAAGCGACGATGCCGCCAAGTCCTGGTTGGGTTAGCACGATGCCGGCCGCTGACTTGGCAACATCGGTCGCGGTTGACACCGCGATTCCCATCTGTGCCTGGCGCAGCGCGGGCGCATCGTTGGCGCCGTCACCGCACATACCCACCGTGTGGCCACCCTTTTGGAACGCCTTGACGAGGTTGTACTTTCCTTCCGGGAGGACGCCGGCGAAGACGGCGAAATCCTCGGGATGTACGGCGTCGGGGATGGGTCCGGGTGGTGAGACAGCTCCATCGAGGCCTACCGCGCGAGCCACGATTGCTGCCGTCGCAGGGGCATCGCCCGTCACCATGACGGTGCGGACGCCCAACGCGCGCAACTCCGCTATAAGCGCCGCCGAATCGGGTCGGGGCGGATCACTGAGAGCGATGATTCCCGCGAGCTTCACTGCCCCCGGCGGTCCCACCGCGACGGCCAGCACTCGGAAGCCCTGTGCCTCCAGTTGATTCGCTATCGTGGACGCATCGGGCGGTGCTTCGGCGAGGCCCGCGACTGCGGCAAAGGCACCCTTCACGACACGCACCGTGGCGCCATTTAGACCCACAGCAGTAGCCTCCGACATCTTCGTGGCGGAATCGAAAGGCACAAATTTGCTCAGTTTCGGCAGATCGGAGGCGACGGCCTGCGCGGCGGCGGAGCGAATGGCTGCATCGACGGGATCCTGCCCGCCATCCGAGCTGGCGAGGGCGGCGATTCCCAGAACGTGTGATTCGTCGAACCCGGGCATTGGGTGCACGGCGGTCACCTTCAGCTCGTTGCGCGTCAGCGTGCCCGTTTTATCCGCGCACAAGACGTCAATGCTTGCCGCTTCATCCACGGCGGAAAGCCGCGTTGGAAGGACGCCCAGATGTGCCAGAGCCCGCGCGCCGAGCGCCGCCGCAAGGGTAAAGGTGGCAGGCAGCGCCACGGGGATCGACGCCAGAACCGCCGTCAGCACCAGAGGAATGATCTCACCCAGCGGCAACTTGAGAGCGTACGCATACGCCACCAGCAGCACGGTGATGACGCCATTGAACATCGCCAGATTGCGCACCACGCGCAGAACGGCCTTCTGCTGGGAACTTTCGACGTGCGCGGTGCGAACCAGTTCCGCGGTGCGTCCAAACTTTGTGCGCGCTCCGGTCGCCTTGACCTCCGCAACCGCCTCACCACGCCGCACCAGCGCCCCTGCATAGGTTTCCAGCCCGGGTCCAGCTTCGATGGGCACTGATTCGCCGGTGAGCATGGACTGGTCGAGCAGGATCTGGCCTTCAGTCAGACGCACGTCGGCGGCTACCACGGCGCCGACCGAGAGCTTCACAATATCGCCGGGCACAAGTCCGGTAGCGGGCACGGTTACCCAAACATTATCGCGGCGGACCGAGGCATTTAGCGCCAGCCTCGACTTCAGCGCGGCCAGAGTCGCCTGAGCGCGCCCTTCCTGGAAGAACCCGAGAATCGCATTGAAGGCCAGGAGAGCCGCGATGATCGCAGCCTCGACGTACTTGCCGAGGACAATCTCGAGCACGATCGCAGCTTCGAGCATCCATGGAACCGGCGCCCAGAACTTGGTCAGGGCCCTGCGTAATGGATGCACGGCCGTGTCAGGCACGGCGTTGGGACCGAACTTCTCGAGCCGGCGGCGGGCTTCTTCGCTCGTCAGGCCGATCGAGAGATGGGCATCCTTAACGGGAGATTGCGGGGTGATTGGGTTATCCATAGGGTGCAGCCCTATCGGGTCCGCCTTGGCAGCAATCCGTGTCCAACGTTACTTGGCTAGCAGCTTGCCGATGGCTTTCAATTCCCGCCGGCGTTTCGCGGTGGTCTTGGGATATGCCATCTTAAGTTCACGGAGCGTATCCAGGACAATCTGGGAAACAATCAATCGGGCATTCTCCTTATCATCGGCGGGAACGACGTACCAAGGTGCGTGATGGGTGCTCGTCGCGCTCAAACAATCTTCATAGGCGTTCATGTATTGCTTCCAATATTTCCTCTCGTGAATGTCCGCGAGGCTGAATTTCCAGTTCTTTTCCGGGTTATCAATGCGCTCCAGGAATCGCTTCCGCTGTTCATCCTTCGAAAGGTGGAGGAATACCTTAGCGATCCGCGTTCCGTTACGATACAGGTGGCTCTCCAGGTTCACGATGGAGCGGTACCGCCCCTCCCAGAGGGTTTTCTTGTCGCGCGTTTCCTCCGGAAGCCCCTGGCTGCGCAGAATCTCCGGATGCACGCGAACGACCAGCACTTCCTCGTAATAGGAACGATTGAAGACTCCGATCTGCCCGCGTTCGGGGAGCCGGAACGTCGTGCGCCAGAGAAAGTCATGTTCCAGTTCGTCGGCGCTCGGCTGTTTGAAACTCCAAACTTGGCACCCTGCCGGATTGACGCCGGACATGACGTGCCGGACGCCGCCGTCCTTGCCGGCAGCATCCATCCCCTGAAAAATCAGCAGCAACGCATAGCGGTTGGAAGCGAAGTGAAGTTGTTGCAGCGCGCTCATCTCCTCGACGTGTTCATCCAGGAGTCTTTGATACCGTTTCTTCGACTTGCAAAAAGGCTTCACAATCGTCGGCCACTCTTTAAGATTGACCTTTTCTCCGGGCCGCACACGGAAATCCTTGGAATTGATTTTCATCTTCATCCCTTCGGTGTCAGTCCCCCACAATTTGGTGGGTTTTTGGTCACTTTTTGGCTTCGATTTGAGTTCGTTTGCATTCAAAAACCAGTTCGTTTTTGGCCTCAAAAAACGCTAAGTCATTTGTTTTCAGCAGATCTGTAAGTTCGTTCCGTCAAAATAGTATCTCTCTCCCATACACCGAAGTTGCTCAGGGGAAACCCGTGATGCATGAAGTTTCTGGAAAGCCCCACCCGAATCTTGTTATCCTTTATTTTCATAGACATTCTGGGTTTGTTCCCCCGATTTTGCAGTCGCTAAGTTGAGGAGTCGAGACGTTGAGGAGTCAGCCGCCGACTTCCGACCAGCGGCTCGAGGACGTGCGGTCGGCGTCTGGTCTGGCACTCCAGGACTCAGCGACTTTTTGTACTTATCCTTTGTTTTCATAGACATTCTCGCTTTGTTCCCCCGATTTTGCAGTCGCTAAGTTGAGGAGTCGAGACGTTGAGGAGTCAGCCGCCGACTTCCGACCAGCGGCTCGAGGACGTGCGGTCGGCGTCTGGTCTGGCACTCCAGGACTCAGCGACTTTTTGTACTTATCCTTTGTTTTCATAGACATTCTCGCTTTGTTCCCCCGATTTTGCAGTCGCTAAGTTGAGGAGTCGAGACGTTGGGGAGCCCTCCGCCACCTTCCGGACTGCGGCCCGCGCACGACGGTCGCAGCCGGCTCTGGGTCTCCGACTTCTCGACTGTTTGACTCCTCGACTTCCCGACTGCACTTCGAGGCAGAAACCACAGGCGGGGACCACGGACGAAAACAAAAGAGGACTTTCTGGCATGACCTTACTGGCAGGGCCTGACCCTGCCCAACCCCACGAAACAACTCTAGCCTATGTCGTCCCGATTGTCAAGAGAAAAATGCGCAGCGACTCAAGTCCATTCATCAAATCCCTCGCAAGGCCCCGATTAGCGATCGCCACCTAAACAAGCGATGATAGCTTCGGTCACTCGTTTAGTCTCATGGGGACCTTGAACGGGGATACAAACAACACCTGCTTCTTCGGCCGGATAGTCGTTACCTCCCACGAACAAGGCATCACCTATATAGATCATCTCTTTCAACGAAATACCCAGGAGGTCGCGTAGCTTTCTGATGCCGTAGGCTTTGTCAATGCCGGGTTTGGTGACATCGATGGATGTCGCACCACCGATGCGGACAGAAAACTCGGGAATATAAGTGTCAAGAATGGCTTTGATCTTTTTTCGCTTGGCGTAATCAGGATCCCATTTATCCTTTTCTTCCAAGGGGGCCTGCTGGCCTAATGCGGAATATGTTATCTGGCTTCCCCGGTCTTCAATGACCTCTCCCCAGACCTTTTCGACCTTGAAGCCCGCTACTCCCAGCGCATTTTTTAGGGAACTGACGATTTTCTCTTTTTCATCCGGGGTGAGATCTTCTGAATAGAGCTTTTTCCAATCCCCTGTGTATTGGAAAAACTGTGTTCCACAAGTAGGAAGGAGGGATAGATTCACCAGGCGTCCGTCATGGGGAAGATTGGCGAGCAGTTGCTTTTCAAACTGCGGCCAACCGCCTCCGGAAATGACGGCCACTTTGACGATACCAAGAAGGTCATGCAGCCGTGCCGCCATTTCGGCATCCAGCGACGATTTACTTTCGGCGAGTGTACCGTCCAGATCATAAACAATTAACTTTTTCACTGACCCTCCACCTCCGCGGCATGCCGATTTACCTATCTCGCCCCTTCAGGGCTTGCGGCAACGGGTTTGGCGTTTTGACCCAGGGCCTTGCCCTGGGCTGGGTTAGTTCGCCCCTTTGGGGCTCGAAAATCAAAACCGCAGTCGCCAGCCACCCGGCATAAAGCATGTACTGGGATGCCCCTTTGGGGCTCGAGAATCAAGACGCCAGTCGCCAGCCACCCGGCTACGGGCACACTTGCTGTCGTGCTCATGTCCTTTCCATCCCGGCATTGTATTCGCCACGGCGCGCAGCCCGGTTACACCTGGCCCGATGATACAGAGCTTGCTGTGCCGCCAATACGTTGGCCTCCTTGCCTTGCCAAATCTCCAAGGCCGGTTGCTGTATGGCGCGGGCAAACGAAAACGCCAACGCCCAAGGCAGTCGCGACTCTCGTCCATCGCCAGCAAGCCCTTCTCGCCGGCGACCAGCGTCCTCGCGGTGTCTATAAGATTTTGCGCATTCATTGGGGGTTACTCCACTTCCAGTTCCGAATTTCCGGCAGGTCCTGGCCGTATTTGTCGATGTATTGCTTGTGCTCGATCAGCTTGTCCCTGAGCTGCTGCTTCAGGTAGACGCCCTTGTCGCCGGTCTGCGGCAGGCGGTCGATAGTATCCATCACGAGGTGGAAGCGGTCCAGTTCGTTCAGCACCGTCATGTCAAAGGGTGTGGTGATGGTGCCCTCTTCTTTGTAGCCGCGGACGTGGATGTTGTCGTGGTTGGTGCGGCGGTAGGTCAGGCGGTGGATCAACCACGGGTAGGCATGGAAGGCGAAGATGACTGGCTTCGACTTGGTGAAGAGATCGTCGAAATCCATGTCACTCAACCCGTGGGGGTGCTCGGATTGCGGCTGTAGCTTCATGAGGTCGACGACGTTGACCAACCGGATTTTCAGCTCGGGCAGATGCTCGCGCAGAATGGAGACGGCGGCGAGCGTCTCTAGCGTGGGCACGTCGCCACAGCAGGCCATGACCACATCAGGTGCAACGCCCTGGTCGTTGCTGGCCCACGGCCAGATGCCAATGCCCTCGGTGCAGTGTTTTACGGCGGCGTCCATGGCGAGCCACTGCGGCGCCGGGTGTTTGCCCGCGATCACCACGTTGACGTAATGGCGGCTGCGCAGGCAGTGGTCCATCACCGACAGCAGGCAGTTGGCATCCGGCGGAAGGTAAACGCG
>Ga0326727_10010115_pt1 | contig 22671 bp, 19 predicted proteins | sample MB2enrmetagenome_FD_207643 | JGI IMG/M metagenome (GOLD analysis project Ga0326727, IMG submission 207643) | Lab enriched peat soil microbial communities from McLean, Ithaca, NY, United States - MB29MY | ecosystem: Environmental > Terrestrial > Soil > Wetlands > Peat | place: USA: New York...
GGCGTCGTAGCTGGGGTGGCCGGCGGTTAGCGGTCGCCACATGTCCTGCGGGTTCGCCGGCTCCAAGCCAACGAACTCGCTGGGGGCTACTCCGACAATCGTCACCGGGACGTCGCCTACAGTGATTCGCCTGCCGACGATCGCCCGGTCGGAGTTGAACCGGCTCTTCCAGTAGGACCAGCTCACCACCGCTACGTCGGCAGGCGATTCCGCGCTGCCGTCTTCCGGCCCGATGAAGCGGCCGAGCGCGGGATTCACGCCCAGGGCGGAAAAATAGTTCGGACTTACATACCCGCCTCGCACGATCTCCGGTTCCAGGCCGGCGCCATGTATCGCGAAGGGTGTGTCGGACGACGCAATCAGCCCCGAGAACACATGATTGTGCTCGCGATAGTGCTCGTAGCTCTGCAACGAAAAGGCGTTGAAGTGGTCCTGGCCCGGCGCTTTGAACAGCAGTTCCACAAGCTTCCCCGGCTCGCGTATCGGCAACATGCGCAGCATGAGAGCGTTAATCAAGCTGAAGATTGCTGTGTTGGCCCCGATCCCGAGAGCCAGCGACAGCACCGCCACGGCCGTGAATCCGGGACTGCGCCGCATCCCGCGAAGCGCATAGCGAACGTCCTGCCAAAGCTGTTCCAGCCAATTCCAACCCCACATCTCGCGTGTAGTTTCCTGAACCAAAGTGCGATTGCCAAACTCGCGCCGGGCGGCCAGTTCGGCGGCCCGTGGCGTATCCCCTTGTTCCATCCGGTTGCGCGCGGCCATGGCCAGGTGGGCCTGAATCTCTTCCTCCAATTCCCGGTCGCGGCGTCCGCGGGAGCCGAGCGGCCACATCCTCATGCCTGCCCCTCCTCTTCACCGCGATGCATGAGCCGGGCAATGGCGGCGCTCACTTGGTCCCATTGGCTGTGCTCCCTGGTGAGCTGCTTCTTGCCCGCCGCCGTGAGCTGGTAATATCGGGCGCGCTGGTTGTGCTCCGATGTTCCCCATTCGGATTTGATCCAACCTTGCCGTTCGAGCCGATGCAGCGCCGGGTACAACGACCCGGTTTCCGCCTGCAAGACGTCGCCCGATCCGGCGCGGATCGTCTGGCCAATGCCATACCCGTGCCGCGGCCCCCAGAGCAGGGTCTGAAGAATCAGCATGTCCAGCGTGCCTTGCAGCAGCTCGATCCGGTTCCGGTAGCGTTCCTGTTTTGCCATGGCTGTAGATATTCTACACCCATGCCTGTAGATTGTCTACTGCCTCCCGCACGGGTCGGGACGCCCACATACACCTCGGCGATGTGTATACTGAATAGGAGCCGGGGGTCTAATATGGAGATCCCGGCGAATTCAATTCTTCGGCAGCTCCCAATTCATAGGATGCAGGTTTGGCCTCTTGCCTAAGGTGATATGTCTAAACAAACGAAGAAGACTCTAGCGAATCTGGTGGGCATGAAGGCGCAACATGCCCCCGCGGCGTGGGTGACTGCTTACGACCTCCCGTTCGCCCTGGCGGCCGAGCGCGCCGGCGTCGATATGATCCTGGTCGGCGATTCCGGTGCCATGGTCCAACTCGGTCACCCAACCACCAACCCGGTGACCATGGACGAAATGATCGTGCTCGCCAAATCCGCCCATCGCGGGGCCCCCAACACTTTTCTCATCGGCGATATGCCGCAGGGCTCTTACGAAGCTTGTGAGCGGGATGCCGTACTGAACGCCCTGCGCTTTATAAAGGAAGCCGGATGCGACGCCGTGAAATGCGAGGGCGGACGCCGCGTGGCCGGAAAGATCCGGGCCATGGTCGATGCCGGCATACTCGTGATGGGTCACTTGGGCTTGACCCCGCAGAGCACCGCATCCTTCGGCGGCTATCGCGTTCAGGGTAAGACTCGCGAGAGTTTCGACCGGACCATGGAGGACGCCTTCGAATTGCAGCATGCTGGCGTCTTCGCGATCCTGCTCGAGGCCATGCCTGAGGAACCCTCGGCACAAGTCGCCCGCCAGTTGCACGTGCCCATCTATGGAATTGGCGCCGGTGGAAAGGTCGACGGCCAACTGGTCATCATGCACGATCTCATGGGGTTCTACGAGCCTTTCCGCCCGTGGTTTGCAAAGTGCTACATCCCCAGCGTCACGCGACAATTTACCGAGTTCCTTGAGAGCGTGCCGGACTTGAAACACCTGGGACGGTCCGAGCGCCGCGACGGTCTGCTGGTGTTGGTGGAGATGGCCATCCGGGAGTACGTCAAAGATGTCCGCGACCGGCACTTCCCCGGTGAGGCATACACTTACTCGATCAAGGAAGAGGAACTCGCCCATCTGCGCCTGTCGAGCCATTGGAAGTGCGACCAACCGTTACCCGTCGACGGAACCGCGGCCAGCGTTCACGTTCCCACCAACGGCGCCGAGCAAGGCGTGACGAAGGAGTAACGCCGGGCGGCGGCCGCGCGGGGCCAGATCGACAACTTGACCCGCGAAGAGATGATCAAGTACACCGCCCCCGTCCGCATCGGCAGAGCGACAGTCATACCGGGCGACCTGGTCTTTGGCGACCGGACGACAGCGGCAGCCTGCACGATCCGGCGTTGAGAAAGGAATACGACGACAACATGAAGGAGCAGCTTTCCAAGCAGAAGTAGCCTTCAGAAGTGGGGCAGGCGCTTTCGCCCAATGCCACTTAAATAAGCCGCTGCGGTGTCCAGAATAAATCGTGGGGCGGTCCCCCTGGACCGCAGGCCGACGCCCTCGTCGGCCTCTTCGGGCGAAGCGCGTCCGTCGCGGACGCGCGGACCAGGTTCCTGGTGGTCTGCGGCGCGCCGTGGAGCAGGCGTTTCGCCTGCCATGCCGGTATTCCTACCGGCATTCCGAATAACGTCGGCACGGACGCCGACGTGGCAACCTAAAAGGTCGCTCCACGAATCGAGCGCAGGCGCATTGCTTGCGTCGCACCACACTAGGCTTATTTAAGTGGCATTGGGCGCTTTCGCCTGCCAACCGATTACTTGCAGCTCGCACCCAGCGCTCTCAGCACATCCGCAGTCCGAGTCACCACGCAATACTCGCCGTCCAGATTCGCCAAACTCATGGCGTGGACTTCCGCCGCCGGCCGCAGCTTGCCGGTCCAGTCCTTCCGCGCGAAAGTGAAGCAACCGTCTTCGACCAGAAACGTCTCAAACCCCAGGTTCCCCGCCATGCGGACCGTGGCTTCCACGCAATTATTCGTAAGCACCCCGGCAATGACGAGCAAACTCTGGCGCGCCGCACGCAGTCGGGCTTCGAGGTTGGTTCCGATGAAGGCGCTGTTAGTCCGCTTGGCGATCACGGCTTCACCGGGCAGCGGTTGCGCTTCGGGTTTGAATTCGTTCCCCGGCTGGCCGGGCCGATAGTGCGACGCCGGCTCCGTTGAATCGTGACGAATATGATAAACGGGCCTCTGTGAATCGCGCCAGGCATGGAGCAGCGCGGCCACATTCCTTTCGGCATCCAGGTTGTTTCGCCGGCCCCAACTCGGATGATCGATGGCCTTTTGGAAGTCGATCACGATAAGTGCGGCATCTTGTGGCAAAGGACTGGGCAGCCGGCGGGGCATGCCTTGATTGTAGAGCGTTCTTCCGCTGCCACCGGACCGGGCCGCGGTTCTTCGTGCCGCCATGGAATCGCGAGGGTCGGGACGGGGTCCATCTCACCGTATCCTTTTTCCTCTCGAACGAGTATTAATTGGTAGAGGTGAACGACACAAGCGACCATGGGCTCCTGAAATCCGCTTCGACAGGCGACGAGCGGGCTTTCACAGAGCTGTTTCGGCGGTATCAACAACCGGTCTACCGGTATGCGTTCCGCCTTACGGGATCGGCCGAAAGCGCCGAAGACCTGACGCAAGAGTGCTTTATTCGCGTCCTGCGCAGTGCGGCGAGATTCGATGCGGAGCGCGGTTCTCTGCGGTCCTACCTCTATGCAACGGTGCGGAATCTTGCGATTTCGCTGGCGCGGCCCGCGTTGGACGGATTGGATGACGAAGCGGATTCGTTGGGAGTGCCCGATCTGGCGATGGGGGCCGAAGAACGGCTTCTGGGGCACGAGGCGGCATCGATTGTGCAGTCGGCGATAGCCATGTTGCCGGCCGCGCAGCGGGAAGCATTGATTCTGATCCATTACCAGGAACTTTCCTTGCAGGAAGCCGCGGATGTGCTGTCGATCGATGTCGGCGCGGTGAAGTCGCGGGTGCATCGCGCGCGAGAGAATCTGAAGCAATGGCTGGCGCCGCACTTCGGAGGCCCGGCCGGCGGGGAGGCAAGAGTACGACATGGGAAGACTACCGGATGACGATCTCGACCGGGTGCTGGACGAATGGCGCGTGCCGTCTCCGCCCGCCCGAATAGAGGCGAAAGCGCTGGCAGCGTATCGCGCCGAGTTTCGCGAGGCAAAGGGGTGGCTGGGACTGGTCGGCATGCGCGTGGCGATTCCGCTTCCCGTGCTGGTTGTCGCTCTGCTGGGTATGGTTTCCCTATCGATCATGGTGTTTCGTCTCGAGGCCGGGCGCAGCGCACCGGCCACGGTTGAATCCAACTCACCCGCGGCGCCGTGGGGAGGTTTGCAGCCGGTAAGCGAACTGCGGCCGGTGATTCTTAGGAGTTCACAATGAAGCTCGTTAGGTTGGCGATTCTTCCATTTATCCTGGGATTCGGTGCCTGCACGCACAAAGACGCCGGCTCCGCACCCAAAGTGCGGAAATTCCCACTCCCCGATGACGTCGTGTTCATGGGCGACCAAACAGTTGGGGGCGTTCACTTTCAATGGAAAGCAGTGGCCGAACCCAAGCGTAGCCGGGAGCGTTTGGGTTGGCTCGGGCAAAGTGGGGCGGCTACCATGTACAGCACTCTTGTCGGAGCAGCCGGCAGAAGGACCGCTCCCAGGCTACACCGCGTGTACTGGGAGAAGAAGGCTCATACCTACTTCGGTTACGACCTGGCGGCTGAGCGGTCGGATTCCGAGGGGAATTGCCGGGTCGGCGTAGCTCCGCTCAGTGCGTCCCTGGCAGAGATCGGCGGCGCCGGAATCGATGCGAAGAGCTTCACCCCCATTCCGCTGCAGACGTATCCGGAGACTCAGGTGGTCCGATCTGGGGACACCATTTCGCTGGTTCTGCTGACCAGTCCCGACCGCAGCATCAGGGTCGTGGATTACGTTCAGGTCTCGTGCAAGGACGCACCCCTCTACGCCGTAGCTGAGACTGCCGCGAAAGAGGGCGCGCCTCCGCGCGACATTTCGGTCGAGGATATCGAGATGCGTGTGGTGGATCCTCAAATCACGATCAATGGCAATCATCTGGATGCCGTGGTTTTGCACGGTAGTAACGCGGGACCGGTTGTGTGGTTTCATATTCCCGGAAAGGGCCGAATCCTGCTCTCACTGGCTCGATATCGGGGCTTTGCAAAAGGGGGTACCGTGACGGGCAGCGCGATATCGTTCCAGCACGGCGGGGACCGGTACGAGATCGACTCGTCGCAGCCGCTGTTTCAGTCCCCGCGGACCTGGAACCTGTATGTCCGGACTGATGTATCTTACCGGACCGGCGGTGAGGCCGCGTTTGGCTCGGCAGATCGTCCGGAAAACGTTCGCTAGTCCTAGCCAGTCACGCGCCACGACCGGCCCTACTTCACTGTCACCGTCGCCTCGCCCGCCTTCAATCCCGCCGCCGACGCCCGAATCGTGATCGTCCCCGCCGCCGCGCCGGCCCGCACAATCGCCAGCGAGTGTCTTGCGCTATTGTATAAGCATGACTGGTCTGCTTGAGAGAGCACTTCGGCGGGTTGAGTCCCTCTCGCGAGAGGAGCAGGACGCGATCGCATCCCAGATCATGGAAACTCTGGACGATGAGGAAGCGTGGGCACGCAGCTTCCGCGAAAAGCCGTTGCTGTTGCGGTCCCTGGCCCGCGAGGCCCTTGAGGAACACCGGCGGGGTGAGACGCGCCCGCTGGACGAACTGATCGGATGAAGTCGTTCACGTCGCGGCGCTTTCGCGAGGCGTATGGCAATCTCCCGGATCAGGTGCGATTGCAGGCCCGTAGAGCTTACCGGTTGTTCCGGGAAAACCCTTCCCACCCGGGGCTGAACTTCAAGAAGGTCGATGAGGAGAACAACGTCTACTCCGTGCGAATCGGCCTCGGCTACCGTGCTCTCGGCCGGATTGACGGCGAGGCCATCGTCTGGTTCTGGATTGGCCCTCACGGCGACTACAACAAGCTCGTTTGACGGATAGTCCCGGATTGGCCGAACAAGCAGTTTCCGGTTCGACGAAGGTACATTCTCGTGGCTTCGCCAATGTCTGCTTGTCTCAGCGCGTCGCATCGTGCACCGCAATTCTCGTATAATTGAGAAACAAATCATGCCGACAAAATCAGATGACGTAAAAGTGGGCCACTGCTACGCGACTCAAAACGACCAATATCGACGCGTCACAGAAATATCCGATGGCAAGGTCACTTATGAATCGTGGGGCGGGAAAGCAGGGTACCAACGTGGAAGCCTTTCCCGGAACACAGCTAGCCTCGACACTTTTCTAGCAGCGATCAAGAAAGAAATAGAGTGCGACTCCAGGCTGCCGCCCCTTCCGTGAGCGTTCTGCCGACACGCTCGTGGCTCAGATAGTCCGATGCGGTGTTTAACCGCCGCCGTAGCGCGAGTTCGCGCATGGTTGACGGCCCGCTCGGCAGCAATCCCCATGGCCGCCTCACTCCCCGCTCCCTACTTCACCACCACCGTCGCTTCCCCCGCCTTCAACCCCGCCGCCGACGCCCGAATCGTGATCGTCCCCGCCGCCGCGCCGGCCCGCACGATGGCGAGCACCCTGCCCTGCCACGCCTTCCGATGGCCCGACTGGACGGGGGTTATGTCGGCGGGGTCGCCCGAGTCCATGGCCGCCAGTTCGCCGGCCCCGCTCACTTGCACTTCAATCGTCGAATCGGCCCCGTACACGCGCCGGCCGTCCGAGTCCACCACCCGGATCTCCACGTTCGCCAGGTCGCTCCCGTTCGCCTGGAGCGCGAGTTTGTCGGGCACCAGTTCCACGCGTTGCGGCGCACCAGCGGTGGCCAGCCCGAACCGCGCGGCTTCCTTCCCGCCGCGCTTGCCGATCGCCCGCACCACGCCCGCTTCGTTGGGAACCTCCCACCGCAGCACGGGCTCCAGCCGGTCCGCCACCGGTTTCTCGCCCAGCGAACGGCCGTTGAGAATCAACTCCGCGGAATCGCAATTCGTGTACACCTCCACCGGAATGGTCTTGCGCCCGTCCGCGCTCCAGTTCCAGTGTTCGGCCAGGACTGCCCTGCCCGTCCCCGCTGTCTGGGCGGCCGCATACACCATCGGCCGGTCGCTCCACAGCGCCTCGCGCAAGTACGCGAGAGGCTTCCGGAACCCGCAGTAGTCCAGTAACCCGGCCGTGCTGCCGCGACTCGGATACCGCTGCGATTCGCCCAGGTAATCGATTCCCGTCCACAGAAACTGTCCCGCCACGTAATCGTTGGCGGCCACCGCGCGCCACGCCTCCAGCGAGTGCGAGTTCTCGCTGCCCAGAATGATGCGCTCCGGATAGGTCGCGTGGTCCCGCGCGTAGTATTGCTCCAGGTAGTTGTAGCCGGCCACATCCAGCAGGTCGGCGAGGCCCGTAGCGTTCGATGCCAGCGTGTCGGCCAGCGCCTGTGTCACGGGGCGCGTGCCATCCAGGCGCTTGACCGCCGCGATCAGCCGGCGCGCCACCAGCGGCAGCTCGTTGGCGGATAGCATTCCCTCCTTCAGCCCATCGCGCCCCAGCGGATGCCCGAAGGGGTCGCCTGGATAATCGATTTCGTTGCCGATGCTCCACATCACGATCGACGCATGGCTCCGGTCGCGCAGCACCATGTCCTCGATATCGCGAATGGCCCATTCCTCGAACACTTCGTGGTACCCGCGCGTGCCCGGAACGCCCACGTTCCACCCTTCGATCCACTTCTTTTTGCCGGCCGTCCACTCATCGAAGGCCTCGTCCATCACCACCAGCCCCAGCCGGTCGCACAGGTCGTATAACTCCGGAGCCATGGGGTTGTGCGAACACCGTATGGCATTGACGCCGATCTCTTTCAGCGCCTTCAACCGCCGTTCCAGCGCCGCTTCGGAAAAGGCCGCGCCCAGCGCCCCCAGGTCGTGGTGCAGGCACACGCCCTTGAGTTTTTCCGGCTTCCCGTTCAGAAAAAATCCGCGATTGGCGTCGAACCGAATCGTGCGGATGCCGAACGGCGTCCGGTATTCGTCCACCTGCGTTCCGCCCGCGAACACCCGCGTGACGGCAGTGTAAAGGTACGGATCTTCCGTGGACCACAGCCTCGGTTTGGCGACGGTACCCTGCTGCGCGAAAGTGTGGACCGCGCCAGGGGCCACCGCCGCCTCGCTTGCGACGCTGGCCACCTCGCGCCCGCTGGCATCTTCGATAGCCGTTACCAGTCGGACTTGCGCGCCGGTCTTCGACTCGTTTACAACGCCGGTCTCCACCGTCACCAGCGCGTCCGCCTCCCGCACCATGGGAGTGTGCACGTAAGTTCCCCACCGGACCACATGCACCGCGCCGGTAACCGTGAGCCACACATGCCGGTAGATGCCCGACCCCGTGTAAAATCGCGAATCCGCCGCGGCGCTGTGATCCACGCGCACCGCCACCAGGTTCGCCCTCGCTCCGAAATTCACGTACGGCGTCACATCGTACTCGAAGGACGCGTAGCCCGAGGGCCGATGCCCCATCAGGCGCCCATTGATCCACACGTCGCTGTCGCGGTAGACCCCGTCAAACCCGATGAAGATCTTGCGGCCGCTCAGCCCTTCGGCCAGCCGGAAGCTCTTCCGGTACCATCCGATTCCGCCCGGCAGGTACCCGGTCCCGCTGGCATTGGCGCTGCTGTATGCCCCTTCGATTGACCAATCATGCGGCAGATTCAGTTTCCGCCAGCCGCTGTCATCCAGCCCCGGCTGCTCGCCGCCGTGTGCCTCGCCCAGGTGGAAGCTCCAACCGTCATCGAAGTTTCGCCGTTCCCGCACCGGCTCCGCGGACCAGCCCGGCAGCGCGGCGGTCAACGCGGCAATCACCAGCAGTGTTCTTCGTCTCACCACCGTATTATCCGTCAATCGGTAGCGCCGGCGGTCTTGCCGCCGGTGGTTTATTCCGCGATATATGATATAACCGGAGCGAAAACCCAGATTCGCTCCCGGGAGGTTCCCATGCAGCGGACCATTTCATTCACGCTCAACGGCAAGCCGGCGCGCGTGACCACCGATGACGAGCGCATGTTGCTGTGGGTGCTGCGCTCCGATCTCGGCCTCACTGGCACCAAGTTCGGCTGCGGCGAAGGCCTGTGCGGCGCTTGCACCGTCGTCGTGGACCAGCAGGCCGTCCGGTCCTGCTCCGTCCCCCTCAAGGACATCGCCGGCAAGCGCGTCGTCACCATCGAGGGCCTGGCCAACGGCGACAATCTTCACCCCATCCAGGAAGCCTTCCTCAAGCATCACGCGTTTCAGTGCGGCTACTGCACGTCGGGGATGCTCCTCAACGCCTACGCGCTGCTGCTCAAGACTCCACGGCCCACGCGCGCCGAGATCCTCCAGCACATGGAGGATAACTTGTGCCGCTGCGGCGCGCACGTTCGCATCGTCGAGGCCATCCAGGAAGCCGCGGGCGCACCGAAAGGAGGTGCCCTGTGAGACGCCGCGATTTCTTCGCCGTCGCCGGCTCGGGCCTGTTCGTATTCTTCAAGGCCGACCTCGACGCCTTCCAGGAGCCCGCCCGGTTCCCCGGCCGCCAGGCCGGCCCCACCGATTTCAACGCCTACCTTCGCATCGGCGCCGATGGCCGGGTCACCTGTCTCGTCGGCAAGGTGGAACTGGGCCAGGGTTCCATGACCGCGCTGGCGCAACTTCTCGCCGAAGAGTTGGACGTCCCCTTCGACTCCGTCGACATGGTGATGGGCGACACCGACCTCTGCCCCTACGACATGGGCACCTTCGGCTCCATGTGCATCCGCATGTTAGGCCCCGTCGTGCGCGCGGCCGGAGCCGAGGCGCGGGCAGTCCTGATTCAAATGGCCGCCGAGCAGTTCAAGGCCCCGCCCGAACGGCTTCAGGAGAAGGCTGGCGTAATCACCGACCCCCTGGCGCCGGACAAGCGCGTCACCTACGCGCAACTGGTTGAGGGCAAGCGCATCGAACGGCACATCCCCAACGTGCCCGTGAAGCCCGTGGCGGCGTTCACCGTCATCGGCAAATCGCCTCGCCGCAAGGATGCCCTCGAAAAGGTCACCGGCAAGGCCGAATACGCCGGCGACATCGCTCTTCCCGGAATGCTCCACGCGCGCATTCTTCGTCCTCCCGCGCACGGCGCAACTCTGAAAAGCGTCGACACCACCGCCGCCGAAAAACTGCCCGGCGTCCGCGTGGTGCGCGAGGGCGACCTGATTGCCGTGCTCCACGAGCGCCCCGACATGGCCGAGCAGGCGCTCGGCCTCTTCAAGGCGCAATTCGACCGCCCCCACACCGGTCTGGACGACAAGACCATCTTCGACCACCTGCTCCAAACCGCCCCGAAACCGCAGGTGGTGGGCAATGGCGGCGACGTTGTGGGAGGCGAACAGCTCTCCAAGACCATAGTCGACGAGACCTATCTCAACAGCTACGTGGCGCACGCGTCCATGGAAACCCACACCGCCGTCGCCAGCATCGAGAACGGCAAGGCCACCGTGTGGGCCAGCACGCAGGCGCCCTTCTCGGTGAAGTCCGCGGTGGCGCAGGCTCTCGGCATCGAGCCCGAGAACGTGCACATCGTCACGCCATATGTGGGCGGTGGCTTTGGCGGCAAGAGCGGAGCGCCGCAGGCAGTCGAAGCGGCGCGCCTGGCGAAGGCCGCCGGCAAACCCGTGCAAGTGGTGTGGGACCGCGCCGAGGAGTTCTTCTTCGATACCTTCCGCCCGGCCGCCGTGGTGAAGATCCGCTCCGGCATCACCGCCGCTGGAAAAATCGCGTTCTGGGACGCCAAAGTTTACGCGGCCGGCGAGCGCGAGGCGGCGCCTTTCTACGACATCCCCAACCATCACACCGAATCTGCCGGCGGCTGGCAGGGCGGCAACCCCGCCGGCATGCACCCCTTCGCCATCGGTCCCTGGCGCGCGCCCTCCGCCAACACCAACACCTTCGCGCGCGAATCCCACATCGACATTCTGGCGGCCAAGGCCGGCGTGGACCCGCTCCAGTTCCGCCTCAACCATCTGACCGACCCGCGCATGCGCCGCGCCCTCGAAACCGTCGCCAAACAGTTCGCCTGGAAGCCCGCCGCCAAGACCCCCAGTGGACGCGGCGTTGGCGTCGCCTGCAACATTTACTCCAACGTTTACGTGGCCACCATGGCGGAGCTCGCCGTCAGCAAGACCACCGGCAAAGTGCAGGTCAAACGCGTAGTCACCGCGCTCGACGCCGGCGTCATCGTCAATCCCGACGGCCTGCGCCAGCAGATGGAAGGTTGCATCACCATGGGCCTGGGCTACTGCCTCACCGAGGAGGTGCGCTTCAAGGACGGCGAAGTGCTCGACCGCAACTTCGACACCTACCAGCTCCCGCGCTTCTCCTGGCTGCCCAAGATTGAGACCATCATCATCGACAACCCCGGCTTGGCCGCGCAGGGATGCGGCGAACCCCCCATCACGACGATGGGCGCGGTGATCGCCAACGCCATTTACGACGCCGCAGGCGCGCGCGTGCTGCAACTGCCGATGACGCCGGCGCGCATTTTGGAGGCAATTAAGAAGGGTTGAGAATGTGGGGCAGGCCATCTCTTTTTGTGGCCTGCTAGGATGGGCCTTCGGCCCGCGAAACTTCATCAAAAACGGGGTGCCCACGCTGAGCGGCAGATCTGGCATTGTGGGGCAGCTTGGTAAGCTGCGGCCGATTGGCAATCGGCCCACCGCCGCACTCGCAGCGGACCGGCGGCGGTAACCAACCGCCGCGCAGGTTGCCAACCTGCCCCACACCGACTGCCCTTCGTTGCCGCTCTGCTGTGGGCTATCCTTGTGGCCTCGAAGTAAGAAGGCCGCCGAACTCACCAATGCGCTGCGCCTCCGCGGCGTCTCGCTCGAAATGGTCAGGGGTCGGCGCGATGAGAGCGAGCCCGCCATCCGCCTGGCCGACATGTGGGCGGGTTGCATCAGGGCGGCGACACTCGGAAGGCAGCAGGAAGAAAGCCTGCTGAGGCGTGCGCTGGCCACGGGCTACATCAGGCGCACACAAGAAAAAACCCCTTGAGGTCCAAGGGGTCGATTCGAACGTCTCGGCTATTTTCCGGCGAGGGAAACCAATCGCTGCCAAACGGGCAGGCCTTCACCAAGACTCCAATTCCATCCTAAAGCACCGGAAAACTGAAGTCAAATCGGACTGCGCCTGCTGGCTTCGCCCTACCCCAGCGCCACCTTCAGCGTGACCGCGTGCTCGCTGGGCTTCTCCTCGGGCATCTCGACCTTCAGCCCGCTTTCGTCCTGGGTCCACTTCAGCTTGCCCTTGAACCCCAGCAGCTCCACGTTGCGGATCTTGCCAACGTCCAGCGCGCCCTTCGTCGCCAGCGGCGCAACCACCGCCTGCTTTCCCGGCCAGCCCATCAGGAAGGCGTACAGCGTCTTCCCCTTGGTGGTGAAGCGAACGTCTTCCGCCGTCAGATCCTTCCGGCCGTTCTCGTTGAAGTGCGCCGATCCCTTCACCTTCGATCCGGGACCTTCGCCGAAGATCTTCCACGGCCGCGTGGCATAGATGCCCTCGCTGTTCACCGCCATCCACTTGGTGATCTCCGCCAGAATGGCCAGTTCCCTGTCGTCCAGCGCACCGCTCCCCGGCAGCGGGAAGTTCAGCAGCAGGTTGCCGTTCCGGCTCACGATGTCCACCAGCATGTCGATCACGGTCTTGGGCGTCTTGTACTTCACGTCGCGCTGGTAGTGCCAGTTGCCGACACACGTGTCGGTCTGCCACGGGTTGGGCGCAATGGCGTCCGCCAGCCCGCGCTCGAAATCCAGCACGCACGTGCCTTCCGCGCAGTCCTCTTTCAGCTTGCTGTTGTAGACCGCTTCCACTTTGCCGCCGTGCCGGCGCGCGCTCTCGTTGTACAGGTGCGCCACCAGGCTGAGGCCGTATTCCTCGAACGGCAGCGGCCCGTCGGTGTACAGAATATCCGGCTGGTAGTTGTCCACCAGGTCCTTGATGCGGTCGAACCAGTGGCGCTTCCACGTGTCGGGGATGCCCTTGGCGTCCCACGAAATCTGGGCCGGATAATCTCTGGGCAGGTCGTGATAGAGGTCGAAGTTCTTGGGATCGGTCCCGTCGTAAGGGACGCCCGCAAACTCGCCGGCCTTGTCCGAATCGTGGCTGACTCCGAACCACTTGTAGCTGATCCACAGATGCTCGCTCACGCCGAACTTCATTCCCCGCTTGAGCGCGGCCTGGCGAAACAGCCCCACCACGTCTTTCTTCGGACCCATGTTGGCAGCGTTCCAGCGCGTGTGCTTGGAGTTCCACATATCGTAGTTGTCGTGGTGCACGCCCATGCTGAAGAAGTACTTCGCCCCGGCCTTCTGGTAGAGGTCCATCAGGTGTTCGGGATCGAACTTCTCGCCCTTGAACGTCGGAATCACATCCTTGAACCCTACCTTAGACGGATGGCCGAAGTGCTGCACGTGCCACTTGTAAGTTGGGTCGCCTTCGATGTACATCTTGCGGGCGTACCAATCGCCCTGCTCGGGCGCGGATTGCGGCCCCCAATGCGCCCAGATGCCGAACTTGGCGTCGCGGAACCACTCCGGGACGCGGTAAGCCTTGAGCGATTCGCGCGTGCCCACGAACGGGCCTTTCTGGATTTCGAGGCCGGCGGCCTGCTGCGCGGCCATGCGCCTGGCGGCGGGGATAGCGCCCGCCAAAAGTCCCATTGCGCTTCGTCTGCTGATGTACATATTTCTCCTTACGGCAGCGTCTCCCTCAACACCTTCTCGCTCTGCCTGGCGCGAAACTGCCGCAGCCGCTCCCTCAGTTCCGGACGGCTGTTGGCCAGTATGGCGACTGCCAGCAGCGCCGCGTTGCGCGCCCCGGCCCCGCCGATGCCCAGGGCGCCCACCGGAATCCCCGCGGGCATCTGCACCGTCGAAAGCAGCGAATCCAATCCCTTGAGGGATGCGCTCTCCATGGGAACGCCCAGCACCGGCACCAGCGTATGCGCCGCGCACACGCCGGCCAAATGCGCGGCCCCGCCCGCCGCCGCAATCACCACCTCGATGCCGCGCCGTTCCGCCTGCCCCGCGTACTCCGCGGTCTCGGCCGGCGTGCGGTGCGCCGAAAGCACCCGGCACTCGTGGTCAACTCCGAATTCCTCGAGCAGCTCGGCGGCCTGGCGCATGGTTCCCCAGTCCGACTTGCTGCCCATGATCACCGCGACTAGTGGCATAGTGGAATACCCAAGATAATAGCAACCCTCCCCGCCCCGCAACCGCCCCGCGCCGTAGCGCCGGTGGGAGAATGAATTTGATGATGCGGCTTCCTTTCCTGCTCATTGCCATGTTGCCGGCGCTGGGGCTGGGCTCCGTGTTTGATACCCCCGAACTTCGGGTTACTCCATCCCCTGCCGCGCCCGTGCAAATTCGTCTTGCGGCGGGCGTCCGCGTGATCGACTACGATGTTTCCCCAACCGGTCCTCTGGTGGCGCTCTTGTTGTCGAATCCGGCCGGATCGCAGGAGATTCGCTTCTGGAGTATCGGTCAGCCACAGGCCACCAAGGCACTTGACGTTCCGGCTGGGTTGAGCGCGCGATCGATCGCCTGGCATCCCGCGGGCGATGCGCTCTTTCTCTTGGGAGTCCAGGGACAGCAGTACTCCATTTCCAAGGTTGAGCGGAAGAATGGGAATTGGGCGGCGCGACGAATCTATGGTTCCCGCCAGGAGATCCGGCGCCTCGTTCCGGGGCCGCGCCCTTATGTGGTTCGATACGACGACGCGCGCCATCTCGGTATCCAGGCGTACCGTCTGTTTTTCGGCCTCAAGGGGAATGATGGAAGCTACTCGATTCATTCCATCACCGAGGACGGAGAGCGTGAGTATCAGGTGGTCGGCCACAAGGAGAACTTCACCAGATTCGCGGATGCGGGTCAAAACCCTAGCGAATTGACGGCCGCTTCGGCGCTACCCGTGGGATTCCACCCCGCGGGGCATCTCCTGCTTTGGGAAGACGGGCGGCACTGCTTCCAGGTAGCCAGTTACGATCGGGACTACTGGAAGCAAAGTTCCAAACTCCTGGGACGCGATGTTTGCGGCGGGAGCGTAAGCGTCACTCCCAATGGCGCTGGGCTGCTCCACTGGACCGAGCGGAGCGGCGGCATCGAACTGCTACTGCAACACGGGACGGTCGGCAGGCGCGAGGCCGCCGGTTATGAACTGACCGCAACGCCCTCTTCGGTGGCGGATGGCAAGGGGATTGTCGGTGTCACTCGCCTGGACACCGCTGTTGCGGTGAACTATGTTCCGATCGACGTTCCGCTGGCTGACTCTGTCAACGCGTGGATGTATCTTGAGTCGGATCGGGATGAGCAGTTACTCGCCAGAAACGGCGGATTGTTCCGCGACCTGACCAATCTCGATCAGCTCTATTCGCTATACGACACGGAATCTTACTATTGTGGCCAACTGGATGAGTCAACCCCCACACGCCCTTACTTAGTGACTACGGATAGCTTCTGGGAACTGTTCGCCGCGGCCTACGAGGGTATCTTCATCGTGCGAGAGCGGCAGACGGCGATCCCGGCGTTCCGGCAATTCATCGAGCTGGCCAGCGCCAGCTTGCTCAAGTCCCATCCGCAGTCTCCGTGGGCGCGCGCCTTTGGCGCTCTGCAAGCGTTCGAAACCAAGCCAGAGACCAATGAGGAAGCCCGCCGCATTTTAAGCGCCGATGGCTCGCGGTCCTCGCCGGTTCTCGGCACGCAGTTCGACTACGGCGAGCTGAAGCCTCGCGGCCACTACACCGCCACCCCGGAGGCTCAACGCTACTTCCGCGCCTTCCACTACCTCACCGCAGTTTCAAAGCTGGGATGGAGCACGGAGGAATTGGGCCAGCTTCCCTCCGATGTCAAGGCCGCGGCGATGCGCTGGATTGGCTCGTATTCGGACTTGATCTCGCCGTCCCGGTCGCCGCTTGTCTGGCAAGCTGCGCCAACTCCGTCCTATGTGAAGCATCCCCCGGCCGCCCCGGTGCTGTTCCCGCTTTCGTGGGGCTTCGACAACGAGACGTTATTCTCGACGACTTATCATTCAAACTTGCCGGCGAGTGAACAGATCGACGGCGCGGGCGGACCGCGGCTCCAGCCGTCTTCCCTCGATATCGCCGCCGCGCTCGGCAGCCGCTTTGCCCGCGATCTTCTCGCGGACGAGATACGCCGCTATCCAAAACTGGACACGGCGCTCGGGGAGCTCGCCGTTCGTTCCGCCGCCGCTCGCGTCGAGTCCAGCCCCAATCTCTATCAACGATGGATCGACGCGTTAGCCGAACAATGGGCGGATTCCACGGCCTCGCCGAATGGTGCGCTCGACCAGGATTTGTGGCGCGCAAAAAGACTTCAGACCGGGCTGGCGTCCTGGGCTACGCTCCGCCATGCCACCGTGTTGGTGAACGAGCGGAATTCAGCCGAATGCGGGGAAGGTGCGTTCGAGTTCATCGTGCTGCGCCCGCCCCGTGGCTACGTGGAGCCTGACCCCAAAATGTTTCAGAAGATCGCCGGTCTGTTTGATGCCGCCATCCAGTTGGTCGGCAGCTCGGGATCTTCGCTCGCGGGCAACATTCCGCGCGGTGAGGATGACGATCCGCAGGCCCGTGAGTCGCTGCGGCAAGGCCTCACACGGCGGCTGGCGGAATCCGCCACAAAGGCGCGCTTGTTTCAATCCATCGCCGCCAAGGAGATTCGCGGTGAACCGCTGACCTCGCAAGAGTATGAGGAGATCCTGTATTTCGGTCGCGTGGCGGAGCACCATTTCCTGGTATTCAAGAGCCTCGCGAACAAGGACCTGGCCCTCTCGACCCCCAACCCCATCCCCAAGATCGCGGATGTTTCCGATGTGCAGGGCGGCGCGCCGTACCTGCTGGTGGGCGTAGGCCGTCCACTCGAATGGGATCACACGGTGCCGTTCTTCGGGCGTCGCGAAATCGTGAAAGGCGCGGCTTATTCGTTTTACGAATTCAGTTCAAATACCCTCTTGAATGACGCGGAGTGGATGCAGAAGCTGCCAACGCAGCCGCACCCTTCGTGGATTGCTCCCTATATCTCGCAAAAGCTACTGTCATGTCCCGCGCGCGATCCTTTTTGATCCTCGGGTGCCTCCTGGCGGCGGTCCAGGCGGGTAGCGGGCAGGAGCCGGAAATTCGCCTCCTGTTTACGGGCGACATCCTGCTTTCCCGGCAAGTGCGGCATGAGATCGAACTGACCGGACGATCCCCGTGGGGCTTTTTTGCGAATCTCTTCAAAAGCGCTGCCTGGGTCGCCGGAAATCTCGAGGGGGCCGTGGGAGAAGCGCGGGATTGCATCCCGGCCGATTCGGACAGCCCCTGCTTCGATGTTTCCGCGTCCATGATTCCACTGCTCTCGCAGGCCGGCTTCAAGGCCATCGGGATCGCCAACAATCACTCGTCCGATTTGGGCTCCGCGGGACGCGCCGCCACACGCGAGGCTCTCCGCCAGGCGGGAGTGGCGGCGCTTTCGTTCGAGGATTCACCGCTGTTCGTGAAGCTCGGGCCGCATACCGTCGCGATTGCGACTCTCTCCGCCGTGCCGGCGCGAGATGGATCGCGCATTGAGATTCCATCCACGGCGCTTCGCCAAAAGCTGCAACTGGCCAGAAGTCTTGCGGAGTTGGTGGTCGTCTACATCCATTGGGGCAGCGAACTCCTGGACTGGCCTGACGCGGCGCAGCGCGATGCCGCGCGATACCTCGTCCGAAACGGCGCGGATTTGATTGTCGGTCACCATCCGCACGTGGTTCAGGCTCCCGAATGCGTGCTCGGCAGACCCGTCTTCTTCTCGCTGGGAAATCACGTCTTCGATCAAAAATACCCAGCCACGAAGCAAGGTCTCATCGCCGATTGCCGCATCCGCCGCGGCGTGCTTGCTTGCGACGGCATTTCGACGTCGACGCCGCCAGGCAGCGCCATGCCACAATTCTCGTCCGCTTCGGTTTCCACCGATAGTCTCAAGGCGTGTCCTGTCGATCTTAGGCCCCCGCTCTCGGTGAACGGATTCTCGTTGCGGGGGCAATCCATGGATCGCGGCTACATCATCGAAGGCACCCGCGAAGGTATTCACCCTTGGCGATCGCAAGCCTTGCCCCTCATCTCCGCGGAGGCCGGCAAGTTGGCGGGTCCGAACGGTCCCGAGTACTTATTCACTCTGGAACAGCATCCCTCTTCGATCGATGGCGAGGAGGGCGTGCGTCCTTATGTATATGAAGCGCTTGCCGGAGGCCTGGTAGCTCGCTGGCGAGGCAGCGCTCTGGCCTGGCCCTTACTCGATGCGGCAGTGCTGCCCGGCGGGGACGGCGTCCTATGCGCGCTGCATCGCCTCGATTCTTTCCTCGTCCTGCGGCCCAACGCGGCGGGTGTTCGCACCGCCGCTTATCGTTGGAATGGATTTGGATTCTCCGGCCTCGACGACGCGGCCATTCTGGCTGCCTGCCGTTCGGTCTTTGGCGCCTCGAGATAGGCGGCGCCGGTGGAGGAATGCCGATTGCCACCAGTGGGTTAGCCGCCACACGCTACTTTCCGCCGCCTTCCGACCACGGCGGCACAATCCCGTTCATGCGTGCGTAAGCCACCAATTGCCCCATGTGCTCGTTGGCATGGATAATGATTCGGAGATACATGCCATCCACCGTGGCATCTCTGCCCTCGACCTTGACTTTGCGTTGGAGATCGGCGGGTTTCAGGGCCGCACGAGCGCTTTTGACGGCCTCCAGCGAGCGCTTCAGCCAGTTGATTACTTCCGCTTTTCCGGTCACGGTCTTTTCCATGTCCGGGGACGTGAGGTCGGCCGGCATTTTGGGACCCGTGACACTCAGCAAGTAGAAGTTCGCGATCGCGATGTGCATGAGCACCTCGCTGGTGGATCGCACACCAGCCCCCGGCCGCCACACCAGCTTCTCAGCCGGGATGGCTTCGGCTAGAGCGATGAGTTGTCGCGAAACATGGCCCCATTCTCCGCCGTATCCTTGCCACAGTCCTTCCAGCGGATCTACCTGGGCGTGCAAAGTCAGCGCGCCGAGAACCAGTGCCAGCAATAGCGTCTTCATGCGGTGCCTCCTACTGCCCCAACCGAAAATCCACTGTAATGGTCGTCACCACCTCCACCGGCTGTCCGTTCAGCAGCGTAGGCTGGTACTTCCACAGGCGCACGGCATCCAGCGCGGCGTTGGCCAGCCGGGCGTCCCCTTCCGCATTGATGGCTTGCACGATAAGCAGGTCTCCGGTGGTGGAAATGACGGCCCGCATGACCACCGTGCCCTGAATGCCGAGTTGCTGAAGCTCCGCCGGGTACTCCGGTCTGACCATCCGGATGAGCTTGGCAGCTTGCACGTTGCCGCCCACCCTGATCCGCTGCGGCGCGCCGGCCATGGGCGCCGCCGGCGTGACCGTCGGCGTGACCCCGGCGGGCTTCCGCCCCGTCACCACCACCGTTTCCGAGACCTCGCCGACACCGAGCGTGGCATCCACCCGTACCGCTTTCCCAGCCTCCACCGCCACATCCGCTTTGAAGATCTTGAAACCCGCCGAGCGGAATTCCAGCGTGTACCGTCCCGGCGGAGTGGCTGTGAAGCTGTACTCGCCGGCAGCGTTGGCGCGCGTCACCTCCTGGTCGGTGCCGTCCAGGTTCTTGGCCGTCACCTGGCAATTGGGAACGCGCGCGTGGCTGGCGTCTTCCACCACGCCCACCAGAGATCCGCGCCCGGCTTGCGCCTGCGCCGTAATCGCAACCACCGGCAGCAGCACCGCCAACGCCACGGAGGCGATGGCGATCGCCGCCCGCCGGCTCAACGGGTGGCGGCGGCGCGTGCCGTCCAGCAAGCCGCGCACGCGCGACTCCAGGTCCGACGCTTCGGCCATGGCCGGAGCGTCCTCCCAGCGCCTTCGCGTGGCGGCCAGCTCGCGCACCAGATCCATCAGGTGGCCGGCATAATCCGGCGCGGCCATGCCGCGGCTCAGCACGGCGTCGTCGCAAGCCCGCTCGCGCTCCTTGCGAAGCTGCCGCGCCGCCATCCAGGCGAGCGGATGAAACCAGTAGAGGCAGCAAGCCGCCTGGGCGATGGCTTGCGCCAGCAGGTCCAAGCGCCCGACGTGCACCAGCTCGTGAAGCAGCACGGTGCGCAGCCGCGCCGGCGGCCATTGCCCAGCCCCTTCCGGCAGCAGCACCACGGGACGCAGGATGCCCCAGGTGAGCGGCATGGGAGCGTCCGCGCTTTCCAGAACGCGAACCCGCCGCCGAATCCCCAGCGCGCGCCGCAACTCTTCCAGCATGGCGCCCGCATGCCGCGCCTCCGCCGCGCGCGGCGCCATCCACGACGCGCGCCCCGCCCCCAGCAAGAACCGCGCCCCCACTACCGCGCACCCAATCACCCACAACCCTAGCAGCCAGTCGCTTGTCGTAGGCGGAGCGCCCGTGGCCTTCAAAACCGCCCCCGCCTGTTGCTGACTCACCACCACCGCAGCCCGTGCCGGCTCCGTCGTCGCCACCCGCCAGCTCCACTTCGGCGCCACGAACAGAGCCACCGGCAGCACCACCATCGCCGCCATCGCCGCCGTCCATACAAAATGCCGCACCGCCGCCGAAGCCCGGCGCAACCCGGCCGCCGCGGCAAAGCCCGCCAACAGAACGATGCTCCCTCTCCAGGCGCTCTGCACAAGCAACTCCGCCCACGTCATGATTTCGCTCCTTCTTTCCTGGTCTCTTCGATCAGGCTCGAAATACGCTCCAGGTTTTGCTCCGAGAGATCGGCGGACGAAAGATCCAGCAGCGCCGCCACCGCCTGCTCCACCGAGCCTTCAAAGAAGGTCGAGAGCATGTGCCGCAGCGCCGAACGCCGCGCCGTCTCACGCGCCACCGTTGGCAGGTATACGTAACGCAGCGATTCCTCTTCGTGCCGGACGTGGCCCTTTTCCTCCAGCACGCGCAGCTTGGCGCGCACCGCCGAGTAGCTGGGAGCGTCCGGCAGCGCCGCATGGATCTCGGATGCGCTGGCGCGCCCTTGCTGGTAGAGAATGTCCATGATCTGCCGCTCGCGCCGGCTGAGATTGCGATGTCCGTCTTTCTTCATGGCGATATGCTGCAAAAGCAGCAGCCTGTTGCAAAAATAGCATTGACGTCGCGGGCTGTCAAGTTCTTTTTTGCGGGGCTACAATGAATCGTGCCGTCCATGCCAAAAACCTTCGCGCGCTACGCCTGGGCCGTGCTGGCCTACAACCTGGCAGTCGTATTATGGGGCGCATTCGTCCGCGCCACCGGCTCCGGGGCGGGTTGCGGCAACCATTGGCCGCTGTGCAATGGAACGGTGACGCAGCACTCGCCGAGCGCCGCCACCATCGTCGAATTCACGCACCGCCTCAGCAGCGGGCTCGACCTGGCGCTGGTGGCGCTGCTGGTCGTCTGGGCGTTTCGCCGCTTCCCGCGCCAACATCCGGTGCGGCTCGGCGCCACCCTTTCGGCCCTGTTCCTCATCACTGAAGCGCTCCTCGGCGCGGCCCTGGTGCTGCTCCAACACGTGGCCAAAAACGCCTCCGTTTCGCGCGCCTACTCGCTTTCCACACACCTCATCAATACCCTGACGCTGCTGGCCTGCCTGACGCTCACCGCGTGGTGGAGCACGGAAAGGCCCGCGCCCAGCACCTCCCTCCCGCGCCGCCGATCCGTCTGGATGGCCGGCGTGAGCCTGGCGTCGGTGGCCGTGCTGGGTGTGAGCGGGGCCATCGCCGCGCTGGGCGACACGCTCTTCCCCGCCTCGTCGCTATCCGCGGGCCTGGCCCAGGATCTGGACCCCGCGGCTCACATCTTTCTGCGCCTGCGCCTCTTTCACCCTCTGATCGCGGTCGCAGTGGCCGCTTGGTTGCTGTTTTACGCCGTCTCCGCTGCCTCGCGCCGTTCGGATATCGCCAACCGGGCCTGGAGCCTGGTAGCTCTGCTGGGAGCTCAAATTGTGGCCGGCGTGGTGAATCTGCTGCTGCTGGCTCCGGTGTGGATGCAACTGGTCCACCTCTTGCTGGCCGACCTGCTATGGATCACGCTGGTGCTCCTCTGCGCCGCAACCCTAAAGTTCCAGCCCCGCTCTGTCGAATAGCCGGCCCCTGGCCCCTGGCCCCTGGCCCCCGGCCCCCGGCCCTTGGCCCCTGGCCCCCGGCCCCCGGCCCCCAGCCCCTAGCCCCCGGCCCCCGGCCCCTGCTATCCTTGCCCCCATGAGCACAAAAGTCCTCATTGTCACGGGTGATGGCGGCGACAGCTACGAAGCGCTGTACGCTTACCACCGGTTTCTGGAGGCGCATTGGGAGCCGGTATTGGCGGCGCCATCGCGGCGGCGCTTGCACATGGTGTTCCACGACACCGAGCCGGGCTGGGAAACCTAC
>Ga0326727_10010117_pt1 | contig 22665 bp, 22 predicted proteins | sample MB2enrmetagenome_FD_207643 | JGI IMG/M metagenome (GOLD analysis project Ga0326727, IMG submission 207643) | Lab enriched peat soil microbial communities from McLean, Ithaca, NY, United States - MB29MY | ecosystem: Environmental > Terrestrial > Soil > Wetlands > Peat | place: USA: New York...
TCGTAACTGCCGACGCCGGTGGCCTCCTTGCTGGCGGTGTACTGCGCGATCTGGCGGAAGATCCAAGGATTGGCGGGCGCGCCGCGGCCGATCATGATGGCGTCGCAGCCGGTGGCGTGGACCATGGCGGCGGCGTCCTCGGGGGTGCGGACGTCTCCGTTGCCGATGACGGGGATGCGCACGGCGTCCTTGACGGCGGCGATGTACTCCCAACGCGCCTGGCCGGTGTAGCCGTCCTCGCGGGTGCGGGCGTGCAGGGCGACAGCGTTGAGACCGCAGTCTTCGGCGAGGCGGGCGAGCTGGACGCAGACGATCTCGGCGTCGTTCCATCCCATGCGGAACTTGACAGTGAAGGGGATGGTGACGGCAGTGCGAACCGCCCGAAAGATGCGCTCGATCAGCGGCAGGTCGCGCAGCAGGCCGGAGCCGCCGTTGCAACTAACGACGCGCTTGGCGGGGCAGCCGAGGTTGAGATCGACCAGGTCGAAGCCGCAGTCCTGGACGATGCGTGCGGAGTCGGCGAGCGTGGCGGGGTTCGAGCCGAAGAGCTGCGCGGAGATGGGGTGCTCGTCGTCGTAGAAGGTGAGGTAGCGCTTGCGCTTGGACTCGCGGGTGCGCGCGAGGCCGTCGGCCGAGGTGAACTCAGTCATGATGAGGCCGCAGCCGGATTGCTGGTTGGTGGTGGGTGTGTCGACGTTGGTCGCGTCAGAAAGCAACCGCAGGTCCTTCGACTGCGTGAGTTGCGCAGGGCGCAACTCACTTCGCTCAGGATGACAATTCTGTGGGGATGGCGAGCTGAAGAGGCTGGCGTTGCGGATGAAGCGGCGGAAGACGGTGTCTGTGACGCCGGCCATGGGAGCGAGCACGGTGGCCGGAGCGATGCGGATGTTGCCGACGGTAAAGCTGGCGGGGACGCGGCTGTGTTCGGGCATCGCGTGGTCAGCGGGCGAGTCCCACTTCTTCTGCTCGAGGGTGTAGCGCTTCTTCATCTGCGTTTAGTTTAGCGGGTTAAGTGGAAGAGCCTCCGCGCTGGCGGAGGCCCTTCGCGTGGATTGGGTTGAAATTATTTGGCTGCGACGGCCTTGGCTGCGGTTGCCTTGGCGGCGGCTTCAGCTTTGCCGGCGTCGGCGTTGGCTACCTTACGTCGGAAGCGCTCGACGCGGCCGGCGGTGTCCACCAGCTTCTGCTTGCCGGTGAAGAACGGGTGGCAGGCGGAACAGATTTCGACAACCAGGTCGCCCTTGTGCGTGGAGCGTGTCTCGAACGCGTTGCCGCAGGCGCACTTGACGTGGATGGTGGCGTACTTCGGATGAATTCCTTCTTTAGGCATGGTTCTCTCTCTCTTAGCTTGGATGTTGCCTGCCGGCTCGCGGTTCGCTTGCAACGGGGGTGGTCACCGCCACATCGATCGGCCTGTCGCGCCGCCCACAGAGCCCCGGTCTGATGGAGGGGCACGATGGCGAACTGAGTTGATTTTATCATGGCTGGCGGCATCGATCTGCCACGGCTTACTTTCGGTAGTGGCTCAGTTTAGCGGCCCCATCCTCGCGTTCCCTTGATTGAGATGCAATCAAGGGAACGCGGTCATCTATAAGACAGCGATCTTCGGCACGGCTGAAGCCGTGCCTTTCCGATCAATCTACACAGACACAGTTGTTGCCGCAAACTGACCCACCACCTTGCTTTCCTCTTTTGAGCTTGGATTCCCACACGGAGCAGTTCGATTCAAGTGCGGCGGCGAAGGACCGGTGCTGCGATACTGAGGAGGACGGAGTTGCGGGTGATGGAAGAGATTTGCAGTTTGTGCGAGGGGTCGGGGCTACGCATAGTGCAGGAAAACGGGCGGCAGGTGGCGCGACCCTGCGAGTGCCGCGTGGCGCGGCGCGCCCAGCGAATGCTGGAGCAGGCGAAGATCCCGAGGCGCTACGAGAACTGCACGCTGGAGAACTTCGACACCGACTATCCGGGCGCGGACAGGAGCTTGCAGTCGGCGCTGGTGCGGGCGCGCGGATTCGTGAAGGGCTATCCGGTGGAGACCGACGGCCAGGGGCTGCTGCTGGTTGGGGAGGCGGGCGTGGGCAAGACGCATATCGCGGTGGGGATTCTAAAGGAATTGGTGCAGGAACGCGGAGTGCATGGACTGTTCTACGACTATCGGGAGCTGCTGAAAGAGGTGCAGAACAGTTACAACCAGAAGGTGGCGGCGACCGAGCTGGAGGTGCTGCGGCCGGTCTTCAAGGCCGAGGTGCTGGTGCTGGACGAGCTGGGCGCGGCCAAGCCGAGCGACTGGGTGTGGGACACGGTGGCGCACATCCTGAACAGCAGGTACAACGACCGGCGGACGACGATCATTACCACGAACTATCCCAACACGGAAGCGCTGGGGGCAATGCCCGGCCGCAGGATGGGACGAAAGAGCGCCGAGCAGGAGGACGCCGAGCGGGCCATGAGCGGTGAGACGCTGGGCGACCGCATCGGGGAACGGATGCGATCGCGGCTGCAGGAGATGTGCGTGGTGGTGGAGATGCGCGGCAAGGACTTCCGGCAGAGCGTGAAACGGGCCAGCTTCGCGTAGATCAGGTCTCCGGAGACGATTAGATCGTTGCTTCGAGCAGAAGCAGGCACGCACCGCCGACGCATGTGACCCAATAGAGGATGTCGCCTGGGTGGGGACCCTGGGGGACGCTTCTGCGAGTATCAGGCAGCAGATGCTGTCTATCGGCTGCCTCACGCGCCTCCTCCTCTGCCTGAAGCAGCTGGTCATTGGTGAGCTGTTGGCTAGCGGTCACTCGAGCACGCACGGGGTCAAGACCCTGGCGGTACGAGAACTTAGGATTGTTCATTGCAAGGTAGTTTGTGGGATTAGCCGTCATGGTAGACAACTCCCTTTGCCGCGCCGGTATCGCGCGACTCTGCTTCGATCTCAGTTGAGCTGCGTTCGACGCGCCCCTTATCCGATCCTGCCCTTAGGGTTGACGACGAAATCACCTTAGGCTGGCACTGATGGGAGTGGGTATCCTCCTTTTGGGTCATTTGGCGACCTTTTTGTGGGATATATTGCCGACCCCGTCGCGGGGTATAGAATTTCTGCTTGTGAGCGAAGTGAACGATTCCCGTAGCGGCGGGCAAGGCGAGCGTGGCAGAGCTGCGCCGAATGGGGCCAGCAGCGCGTCGCCAGGCGTTTCAGGCGTAGAGGCGCCAATCTTTGCCGCGGAGCCGGAGGAGCGCGGCGGCATTCCGCTGGCGGCGTGGGGCGTGGCCGCGCTGATTGCAGTGGTCATCGTTGGGGCGCTTGTATCATATGGCTGGAAGAAGCCAGTGCCCGCGCCCAGCACCCTGCTTCCCGCGGACGCGTACGCAGCCAGTCTTCCGCTGACGCAGTTTGAAATGAGCGAGTCGGCGAACCTGACCGGCGGCAAGCTGACGTATCTGGACGGCCATATCGGCAACACTGGCGACCGCACGGTAGATGCGGTTACGGTGCAGGCGGTGTTTCAGAACGATATTGAACTCGCGCCGCAGATTTATACGGTGCCGCTGACCCTGATTCGCATGAAGGAGCCATACATCGACACCGAACCGGTGCGCGCGGCCCCGCTAAAGCCGGGCGATGACCGTGAGTTCCGCCTGACCTTCGAGACAGTGCCGGAGAACTGGAACCAGCAGATGCCCGAGGTGCGCGTCGTCCACGCTGAGTTGCGTTAGGTGTCCGTTCCGCACGACTTCATAACTGAGAACTAAGAACCTGCTATGCGAGGGCGGTCACTTCGAGCGAAGGGTCTGACTCACTGGACGGGAGTTTGCCGGAGCGCCTGCCGGGGGCCGGTGTGATGGCGGCTGCCTGCAGGTCGGCCGCTACCGGGTATGCTTCTTCGGGCGAAATCTGCGGGAAGTACGCGTTGGAGAGGTATTGGGCCAACATGCGGTGGGTGTTGAAGAAGATGCCATTGACGCCGATGCAGTGCTGCTGCATGCGCGCCCAAGCGTGTGGTCTTTGGTAGAGCGGTGCGATCAGGTTCTCCAGCTTGTCGTAGAGGCTGGCAACCTCGGCCTCCTCGTCGTCAGTCTTATCGATGGCCCATCCAGTGACGTTCTCCGCGCAGCCCTCGATCCACCATCCGTCGAGCACGCTGAGGCTGGGCACACCGTTCAGCGCGGCCTTCATTCCGGAGGTCCCGGAGGCTTCATAGGGGCGGCGCGGCGTGTTGACCCACACGTCGACGCCCTGGGTCAGCAGGGCGCCCAGCTCCCAGTCGTAGTTTTCCAGATAGAGGATACTGACGCCGGCTGCCTCCAGGCTGGCGGCCGCGGCGAAGACTTCGCGGATCAGGCCCTTGCCCGCGGCGTCCGCCGGGTGCGCCTTGCCGGCAAACAGGATCTGCAGCCCGCCGATCTTTTTAGCAATCTTGGCCAGCCGCTTGGGATCGGAGAAGAGCAGGCTGGCGCGTTTGTAGGTTGCCACGCGGCGCGCAAATCCCAGGGTCAAGACCCTGGGGTTGAATCGCTGACCGGTGCGCCGGGCCACCTCATCGAGCAGGCGCTGCTTGGTTTTGACGTGGCAGTCCGCGATCCTGGACAGCGCGACACCATAGATGGAACGGAAGTACCGGTTGTCGCGCCGCCACTCCGGGATATCCTGATCGAGCACTGCCTGCAGGGGCTCGGAGATCCAGGTTGCGGCATGGACGCCATTGGTGATGGAGTGAATGCGGTACTCCGGGAACATCTCCTGCGAGACCTTGCCGTGCTGCATGGAGACGCCGTTGACATAGCGCGAGAAGCGCAGGGCGAGATAGGTCATGTTGAGCAGCGCATTGTGCAGACAACCGAAACGTTCGATGGCATTGCCGCGCTGTGAACCGAGCACAGCGTACATTTGGTCGGCGCCGAACTGATCGTGTCCGGCTGGCACCGGTGTATGGGTGGTGAAGACGCAGCGCTGTACGATGGCCGCGACGTCTTCTCCGGTCGCCTGTTCGAGCGAGGCAGGGCCCAGTCGTTCCTCCAGCAGTCCGATGGTGAGCAGCGCGGCATGGCCCTCGTTCATGTGATAGACGTCGGGCTCCACGCCAAGCGCGCGCAGCAGGGCAACGCCGCCCAGGCCGAGCACCGTCTCCTGACAGAGGCGGTAGTAGGAGTCGCCGCCGTAGAGGTAGTCGGTCAGGCGCCGGTCGTAGGGAGTGTTGCCCTCCAGGTCGGTGTCCAGGAGAAAGACCGGGACAATGTGTCCGGCGACGCCTATTACATCGAAGCGCCAGGCGCAGATCGCGAGTTCGCGCCCCTGCATGGAGATGGTGACCACCCGATGCGCACTGGGAAGCGCGTTCTGGGGCGACCACGGCACGTCGGATTCGGTCTGCTGGCCGACTGCATCCAGGTGCTGGCGGAAGTACCCGCGACGATGCACCAGTGAAACCGCGACCATCGGCGCGGCCAAGTCCGCGGCAGCGCGCAGGGTGTCGCCGGCAAGCATTCCAAGTCCGCCGGAGTAGGTAGGCAGCGCCGGAGAAAGAGCAATCTCCATGGAAAAATACGCGATCCGGAGCGCAGAAAGGTCGGGACTGCCAACGTCGGGAACGCGTGGATCTGGTGTAGGCAGGCTCATAGGAGAAGTCATCCTTTAAAAGCAGCAAGATCCGGGTTAAAACCTGGGCGCAGAGGTATTACCTCCATCTATGTCTGGGTACACCCTTTGTATTCGATGAAATTGAGTGGCGATGGTTGCATTATGAGGGCCGCTGGCCGCTGACTACAGTTTAGCAAAGGTAGAGTGAGCGAGTGATGGATCGCTAGAAACATCCATCGCGCATGCGCGTCGTGTAGAGAGGTGATCGATCGCCCAGCTCTGCTACGGTTGCAGGTCCTTGAATCCGAACTTCAGGGCAAGCCCAAGGATGGCGGCCAGAGCCAGGGCAAGCGTCGTCCACGGGGCGGCAGAGCGGAGCCGCTTGCGCAGCGCCTCGATTAGGAGGATCAGGACAAAAATCGCCAGCATCAGCAGAATGCCGTCCCACTCGAAGCCACGAGTCCCGTTGGCCCACGATGTGACGTAAGAGATGTTGAGCAGAGGCAGGACGAACGTGCCAACTGCAAACACGACCAGGAACAGCACAAACTGCAATAACGTGAAGATGACTTTCTTGATCAAGGCGACCCCTCCGGACCGGTTTGAATGACTCACGGGTCCGCTTCCTAATCTTAGAACCTGCGTGCCCAGCTTGCGAGGCCGAATCAGCTTAGGGTGAAGCGTGTTTGCTGTTTTTCGCGGTGCCGCTCCAGGGCGAGCGCGATGAGGCGGTCGATGAGTTTGCGGTAGGGGATGCCGCTGACCTGCCATAGTTTGGGATACATGGAGATGCTGGTAAATCCGGGCATGGTGTTAATTTCGCTGAGAAAGATACGCGGCTTCTTGATTTTGCGGCCCTTGGCGTCACGTGCCGGTTCCATGAGGAAGTCGACGCGGGCCAGGCCGGAGCAGTCGCAGGCGCGGAAGGCGGCCAGCGCCATCTCACGAATCTGTTTTGATTCGGAGGCCGTGAGCTTGGCGGGAATGATAGGGATGGACGGGTCTTCCGGCGAGTCGGCGTACTTGGAGTCGTAGTCGTAGAACTCCTTGTTGGGGACGATCTCGCCGACCACCGAGGCCTGGGGCTCGCAGTTGCCTAAGACGGCGACTTCGAACTCGCGCGGCTTGACGCCTGGGCCGCCGACTCCCTGCTCGACGATGAGCTTGCGGTCGAAGGTGGCGGCGAGATCGATGGCCGCTGCCAGCTCGCTGCGTGCGTGGACCTTGCTGATGCCGACCGAGGAACCGAGATTGGCGGGCTTGACGAAGAGCGGATAGCGGAGCGACTTTTCGATGAGTCGAACCACGCGCTTGGGATCGGTGCGCCACTGGCTGCGCAGCAGGGCGACGTGCGGCGTCTGGGGCAGGCCGGCGGCGGCGAAGAGGCGCTTCATGGCATCCTTGTCCATGGCGGCGGAGGAGCCGAGAACGCCGGAGCCGACGTAGGCGATGTCGGCCAACTCGAAGAGGCCCTGGATGGTTCCGTCCTCGCCGAAGGTGCCATGCAGGACGGGGAAGACGACATCCAATGAGGCGGCCAGCAGGTTGCCGGGTTGCGCCAGCTCGGCGCCGGTGCTTCGTTCCAGGAGGTCCGTGGCGCGCCGCATCGGGTGCGGGGATGGGATCTGCAGCGGTTCGCCGCTGCGCAGGACGGCGGCGGCGGTGGCGAATTCGATTTCGGCCTCGCTGGTGGCGCTACGCAGTGCCGATGCGGGGCCATCGATCAGGCGCTGCGACTCCTCGCCGCTGAGCCAGCGGCCCTGCTTGTCGATGGCGATGGGGACAACCTCGTAGCGCTTGCGGTCGATGGCCCTGAGGATGGAGGCAGCGGAGAGCAGCGAGACTTCGTGCTCGCCGGAGCGACCGCCAAAGAGAATGCCGATGCGTAATTTTTTCTTCATGGATATGTTGAGAGAGCCGGAGCAAGTCCAGTATAAGCGCAGCATGATTCGAGGGCCGAACTTGCCCAGTGCGAGAGATGGTACGCGGGAGTGGGGTAGACTTAACGATTGTGTTGAACAAGCTGATCTTCGCGAACCTTACCCACCGGCCGGTGCGGACGCTGCTGAGCGTGCTGGCGATCGCCGTCGAGGTGACGATGATCCTGACCCTGGTGGGGGTGAGCCATGGCACGCTGGATTCCACCAAGGACCGCGCCAAGGCGGTAGGCGCGGACATCATGGTGCGGCCTTCGGGGTCGTCGGTGATGTCCAGTCTGAGTGGCGCACCGTTGAGCGACAAATATCTTCCGTTGCTGATGCAGCAGCCTCATGTGGCAGCGGTGACGGGTGTTGTGGTGCAGTCGCTGCAGTTTCCCGACTCTGTCTTCGGGATCGATTTCGCGGCGTTCAACAAGATGAGCGGCGGATTCGAGTATCTGAAGGGCCATGATCCGGTCAACGACGACGACATGATTGTAGACGAGGACTACGCGCAGAAGAACCACCTGCGGGTGGGCAGCCAGGTCAAACTGATTGCCCATGAGTGGAACATCTCCGGGATTATGGAAGACGGGAAGGCAGCGCGGGTCGCCGTGAAGCTAAAGACGCTGCAGGAGATTGAGGGGACGCCCGGGCATCTGACGATGATCTACGTGAAACTGGACGATTCAGCCCTGGCGGACCAGGTGGCGGACCAACTCAAGGTAGCGTTGCACGATGATCAGGTGTACTCGATGAACGCGTTGCTGAGTGCATATGACGTCAGCAATATTGGGATGTTGCGGGACTTCATCGACGTGGTGATATTCGTGGCGATGGTGGTGGGCTTCATCGTGGTGTTCATGGCGATGTATACGGCGGTGCTGGAGCGGACGCGGGAGATTGGGATCATTAAAGCGGTAGGCGGCGGGTCGGGACTGGTGTTGAGCCTGCTGCTGCGCGAGACGGTGCTGTTGGCGGTGGGTGGGACGCTGCTGGGGATTGTGATGACATATGGTTCGCAGTGGATGATGAAACACTTTGAGCCGGGCAGCCTGGTGCAGGAGACGGTGTACACCTGGTGGCCGATCGCGGGCGGGATTGCGATTGTGGGAGCGATACTGGGCGCTGTGGTTCCCGGCGTGAAGGCCGTGCAGCAGGATGTGACCGAGGCGCTGTCCTATGAGTGAGGGCGGAGTGGGAACAGAGCCGATTATTCGAGTGCGCGGGCTGACCAAGGTCTACCACGTGGGCGATGTGGACGTTCATGCGCTGCGCGGCGTGGACCTGGAGATTGCGCGCGGAGAGTTTGTGGCCATTGTGGGCGCGTCCGGCTCGGGCAAATCGACGCTCTTCCACATCCTGGGAGGACTGACGCCGCCCAGCGCGGGGACGGTGGTGATCGACGGCAAGAACCTGGCCCACATGTCGAACCGGGAGCGGACAGACCTGCGCAAGACGACCGTGGGCTTTGTGTTCCAGAAGTACAACCTGCTGCCGACGCTATCGGCCGAGGACAACATCAAGATCGTGGAGTACATCGGCGGGCGGAGTACGAAATTCACGCCGGAGTTTGTGGAGGTGCTGAAGCTGCTGGGCATCGACGACCGGCTGCAGCACAAGCCGCGGGCGCTCAGTGGCGGACAACAGCAGCGGGTGGCCATTGCGCGCGGGATTGTGAACCATCCGGCGATCCTGCTGGCCGACGAGCCGACCGGCAACCTGGACAGCCAGAACTCGACCGCCGTGCTGAAGGTGATGAAGGACCTGAACGAGCGCACCGGGCAGACCATCCTGATGATCACGCACGATCCGGAGGCTGCGTCCTACTCCAGCCGCAGGGTACACATCCGCGACGGGCGGATTGTGTAGTGGGCGAAGCCGCAGCGAGCGACCGCCGGCAGCATTCACACACACGACCGTACACCCCATGCGTCGGCCATATTGCGTAAACCGAGGTTGCTATCGTTGGCGTAAAATTCGTCAGGAAGGCCGATGATGAGCAATCATTCACATTTCGTCGTGGTTTACTTCACGTTCGCCGTCTGCTTTCTCGGAGTGGGCACTCTGTATACACAGTCGCCGCTTCCGCAGCCCGCTCCTGACCCTTGTCAGGAACAGATACGCCACTTGACAGTTCAAGGCCCTGCACTACTTGAAGATGGGCTTGTCGGTAACACTCCTCTTGAATATCTATTTTCAGAGGACGGTGACGATATATATTCTGCGACGTCATTTGACGTGAATCAACCGGGCCAGGCTCTACATGGCAATGTGACCCTACGAAAGCTATTAGGTGGATCAACTTTGGGAGGCGGAGACGGGATGAGATTTATCGTGGTTTATCAAGACGAAAAATCTCGTCAACAAACTATCGATAATCTTAGAATGCCAGGCATCTTAGCTACCGTGGTTGGAAACCATGCTCCGCTCGAAAACCTAAAATTCGCTGTGGTACACGTTCAAATTGACAGTGGTGGTCCGGGATCGTCCGTGGATAAGAAAAAGTATCTGGCATGGATAGAGAAGAGCCATACAGGGAAAGAGGAAATAGACTACTATCTTGACAACTTCAAATGGGCTGTAACAGACATCGCATATTTTGAACCAAAAGGCTGTCTTAACTACCGGCAAGAGTCGAATTTCCCCGCTTATATGGGCATGGCAAACTGGATTGGCACTCGATATGCGGACTTCCCTTACCTAGAACCATATTGGGATCCGCAATACGTTCGGATCATCAATACGATGGTAGCGAAACTCAGAAAGTTCGCAGATCAGACAAAGGACTGACGTCACCTGCCCCATACCACACCTGCGCCTTACCATTTGATGTTCACGATATAAGAGCTGCCATGGAATTCTCTCGACTCTCGCTTGCCAGCCAAAGTGATCGGTTCCATTTTGAGTATTCAACATTTGAACGAGAAGTCTACATCCTCATTTTGGGAACTTTGGACGCTGCCAACGCTAGGCTTGAATCAGAATTTGAAGAGGATAAGGCCAAAATAACTGCTGGATTGTGCGAGTCTGCAGTTAACCTCAGTGAACGTCTTACTGACGATCTCGCTGAGCTTCACTGGTTTTTTCATGACCAGCGTCGCTTCCTACTGAATATGGCTCTTGTTGGGCTGTCGTCTCGCCTGACGCACAGTTTGCGTCAGTTGGCACGTCTTGCAGAATCTTTCAGCGCCAGGAAGAAGAAGTACGGCGGTAAAGACAAGAGTGAGTTCGAACTCTTATGGATTGAATACAAGGAACGGTTCGATTTCGACATAGAACCCAACCGCATAGCTTTCATTGAGCCACTACGCGCAGTTCGCAATCAAATTGTCCACGACGGTGGGGTAGCGAACCCGTACCTATTCAGGCAAGATATCCAGGAGGGTCGCACCGATAATGAACTGGAAGGAATACCATTTGATACCAATAAAATGCTCGACCTCAAGTTCTCGTCAGCATTCCCAGATTTTGTCACTGGTGAGGGCGTTGACGCCGAAGTGGCAGTGAGCCAGGAGCAACTCCAATTCATGATCAAGAGTTCGCTCGAACTGGTGAAATGGTGCGCAGAGCGCATCCGCAAGAAAGAATTGGCCTTCGCCAAAGCCGACGATGACGCTCATCCTGGCCGCCGAGTCTTTTGAAAAGCTCCCTATGTTTTCCTTTCAGTTCTCTTGGGCGTGGGTTTCAGTGGTGGTGACAGACCTTAGGGCTAGCGAGAAAGCGACGTTCCCGAAAGACAGGGGCTATTGGCAACTACGTTCACCCCGGAGTTCGAACTGACCCGCCACTGGCCATCCGTAATGCTTTATCTCGCCGGGTAAATCTGCGAGACTGGAAGTATGAGCACAATCATGACCAAGGTATTGACGGACAGGATCAATCGGATTGAAGTTTCAGCGACCATGGCGATTACCGCGGAGGCGCTGAAGATGACGGCGGCTGGGATCGACCTGGCCAACTTCGGCGCGGGCGAGCCGCACTTCGACACGCCGCAGCACATCAAGGACGCTGCCATCGCGGCGATTGAGAAGAATTTTTCGCGCTATACGGCGGTGGCCGGCATTCCCGAGGTGCGCAAGGCCGTGGTGGAGCGCCACGCCGCCGACTTCGGCTCCAGCTACGCCATCGACGAGTGCGTCTTCAGCGCGGGCGGCAAGCTGGCCATCTTCAACGCGGTGCAGGTGCTGGTGGACCACGGCGACGAGGTGATTCTGCCGGTGCCGTACTGGGTCTCCTTCAAGGACATCATCGAGTACGCGGGCGGCAAGGTAGTATACGTCGAGGGCGACGAGCGCGAGGACTTCCGCATTACGGCGAAGATGATTGAGGCGGCGATTACGCCCAGGACGAAGGCGATCATTTTGAACTCGCCGTCGAACCCATCGGGCGCGGTGGTGTCTGCGGCGGACCTGGAGGCGATTGTGCGCATGGCCCACGCGCGCGGCATCTATCTGCTGCTGGACGAGTGCTACGCCTACCTGACCTACACCGGCGTTCCGGTGAGCGGCGGCACGTTTACCGACTGCAAGGAGCATGTGATCATTCTCGGATCGCTGTCGAAGACCTACGCGATGACGGGCTGGCGCGCCGGATTTACCCTGGGGCCGAAGCAGGTGATTGGGGCAATGAGCAAGCTGCAGTCGCAGAGCACGTCGAACACGACCAGCTTTGTGCAGAAGGCGGCGGTTGCGGCGTTGACCGGCTCGCAGCAGTGCGTGGCCGATATGCGGGCGGACTTTCTGAAGCTGCGCAACCGGATTCTGGCCGGGCTCAAGACCATCCCCGGCGTCACCTGCACGGTGCCGCAGGGAGCGTTCTATGTGTATCCCAATGTGAGCGCATTCTTCGGCAAGGGCGGATTTAAGACGGCCTCGGACGTGGCCTCGAAGCTGTTGAGCGAGGCGCGCGTGGTGGTCGTACCGGGCGAAGCGTTCGGGACGACGGAGCACATTCGGCTATCCTACGCAGCCTCAGCCAGCGTAGTGGACGAAGGCGTGAAGCGGATGCGCGAGTACTTCGGCCAGTTGAGCTGACCTGTACTTCACAGGCTCTGGCAGGCGCCAGTGCACGAAGATGGCCGCCGATTGCCGGACGATGCTGCGCGCGATTCAATAGAATAGAGGTCTATGGATTTTACGGACGGCAAGGCAGGGCCACGATTTGCTCCGGTGATACTGGCGGGCGGCAGCGGGACACGCTTCTGGCCACGCAGCAGGAGGGCGCACGCCAAGCAGGTGCTGGCGCTGGATGGCGAGAGGACCATGATCCAGCAGACGCTGGAACGGCTGCTTCCCCTGGCTGCGCCCGGCGATGTGTGGGTGATTACCAATAAGCTGCTAAGTGCAGTGATCGCGGAGCAACTACCGCGCGTGCCGCACAGCAACATTCTTGCCGAACCGGCAGCGCGCAATACGGCCCCAGCATGCGCTTTGGCGGCGTTCCTGCTGGAGCCGGCAGCGCCGGAGACGGTGATTGGCATCTTTCCGTCCGACCATGTGATCCGCAACAATTCCCGCTTCGTAGAGGTCATTCGCGCGGGTGTGAAGCTGGCTGCGAGCGGTGAAGGGATGGTGGTGCTGGGCGCGCCGCCGACGCGGGCAGAGACGGGATACGGCTACATCGAACTGGGCAACGCGGTGGATGCGGCCAGTGTACCCTGCGGCGATGTGCCCGTGCGCCGCGTGAAGCGGTTTACGGAGAAGCCCGATCTTGCGCGTGCCGAGGAGTTTGTCGCCACGGGCAACTACGCGTGGAACGCGGGGATCTTTCTATGGAGCGCGCGCACTCTTGCCAATGCCATTCGCGAGCACGCCCCGGCGATGGCGCCGCTGCTGGAGAAGATCGCCGCTGCCCATAGGGTCTCGCAAGTGGAGTTTGCGCGCGTCTTCGCCGAGGTCTATCCGCTGTGCCAGAACATCAGCATCGACTACGCGGTGCTGGAGCCGCGCTCGGCCAAGGGCGAAATGGGGTCGGAGATCTACTGCCTGCCGGCGGACTTTGCCTGGAACGACCTGGGCTCGTGGGCCGCACTCTACGAGCATAGGATCAGTTGCGCTCCGGAGCTTGCCTACCTGCAGAATGTGTGCGAAGGCGCGAGTACGCAAAGCGTTGTCATCGATGCGCATGGGAACTATGTGTACGCGCGAGGCAAGGTGGTGGCGCTGGTCGGCGTCAGTGACCTGGTGGTGGTCGAGACCTCGGACGCGCTGCTGATCACAACGCTGGAACGATCGCAGGATGCAGGCAAGGTGGTGGCGGAGTTGAAGGCGCGCGGCCGCAACGATCTGATCTGAGGGCGGTAGATTCAAGAACTGTATTGTTGAGGGAATACGTTGGACGCAAGATTTCCCTCAGGGCTAAAGCCCGCTTACTTTTGCAGTATTTGCGGACGGGCTAAAGCCCGTCCCCTTCAAGGAAGGGATGGCGGAGACGAGCACTGCGGTCAGGTTCGGGACGGATGGATGGCGCGGCATCATTGCCGACGACTTCACCTATGCCAATGTGCGCGTGGCGGCGCGGGCGATTGCGCACTACGTCCTGCAGCACGAGGACTCGGCGCGCGGCGTATGCATCGCCTACGACACGCGCTTCGGGTCGCGGGCCTTCGCGATGGTGGCGGCAGAGGTGCTGGCCAACGCGGGGATTCCGGTGGCGCTGGGGTCGGAGATTGCGCCCACGCCAGCACTCAGCTATGCGGTGCGCGGGCGCAAGGCGGCGGGCGGCGTAATGATTACGTCCAGCCACAATCCGGCGCAGTGGAACGGCGTGAAGTACAAGGCGAGCTATGGCGGCTCGGGCAGCCCCTCCATCATGGCGTCGATTGAGAGCTATCTGGGCCTTCCGTTGGCCGACGCCGCGGCGCCAGCGAAGATCGAAGAGGTCGACTTCAACCCGGATTACATCACGGTAATTGCGAAGTTCGTCGACCTGGACGCGATTCGCGCGTCGGGCTACAAGTTTTTGATCGACTGTATGTATGGCTGCGGGCGCGGCGTGATTGCGGGAATCTTCACCCGCGCGCAGATTCCGTTTGTGGAGATTCGCAGCGAACTGAACCCGCTGTTTCCGGGGATCAATCCGGAGCCGATCCTGCCCCACATTCATGCGTCGCAGTTGGCCGTGGTGGCGGAGAAGTGCGACGCCGGGTTCATCACCGATGGCGACGCGGACCGCATTGGCGCGGTGGACGAGCATGGCAACGTGGTGGACGCGCACAAGGTCTACGCAGTGCTGCTGTATTGGTTGCTCACGCGCAAGGGCTGGCCGGGCGATGTGACCCGCGCATTCAATACGACGAAGATGATCGACCGCATCGCGGCGAAGTACGGGCGCACACTGCATGAGCACGGCATCGGATTCAAATATGTATGCGACCTGATGCTGCAGCGCGAGATTCTGATCGGCGGCGAAGAGTCGGGCGGCATCGGCATCAGCCGCCACCTGCCGGAGCGCGATGGCCTGCTGAACTCGCTTCTGCTGGCCAACGTGATGGCCGACGAGAAGAAGACGCTGGGCCAACTGGTGGCGGCGCTGCAGGATGAGTTCGGCGAGCACCAGTACGGGCGCATCGACATGCATATCGACGAGGAGCTGAAGCAATCGGCCATTGCACGCGCTGGCGCACTAGTCGCGGGCGACACCATGGCCGGGATGAAGGTGTTGCGCGTGGAGACGATGGACGGCATCAAATTTTTCCTGGAGAACCCAGCCTGCACGGGCAGGAAAAATGCGGCGGAGACGTGGCTGCTGCTGCGCGCCTCGGGGACGGAGCCGCTGCTGCGGGTCTACTGCGAGAGCTGCTCGACCGAGTCGGTCAATGCGATTCTCGAAGCCGCGCGCGCGTTTGTGCTGTCGGGGAGTGCCGCTTGATCGAGACCGCAGCCGATGCTACAGCCAATCGAATTGTGACGGTCGAGACCAGGGGGCTGCTGTTCGACATGGACGGCGTGCTCATCAGCTCTACCGGATCGGTGGTGCGCTGCTGGCAGCGCTGGTGCAGGCTGTATGGCATGCCCAATGCGGACCAGTTTCAGGTGCCGCACGGCACGCGCGCGGTGGACATTGTGCGCATGTTGAAACCAGAGTTCGACGAGGCGCAGGTGGCCGAGGGGCTTCACACGATCGAGGAGTTGGAGCTGGTAGACACGGCCGACCTCACCGTTCTGCCGGGAGTCAAGGCGCTATTGCAGCGTCTTCCACCGGAGCGTTGGGCCGTGGTCTCCTCGGCGACGCGGCGGTTGCTGATTGGGCGGCTGGCAGCGGCGGGACTGCCGGTTCCGGAGCGCGTCATCAGTGGCGACATGGTGGAGCGGGGCAAGCCCGATCCGGAGCCGTACCGGCGCGGCGCGGAGTTGCTTGGGTTTGCGCCCGGCGAGTGCATTGTGGTGGAGGACGCACCCTCCGGCGTTGGTTCGGGCCTTGCCGCGGGTAGCCGCGTGCTCGGCGTGCTGGGGACGCACCCGGTTGACCAGTTGCGCGCGGCGACGTGGTTGACTCGGTCGCTGGAAGAGGTTGAAGTGACGGCGAAGGCGGAGGGGTTGGAGCTGCGGTTTATGCCGGTGGGGAGATAGTCGTGACTGGGCCGATGAACTGACCTCAGGGGCTAAAGCCCTTCTCGAACCAGGCCTCTACGGCACGGGTAAACCCGTGCCCTTAAGCAAAACAGAATTATCCGCAGCCTGTTTACAGTACGGTGGGTAGGCCGGCGAGGGCCATGGCGATCTCTTCGGCCGGGTACTCGTAGTTCTGCAACTTGCCGGCCTGATAGGCGATGTACGACTGCATGTCGAAGTGGCCGTGGCCGGAGAGGTTAAAGAGGATGGTGCGCGGCTTGCCTTCGCGCTTGGCTTCGAGCGCCTCGAAGATGGCCCCCGCGATGGCGTGGTTCGACTCCGGCGCGGGGACGATTCCTTCGGCGCGGGCAAACTGGATTCCAGCGGCGAAGGCGTCCAATTGATGCACCGCAGTGGCCTCGATGAGGCCGAGGTCCTTGACGTGCGAGACCAGCGGGGCCATGCCGTGGTAGCGCAGGCCGCCGGCGTGGATTCCCGGAGGCATAAAGGTGCTGCCGAGGGTGTGCATCTTGACCAGCGGGGTGAGATGGCCGGTGTCGCCGAAGTCATAGGTGAACGGGCCCTTGGTGAGGCTGGGGCAGGCGGCGGGTTCGACGGCAACCACGCGCGCATGGCTCTGGCCCTTGATCTTGCGGCCCAGGAAGGGCATCACCAGTCCGGAGAAGTTCGATCCGCCGCCGGTGCAGGCGAGAATCACATCGGGCTCGTCGTTGGCCAGGGCCATCTGCTCGATGGCTTCGAGGCCGATGACGGTTTGGTGCAGCATGACGTGGTTCAATACGCTGCCGAGTGCGTACTTCGTCTGCGGGTCCTTGGCCGCGATCTCGACGGCCTCGGAGATGGCGATGCCCAGCGATCCGTTGGAGTCGGGATGCTCGGCCAGGATTGCGCGTCCGACTTCGGTCTCGATGCTGGGGCTGGCGGTGACGGACGCGCCGAAGACCTCCATCAGGGCGCGGCGGTAGGGCTTCTGGTCGTAGCTGACGCGCACCATGAAGACCTTGCACTCCATGCCGAAGAAGGCGCAGGCCATGGCCAGTGCCGAGCCCCACTGGCCCGCGCCGGTCTCTGTGGAGAGGCGCTTGGTGCCGTCCATCTTGTTGTAGTACGCCTGCGCCACGGCGGTGTTGGGCTTGTGCGAGCCGGCCGGGCTGACGCCCTCGTTCTTGTAGTAGATGTGCGCCGGGGTGTCCAGCGCCTGCTCCAGGCGGCGCGCGCGGATAAGCGGCGAGGGACGCCACTGCGCGTAGACCTGGCGCACCGGGCCGGGAATCTCGATCTCGCGCTCGGTGCTGACCTCCTGCAGGATGAGGCTCATGGGAAAGAGCGGGGCGAGGTCGTCGGGACCGAGCGGCTTCAGCGTGCCGGGGTGCAGGGGCGGCGCCATGGGTTTGGGCAGGTCGGCTGCAATGTTGTACCAGGTGAGAGGGATGCGGCTTTGCGGCAGATTGTATTGGATGGTTTCCATGGGCAACATTCTACAGTGTGAACGGGAGGGCCCGCTGCGGCATTGCCGCGGATGGCGCCGCGCGCGTCGTCGATAACGAAGTCGATACGGGCCACGGGGAAGAGAATGGGTGCTGTACTGGGATATGTGCTCGGCCGCAGCACCAGCACTCAAATTGATTCGTCCGGGATGATCGTGGATAAGGCGGAGAAACCTTCGACAAATTGAAGGGAAGCAGTACCGGGTCGAAACTGCCAGCTTGCAAGCCAAGGCATATTGTCTGGAACCCGGCTTCATCGTAAGGATGGGTGCCTGGCAATCGAGCAGACTTCTTCTGGCCGAGTATTCTGTGATCCCTATCCGGGTGCATGGATATAGTCAGCACGTGCGCGGCGCAGGGTGCGTGGTTAGGAATGGAGTGTCCGGGTGTGTATTCTTAAAACCTATGAGCGATCGGGCGGAAGAGCTTCGGCGGCAGATTCTTGAGTTGACGGCGCAGTATCATGCGGCGAAGTTTCCGGCGCGGAAGTTTGTGCCGGGCGAGTCGGTGGTTCCGGTGTCGGGCAAGGTGATCGGGGCCGAAGACGTCTGTTCGGTGGTGGATTCGGCGCTGGACGGTTGGTTCACGACAGGACGGTTTGCCAAGGAGTTCGAGCGCAGGCTGGCAAAGTTTGTGGGGGTGCGATCGGCCAGCCTGGTGAACTCGGGATCGAGCGCGAACCTGCTGGCGCTTAGCGCGCTGACCTCGCCCAAGCTGGGCGCGAGGCAGTTGAAGCCGGGCGACGAGGTTCTCACTGTTGCGGCTGGATTTCCCACCACGGTGAACCCCATCTTTCAGAACCGGCTGGTGCCCGTGTTCGTGGATGTGGCGCTGCCGACCTACGAGGTCGACACGACCAGGCTGGAGGCTGCGTACAGCCCCAGGATGAAGGCTGTGATGCTTGCGCACACGTTGGGCAACGTCTTCGACCTGGATGCGGTGTCGGCGTTCTGCAGGAAATATAATCTGTGGCTGATTGAGGACTGCTGCGATGCGCTGGGCTCGAGTTGGAAGGGGCGCAAGGTGGGGACGTTTGGCGATATTGCGACGGTGAGCTTTTATCCCGCGCACCACATTACGATGGGCGAGGGCGGCGCGGTGCTGACCGACAAGCCGACGCTACAGGTGCTGATCGACAGCTTCCGCGACTGGGGGCGCGACTGCTGGTGCGAGCCGGGCAAGGAAAATACCTGCGGCAAGCGATTCGACTGGCAATTGGGCTCGCTGCCCTGCGGATACGACCACAAGTACACCTACTCACACATTGGCTACAACCTGAAGGCTACGGACATGCAGGCTGCGCTGGGGCTGTCGCAGATCGAAAAGCTGCCGCACTTCATCGCCCGGCGCAAGGAGAACTTTGCCTATCTGAAGGAGGCGCTGAAGCCGCTGGAGGAGTTTCTGATTCTGCCCGAGGCGAGCGAACACGCCGACCCGAGTTGGTTCGGATTTCCCATCGGGGTACGGCCGGAGGCGCCGTTTACGCGCGACGAACTGACCGGCGCGCTGGAGGCGAAGAAGATCGGCACGCGGCTTCTGTTTGGCGGGAACCTGCTGCGCCAGCCGGCGTACGAGGGCTGGGAGCATCGCGTGGTGGGTGAGCTGCCCAACAGCGACTTCGTGATGAACCGGGTCTTCTGGATTGGCGTCTATCCGGGGCTGACGCGGGAGATGCTGGACTTCATGGTGAAGACGGCGACGGAGTTTGTGGCTGCGGCGAAGAGCGGACTGAACGTGATCTCGTAATCCACGCCAATCGGAGCTATCGCAGGCGCATTATTCCTGCTGCCTTAAATCCACAACTTTGTAAGGTGGGTACGGCGACTACATGGCCGGGGGATGGTGGGGGTCGACGGGGTCGGTGCTGACGGGCTTGGTGATCGCGGGACTCTTGGTTCCGTTGGGGTTGACCGAGTCGCGCAGTTCCTTGGAAGGCTTGAAGAACGGGACGCGCTTAGCCGGCACATCGACGCGCTCGCCGGTCTTGGGGTTGCGCCCGATACGGGAGTTGCGCTGCCGTGTGCGGAAGCTGCCGAAGCCGCGAATCTCGACCTTGTCGTCTGCCTTGAGCGCTCCAATGACGGACTCGAATAGGGTGTCAACGATGATCTCTCCGTCGCGGCGGGTAAGGTCTCCGAGGGCGGTTACTTTGTCGACCAGATCGGCTTTCGTCATCGTTTTGTCTCCTTGGGGCATGGGCGCTACATCTAGCTTATCGCTGATTGTAGATGGGATGCGGGATTTTCGTCATCGGTGCGGAAATAATTTGCAGGGGGATGGGTGGGGGGAGAACCAAAAAAGGCGGCACGAACGTTGATTTGTCCGTGCCGGGAGGCCAGTGACGCAACTTGTATCGGCCAGAGACTGTGGAAATCACGGTTCAGGCCGAAACTCTTGAGCGGACTCCGCTCTGGACTACTAGAGTATCACGCAAGCGGCGGGAGGTGCTCAGTGGGCGGTTCAGGCGCTGGAGGTGGGGAAGGCGGCGCTGAGCCGGCGCGCCATGCGGGCATCGCGCCCGGTGATGCCGCCTGCATCGTGCGAGACCAGCGCCAGTTGGACCAGGTTGTAGCGGATGTCGATGTCGGGGTGGTGCTGGGCCTCTTCGGCGATCTGGGCCACTCGGTTGACGAAGGCGATGGCGTCGACGAAGCTGGGCAGCGTCCAGTCGCGGACCAGCTTGCCGTCTTCCAGCGCCCACTCGGGCAGCTCGATCAGCAGGTCGCGGAGTTGTTGTTCGGAGAGCTTCTGTTGGCTGGATTGCATAGGATTCGTCCTCGGCAGTGGATGACACAGTGATAGTAAGTCGTGCGCTCTGTCGGGCGCAACCAGTGCCGTCTCCCAGTTGCCGGAACTGTTCTAAAGGGTCACGCCGAAGGTGCCGACGGGGGCGTGTTCGACCTGGCAGCGCAGGTCGTACCACAGCTCAAGCGGCATGGCCAGGAAGACCTTGACGATCTTCGGATCGAACTGACTTCCGCCGCAGCGAGCGATCTCTTGGCGGGCCTGGACGAAGCTGAGGCCCTTATGGTAGGTGCGCTTGGAGGTGATGGCATCGAGGGTGTCGGCGATGGCGAAGATGCGCGCCCCCAGCGGGATCGCATCGCCGCGCAGGCCGCGCGGATATCCGGAGCCGTCGAAGTTCTCATGGTGAGCGTAAACCAGTTCTGCAGCGTCGCGTAGAAAGGGGATCTTATGCACCATCTGGTATCCGCGCGCGCAGTGCCGGCGCATGACTTCAGCCTCCCCGGCGGTGAGTTTTCCGCGTTTGAGCAGGACAGCGTCGGGGGTGGAGATCTTGCCGATGTCGTGCAGGAAGGCCCCGCGCGCGATGATGCGCAGTTGCTCCTGGTCGAGGCCCAACTCGCGGGCCAGTGCGATGGTGTAGGCGGTGACGCGGCGAGAGTGGCCTTCGGTCTGGGTGTCGCGCAGGTCCAGGGCGTCACCCATTGCCTCCAGGGTGATGTCGTAACTTCGTTCCAGATCGTGCATGGCGTTGCGCAGACGGCTGGTGCGGAAGTTGATGATCTGCTCCAGGTTCTGGCGGTACGAGGCGTTCTGCTTCAGCAGGCGGCCATGCTGCAGTGCGCGCAGCACAACGTCCAGCAATTGAGCGCGCTCAAAGGGTTTGAGCAGGTAGTCGATGGCGCCGCGGCGGAAGGCGTTAGTGGCGACGTGGATGTCGTGTATGGCGGTCAGCATGACCACGGGCACGCCGGGGTGGTTGCGGCAGATGACGTCGAGCAGGGTGAGGCCATTGGCGCCGGGCATCATGACATCGGCCAGAACAAGGTCGCAGCCGGGGTCGTCCTGTAAATGAAGCAGGGCCTGTTCGGCGTCAGCCACCGCGCTGACGTCGTATCCGCCGCGCCCCAGCATTTGCATAAGAACGCCACGCACCGGGGATTCGTCGTCGACCACCAGGATGTGCTCCTGCCGCTCGGAGACTACCTCCTGCCGCTCCTGCACGTTTGCAAACTGCAGCGGCATGAATCCCTGTTGCGTCGGTGCGATTTCCTGCTGCATAGGTCAATGCTCTCCGCCATCCTGCGGTCCAGGGGGGGCTTTGGTTGCTCTCCAGAACCACTCTAGGGCTTCGAGGCGGTTCGAGGGTGAGGCCATCCCAAGCCGGTCGAAGCCGCGAGCGTCTCTTGTGTCTATCGGCCATGCGAGGTGTTCCATCAGCCGCATATAATCGAGCGCGAACGATCTCAAATCAGGTGGGGATGACCATGAATCAAGAGCAATGGACCGCGGTAGACCGTTACATTGTGGAACGGCTTATGCCGACCGATGCTGTACTGGAAGCCGCACTGGAGGCGAATGACGCGGCAGGACTGCCCTCCATCGACGTCTCCCCTCTGCAGGGGAAGTTCCTTCATCTGTTGGTCCTGACGATGGGCGCGCGCAGGATACTGGAGATTGGCACACTCGGCGGATACAGCACCATCTGGCTGGCGCGGGCCCTGCCTGCGGGCGGCCGCCTGGTGACCCTGGAGTTGCAACCAAAGCACGCTACGGTCGCGAGGGCGAACCTTGAACGAGCCGGGGTCTCGGAGAGGGTTGAAATCCGCGTCGGTCCCGCGACCCAATCGCTGGCACAGCTTCAGGCAGAGGGTGCGGAGCCATTTGACATGATCTTCGTCGACGCGGACAAGCCCAACAATCCTGCCTACTTGCAGTGGGCGCTGAAGCTGGCGCGTCGCGGAACTTTGATCGTCGTCGACAATGTGGTGCGCGAAGGCGAGATACTCAACCCGGCCAGCGCAGACCCGGATGTCCAGGGAACGCGTGCCCTGTTCGAGTTGCTTGCCGCGGAATCTCGACTCGCATCCACGGCCATCCAGACGGTGGGGAGTAAAAAATATGACGGCTTCGCCATGGCGGTCGTCGTCGGAGAGTGACTAGAGCGTCACCCCAGTCAGTCTTTCTTCTCGGCATTGCGCGCTGCGGCCCTGGCGGCACGGCGGGCGGCGACCCATCCTTCTTTGGTGACCTGGTGGGCGCGCCCGATGGCCAGCGCTCCGGCGGGAACAGGCTGGGTGATGCAGGAGCCCGCGCCGACATACGCTCCGTCGCCCAGGATGACCGGCGCGACCAGCGTGGAGTCGGAGCCG
>Ga0326727_10010119_pt1 | contig 22661 bp, 19 predicted proteins | sample MB2enrmetagenome_FD_207643 | JGI IMG/M metagenome (GOLD analysis project Ga0326727, IMG submission 207643) | Lab enriched peat soil microbial communities from McLean, Ithaca, NY, United States - MB29MY | ecosystem: Environmental > Terrestrial > Soil > Wetlands > Peat | place: USA: New York...
CCGAGCAGATCTGAAACCAGGCTGGATAACTTGATATGCGCTTCTTCCAGCAGCGCTTCCAGTTGATTGTGCAGCCGTACTTTGTTACGCCGGAGCTGGTATTTTGTGCGCGTCACGGTCCGCCAGAGACGCTGTTCGGCATGGGGCACGAAGCTCAAGGTAAGCTCCTGAGACACCAGCCGCTTCAGCAAACGTTCGGCATCGCGAAAGTCTTTCTTGCGCCCCCGCCGCCCACGATTGGACAAGGCTTGCGCCAGATGGAGTGTGCCAGACATCCGGCCCGCACCTTCCCGCTTCTCACAGCTCGGCTTCCAATACTGCTCGAGCGCTCCCCAAGCCGGTTTCCAGTATTGCGCAGTGGATTCCATTTCCACTTCCTCCACCTGCTGTGGATAAGCCATTCCGCCAACAGCTGCAACTGCTCCGGGTTGCTTCCGTACCAGCGTCGCTCGAATTGGTATTCGTCTTCAACTTCGACGTCAGCCACAACCACGGCCAGCTTCTTTTTATGTACATCGATTCCCGCTATCCTATACGGCATAGGTTTCCTCCTGGCGGGAGCGGAGAGCGTGCCGAAGGTACATTAAGCAGGGTCTCGGGCTATCGTCGCTCCCACAGAGGAAGAGACAACGCCCATTTATTCGCTCTATCACGCACGCTCCGGATCAGACAGGTGTTCGGCCTCAGCTTCTCCACTGTTCGATCAATCTCGCCACTCCCAACCATTGAGAATCATTGTTTAAACTCTGAGAGATTTTCATGAGATTTCACGGGCACGTAGCGCCCTGCATGACAGGTGTGTTGGTCAGACGATTACGATCAATCAGACGAGAAGACATAGGTGTCGGCGATGTAGGCGGAGGGGTACTTTCACAACCGACAGGTATGTACCAGAGGCTTGAAGATACCCCGTCGTTTCTACATGATGGGTCCGTCCGGGGAGTTCGTCGGTTGCTGAAGACTCTCCTCCAGTCGCTCGGTCAGCCAGGTTCGCAGGGTTAGTGCCACACCCGGCTTCACGTTGGAGAACTGAATGCCGACCCGGCCCGTGGCCTCGCTCCAGCAAACCTCACCGGAGAGATCCAGCAATTCGGAGTTGCTTGGCAGACGGAGCCGCAAGCGAAGCTTGTCCCCCACCTGCATGGGCTGGGCCGAGTTCAGGCAGATGCCAGCCTCGCTGACGTTCAGCGACTTCACCGTAAATTCCGTACCGCCTCCGCGGCTCACAAACACGGCAATTTGCAGTGGACAACGGAAGTAGCGGCGTCTTTCCTGGACCATTAGCGGGTAGGCAGCCTTGAGCATGCGAAGCACGGCTCCCGGAAGCAGAGGGCGATCCAGCACGAAATTCGCTCCTGCCTGACAAGCGTCCGCTTGCTGGTGATTCTGACCGAGGATGGCATAGGACACAACCGATTTGTTGGAAGTCAGAGTTCGCACTTTTCGCAGGAACTCCAGTCCTCCCTGGAAACCAAGATCGACAAACACGCCCTCAAACTTCGCGTGGCAGAGTTTCCCCATGGCCAACTCGACGTCACAACAAGGCTCGATATGGATCCCCATGGCTTGCGCAAAGTGACAAAGCGTCTCAATGACCTGGAGATCGCGGCTTAACAGCAAAGTCCGAACCGAAATCATTTCTGTTGTGGGTTGCATTGCACCTCCCTTAGCCACCCTGCGACAATTCCGGTCAAATCAGGACCACACCGTCCGGGAGGTCCATCTGTCGTGCATCAAAGGCAGCGACGAATGCCTCGACGACCGCAGGGTCGAAACTAGCGGCGGCACCTTTGACGATGATGTCTTTGGCTTCGAAGGGGGTAACGGCCCGCCGGTAGGGGCGATCGCTAGTCAGCGTGTCGTAGGCATCCGCCAACGCCAGCACCCGAGCCTCAATTGGGATGTCTTGCCCCTTGACGGATTCGTATCCAGATCCGTCGTACTTCTCATGGTGCGCCAGCACGATGGGTAAAATGCGCCTTAGGGAAGCACCCATCGGTTCCAACAAGGCGACGCCCTTCTTGACATGCCCGCGCATTTCTAGCATCTCTTCGGCACTCAGGCTGGCGGCTTTGTGGAGAATCTCACGGCTGGTGTCCAGTTTCCCGATATCGTGCAGCAAAGCTGCGGCCCGAATGTCGTCCACCCTCTGCTCGTCAAACCCCATGCGCACGGCAATCGCCGACGCGTACATCGCCACCCGATAGGAATGGTTGTGCGTGTATTTATCGTTGGAGATGAACTGCTGCAGGATGGTCAGGACGCCGAAGTAGGTGCACCGTAGCTCACGGAAGTGTTTCTCCTTCCTTTCGTACAAAGTGCCCATCGCATAGGCGGTCACGTTCAAGAGCCCTCCCCATACGGTCACGTCCATCCAGCGCCCGGCTTCTCCCAGGTTGGGCGAACTGACCAGAAGATCCGGGTTCATCCACGCGATGCCAACCACCAACAGGATGCTCGCAAGCGCCGTCAACACTGCATGGCGGCGCCCATAGACATATGCTGAAAACAGCGTAGGAAGGGTATACAAACCCAAAATCATCCCGTGGGAAGTCACCAGCCAGTTCAGCAGCGCGGCAATAACGAAAAGGGACAACAAGAGCCAGAGTTCGCGGTTGACATGGGCAATGCGCTCTATCCAGTTCGATCGGGGTTGGAGTCGGCTTACGGCTGCTGCGTGATTACCCATCCACTCATTCCTCCTTCTCTCAGTACAGGAGACCAAGCACTTTACCTGCCACTGTGAAACGGGACACTCTGAGCAATTTAGGTCTGGGGGAATTGCCAGGTTTGGACGCCTGTCCCGGATTCAGACTCTCGCACTTTGGGGGCCGGGGACTCTAGCGGTAGATATGACTCTTTCGGCTGCCGTCAGTTTCGCGAAACGGGACCGCACATGTTTCACCGCTATGGAATGGATGTAGCCTGCTGTCCGCTCTGCAAGCCCCAGAACGCTGCCCACCTCCGCCAACGTCAACTCTTCAAAATAATGCAGCTGAAGCACACACCGCTCTTTGTCTGGTAGGTCAGCGATCACGTGTTGGAGCAGTTGTCTCAATTCTGTTTGCCGGCTCCGAATGAAAGGATTTTCCTGCGGACGCCTGCACTCCACATGTTCCAAAGCTTGGCCATCGGCGAAATTCGAGATTTGCAAGCTATGCAGCCTCGCAACGAGTGAGCGGAATTTGTCCAGCGGCATTCCCAACTCGTACGCCAATTCCGTTTCGTCCGGGACGTGCGAGAGTCTCATTCCCAGGGAATTGCGCGTCTGCTCCAGCTGGCGAGCTTTCCGCCTGAGTTCCCGCGAACCCCAATCGAGATGTCGCAAGCTATCCAGAATTTCACCGCGGATCCGAAAGCCCGCATAGGTGGAAAACGGGACTTGCCTTCGGGGATCATATTTATCGATCGCGTCAAGCAAACCCACGACCCCGGAATGTACAACATCTTCGAGAAGGATATTCCCTGGCAGCTTGAGATGAATACCCCAAGCAATGCGCTCCACTAGGGACATATGTTCCAAGACCATTGCGTCCCGGTCCCGTTTGGCGATTTCGTCTTGCAGAGCGGCTTCTGAGTGATTGCCCAACTGCTCGGTCCCTCGATCTCTCGGCACAGAAAACCAAGCACTTTATCTGCCACCGTGAGAAGGGACAGTCTGTTCAATTTAGCGCCAATAGGGTTTTGTCCGGTTTGGACACATGTCCAAGGTTCAGACTTGTACGCAGGACGGCGGGTGTTTCTTAAGGTACCGGTCTGTGCGCGACGTTACCGCAGCGGCTGCGACAACGCGTGACTATCCTTACAGTCACAGAAACTTCCCTCTGGACAGAGCTCACAATGAGTGTTGTTCGGTGATCACAATCTTGTATCTGCGAAAACACCTCTCCGGTTCTTGATCGTGGACGACAGTCCCGGCGATGCCGGGCTGATCCCCGCCGAACTGACGCGGAACCACTTCGAGCTGGCATAAACGCGTGTGGATGTTTCAGGAACTCTAAGACCGCCACATTCCCAATTGGCGACAGGACAACTTCAGTTTGCGACGCGCGGAGAGCATTCCAAAAGACGAAGTGTGAAGGCGCGCAGCGAAGCAAAAAGACAGTTTGGACTTGCCCCCAAAAATGAGACAACTGGTTAAGACTCAAAATCCAATGAATGGAGAATTGAGTCATGGGATTGTCTCGCAGGCAGTTCACCAAGGAGTTCAAGTTGGCCGCCGTGCGGCGGCTGGAAGAAGGGGTTTCAATTGCCGAGGTGGCGCGGGGGCTGGAAGTCAACCCCAACGTGCTGCATCGTTGGCGGCGTGAGTTCCGACAGGGACCGGGCAACGCGTTTCCGGGCAAGGGGCAACGGCGCTGGTCGGAGGGCCGCATCGCCGAGTTGGAACGTAAGATCGGCCAGCAGACGCTGGAGACGATTTTTTGCAGGGGTGCTTGCAGCGCATCGAAGAACAGCGGATGCTGCAGGCACGGAATGGAACCGCGTTGCCGTGACCCTGCGAATGGCCGCTCAGTCGCTTCAAAAGAGCGAATCAGCTCTGGGCGAGTTCTATCGTCGCATGCGAACTCGGCTCGGGGCCCCCCAAAGCGATCACCGCTGCCGCGCACAAGTTGGCTCGAATCACTTACCACATGCTCAAAACCAGAGAACCCTATGACGAAAGCGTTTTCGCCAGAGCGGAAATCAGACACCGCCAACGCACGGAAAATCGACTTAGGTCCATGACCCACGCTCTTGGCTATACACTCGCGCCAGTTCACACCGGATGAGGCCACCTCCCAAACTTGGAGTTCCTTGGGAGCAGCGCCCGCCTTTGCTTCGCCAACCGGAGGGCAGTGTGCAGTAAACTCATCTTGCCGGTCGAGCAATTTTCAGCGAACGGCAAACAGTGTCTTAACTGGTTGTCTCAACCCAGGGGGCAAGCGCAGTTGCTCTCCTCTGTGCAAACGCAGACGGACTGAGTTTGGTTCAGGACATGTTCACCATCGGATTTACGCGGCGCTTCACAGCCTAAACGACCTGATCTTATCTTAAGCGACATCGAACCCTTAAAGAGAATCTGCAGAGACGTCGGCCTGCAAATTACCTACGCTGGGAAAGCGCACGCTTGCAATTACGACGGCAAATTGCTCATTCAGCGAAGCGCTCCGACTGGGTACCAAGTTTGTGTCTCCGACGCGCACATGCTGTTCGTCCATATTTGGGACGAATTACCAAATCGGTACCAGCGCCCGTTGAAACCTGCCGGCGCACACTAGATGCTGCCAGCAAGCTATTGTCGAGCAAGCACTTGGACTAGGACTATTGCGCTTCTGATTTGGCCCCGATATTGCTCCCTTTGTTATCGGACGAGCAAAGGCGGGCCCGACAGGGACCGAAACGCGGTCCTCGGGTTCTCGGGCCCAGCAGTCGAATGAGCGTTTCTTCCCTTTGCTTCTGCGTGAGGCCTCCTGATAATGACCAGAATGTCGCGACACATCGGCATGAAACTCGGGGGTGCGCTTGCAATCCTGGTCGCGATACTAGCGGCCGTCGGATGGCTCGGCCTCAGCCGGATGAGTCAGATCAATGAGGGCATGAACCAGATCGTTGGCCAACATTGGTCGAAAGTTCAGATCGTCAATCAGGCGCTCAGCTACTCCAATCTCAATAACCGCATCACCATGCAAGTTTTCCTTCTGAAAGACCGGCAGGAAATCAATACGCTCCTCATCCAGCGGGCAGAGAACACCGACAGGATTTCCGCGCTCGTAAGAGAGCTCGAAGTGAGGGCTCAATCCGACAAAGAAAAGGAACTCCTTAATGCCGTTGAAAGCACCCGGGCGCCTTACATCGAGAGCTACAAGCGACACATCCACATGCTTCTTCAGGAGAACAAGCCGGAAGAGGCAAGAGAAGGGATGGTTCAGGTCACGTTTCCGCTTCTGCTCAAGTATCACGCGGCCTGGAGCGAATTTGTGCGCTTCGAGGGAGAGGAGATGGACCGGCACGCCCGTGAAAGTAAGCTGGCGTATACCGCAGCCCGGAAGCCGGTCTTCTTGCTGAGCGTTCTGGCAGTCGTCTTTACCACGGCAATCGGCGGATTTGTTACTCGGAGCTTGATGGTCGAAGTTTCCCTGCGTGAACGGGCCGAGGAAAAAGCCCTGAAGCTCAATCAGGAACTTGAGCAAAAAGTGACCGATCGTACGGTGGCGCTCGCGCGCTCCAAGCACGATCTCGAGGATGAGGTCAGTGAGCGCAAGCGATCCCAGGAAAAGCTGCAATCCGAAAAGACGTTTTCGGACGCAGTCATCCAAAGTCTGCCGGGCGTGTTTTGCGTTTTTGATGCAACCGGCAGAATCCTGCGGCAGAACACAAATTTCGAGACGACCCTGGGCTATACGTCTACGGAGGTGGCACAGATCCGAATTTTCGATACGGTCGCCGAGAAAGATCGAGATCGTATGCGGCACAGCGCCCAGAAGCCATCCGAAAAGGGATGGTCGGAAGCCGAAGCGTGCCTGCTGACCAGGAGTGGCAGAAAGATTCCGTGCTTGATTAACACCGTGCCCATCGTACTCGAGGGCCAACACTGCATCGCCGCAGTCGCCATTGACATCAGCAAGCGCAAGCATGCAGAAGCGGAACTTGCATTCAGAAACGTGCTCCTATCTACCCAGCAAGAGGTTTCCATTGACGGCATCCTGGTTGTAGACGAGAACGGCAAAATCGTCTCCTTCAATCGGCGGTTTGTTGAAATGTGGGGCATACCGGCTGATGTGGTCGCAACACGATGTGATGACCGAGTTCTAGCAGTAGCGCTGGACAAGGTTACCGATCCCGAACGTTTCGCAAAAAAGGTGAGGCTTCTCTACCGCTCCCGCGATGAGGCCGCCCGGGATGAAATTGAGTTGAAAGGTGGTAGGACCTTCGACCGTTACTCTGCCCCCATGATCGGCGACAACGGGGAATACTACGGCCGGGTCTGGTATTTCCGCGACATCACTGAGCGAAAGCAAGCCGAGGAATCGCTGAAGCTGTTCCGAATGTTAGTTGATCAATCCAACGATGGCATTGAGGTGCTTGATCCGGAAACGATGCGCTTCCTCGATGTGAATGAGAAAGCCTGTTCTGGCCTAGGTTACACCCGTGAAGAGTTTCTGTCTCTGAGTGTCTCTGACATCATTCCCGATGCCTCCGGGTCTGCGCAGATGAAGGTCAAAGACGAGTTGCAGAAATCAGGGGCCGCACTGATCGAGACCCTGCGCCGGCGGAAGGACGGGTCAACCTTCCCGGTAGAAGTCGGGATTAAACTGGTTCTGCTGCGCCGCGCGTACATCGTGTCCACAGTCCGTGACATCACGGAGCGCAGGCGGTCGGAACAGAAGCTGCGTTTGTCCGAGGCCAGACTTGCCCTCAAGAACCGCATCGCGAACATCTTCCTCACGATTCCTGACGACCAAATGTTCGGCAAGGTATTGGAAATCGTTCTGCAAAGCGTGAACAGTGAGTGCGGTCTTTTCGGCTGTATCGACGACCAGGGAGTCTTGGTGGTTCCTTCTTTGCAAGGGCAGATCTGGCAACAGTGCAAGATGCAGGGCAAAAGCATCCGCTTCCCCCGCGAGGTCTGGGGCGGAACCTGGGGAAGCGCGCTGATCGAGAAGGCTCCGTTCTGTTCCAACCACCCCGGCCATGTTCCTGACGGCCACGTGCCGATTCTTCGTTCCCTCGCTATGCCGATACTGCATCAAGGTCAACTGATTGGCCTTCTGGTGGTTGCCAATAAGCCAACCGACTACGGCGAGGCCGACAAAGAACAGCTAAAGCGCATTACAGAATACCTGGCCCCCGTTCTGCACGCGAGATTGCAACGTGATGCGCAGGAACTGGCCCGCAAACGCGCAGAAGAGGAAACAGTCAAAGCCAAGGATGCCGCCGAAGCGGCCAACCATGTCAAGAGTGAGTTCCTGGCCAACATGAGCCACGAAATCCGCACTCCCATCAACGGTGTTCTGGGCCTGGCCGATCTGCTACTCGATACCGAACTCAGTCCGGTGCAGCACGAATATCTGCAGATGTTGAAGTCTTCCGGCGATTCGCTCATGGGTGTGATCAACGACATCCTCGACTTCTCCAAGATCGAAGCCGGCAGACTGGGACTGGATCCCATCGAATTCAATCTGCACGACTCCCTCGCTGAGACTATGCGGGCGCTGGCGCTGCGCGCCCACCAGAAGAAACTAGAATTGGCTTGCTCCATTGATCTGGACGTCCCCGCGCGTGTGGTCGGCGACCCCGGGCGGCTTCGCCAGATTCTCGTCAATTTGATCGCCAATGCCGTCAAATTCACTGATCGGGGGGAAGTGCTGGTGCGCGTCCAGTGCCTTCGCCGATGCGACCAGGAGCTCGAACTTCAATTCAGCGTCAAGGATACCGGGATTGGAATCGCACCGGAAAAACACTCGTTGATCTTCGAAGCGTTTGCCCAAGCTGACACTAGCACTACCAGGAACTATGGAGGCACCGGACTGGGCTTGGCGATCTCCTCGCGCCTAGTTGGGATGATGGGCGGACGGATGTGGGTAGAGAGTGCCGTGACGCAAGGCAGCACATTTTATTTCACGACGAGGTTAGGTGCAGCAGTGGGGACTCCAGCTTCTGCGGTGCTTCAAAGCCTGCAAGCCGAATTGCTCCACCTGCCTGTGATTGTGGTGGATGACAATTCCACGAATCGAACGATATTGCTCGAGATGACCGCCGGCTGGGGGATGGATGTGAGTGCAGCCGACAGCGGTCCCGCCGCTCTGGAAGCGATGATGCAGGCCCATGAAGCTGGCAAACGCTTTCGCTTGGCCATCATTGATGGACACATGCCCGGAATGGATGGCTTCGAGTTGGCTGAGCGCATCCGGCAGGATCCCCGCCTGGTAGGCGCGGTGATCATGATGCTGACTTCGACTGGACAAGTCGGCGATGCGGCCCGCTGCCGCCAGTTGGGCATCTCTGCCTATCTGCTCAAGCCCATCCGGAAGTCAGAGCTGCTTTCAGCTATTCTGACCACACTCGGACAGAAGGCAGCCAGCACTCCGCGCACCCTGGCCACACGTCACGAACTTCGACAAGCCGGTCGCAGCTTGCACGTCCTCCTGGTGGAAGACAACCCGGTCAACCAGACCGTGGGGGTCCGGACGCTCGAACGGATGGGCCATATAACGGAATTGGCGAACAACGGTAGTGAAGCTTTGTCCCTGCTCTCAAGACAAGAATTTGATCTGGTGCTCATGGACGTGCAAATGCCGGTGATGGGCGGGCTAACCGCCACCCGGCAGATTCGTGTGACAGAAAAAAACACGGGTCGCCACATCCCGATCATCGCTATGACTGCCCGGGCCATGCGAGGGGATCGAGAAGCTTGTCTCGCTGCGGGCATGGACGCATACATCGCAAAACCCATAAACCGGGAAGAACTGGAGAAGACCATAGCACAAAAAACGAACGGACTCGATCAAGCCGGTCTTGACGTGACCCCCGATACTGCCCCTATTTCTGTCCCCGAGCGTCCCGTGGCCTGGGACGTCAACAAGGTTCTGGAAAGACTGGGCGGCGACGAGAAACTCCTGCGCGAGGTGTCGGAGATCTTTCTCGAGGGAACCCCGAAGCTCATGGCCAGCCTGCACCAGGCCGTGGCCGCCGGAGACGCACACGAGATTGAAAGCACAGCGCATAGCCTAAAGGGAGAACTGAGTTACTTTAGCCCGGCGGCGGCGAGGAAGGCTCAGGAATTGGAACAGATGGGACGTGAGAGCCATCTAGAACATATGGCCGAACTGCTTACCTCATTCCAAAGCGAGGTTACGGCGTTAACGACCGAAGTCCGAAGGGTATTACGCGGTGAAGCTGCTCATTGCTGATGACGATGTTTTCTTTCGTAAGCTGCTGGAACGGATACTCGCGCCCAGCTACGAACTCCTAACGGCGAAGGACGGCGGAGAGGCCTGGCAACTCTTCAAGCAGCCCGACTCCGCCCGTTTAGCCGTTCTCGATTGGGTAATGCCCACGTTTAGTGGACCGAATCTGTGCGGTAAGATCCGTGAATCTTCTGACCTTAGGTCGATGCACCTAGTCATCCTGACGGCAAAAGACAGCTCAGCCCTGACTTCAGCTCTCCGCGCTGGTGCGGATGATTACGTTACCAAGCCTTTCGATGCCGAAGAACTGCGCGCCAAAATTCGGGTAGGACAGAGAATTGTCGACCTGCAAACCGCATTGGCGGAGCGAGCCGTGGGTTTGGAAAATGCCGTGTCTCAGGCAAGGGAACTCAGGGCACTTCTTCCTGCATGCCCGAATTGCGGGAAGCTTCGGGCCGACGGAAATATTGGCACAAACTCAAAAGGTACTTGGCCCGGTATTCCCAGCAACGTCCGAACGGCGGAGAGTGCACGGACTGTTTGCAACCGATACTTCAATCCTGGTTTCGAATTAACAGGCGGTTCCTGAGGAGGTATGTTTTGAGTGAAGTAGCAAATGTGGAGCTCGTATCCCGACAGACTCCCGTCTACCGCTCTTGCAGCGAGGTTTTGCTTGCCGAAGATGACCCAGTTTATCGTCAAATCCTGCAACGTTGGTTGGAGGCTTGGGGATATCGTGTGACCACTGCCCGGGATGGGGCCGAGGCCTGGCAACTCCTTCAGCAAGAGTCTGCCCCGCACCTTCTCATTCTGGATTGGATGATGCCCAGCATTGAAGGTCCCGAGTTGTGCCGCAGGATCCGAGGCCGGGACAAAAGTCCGTCTCCCTACATCCTCCTAGTCACGGCCAAGGACGGAAAAGAGGACATCATAGACGGACTCGATGCGGGAGCTGACGACTACGTCACCAAGCCCTGCGCGATCGGCGAATTGCGAGCCCGAGTTGGAGTCGGTCAACGCACGCTCAAGTTGCAGGACGAACTGATTGGCGCGCTGGAGGAATTACGCTTTGGTGCCACCCACGACTCCCTCAGTGGGCTGTGGAATCATGAGGCAATTCTCGACCTGCTTGGCCGGGAATTGCAGCGTACGTACCGCCGCCGAACATCCATCGGCATTCTGATGGTGGACATCGACCATTTCAAGAAGGTCAATGACACTTATGGACACCTGAACGGTGATCTGGTTCTTAAAGAGGTCGCCCGACGCATCGAACAAGCCGTGCGACCGTACGACTGGGTCGGTCGTTATGGAGGGGAGGAGTTCATCGTTCTGCTTTCAGACTGCCCCCGGGAACAGATTCGCGGAGGCGGCGAACGAATCCGGCTGGCGGTGGCAGGGACTCCGATCAATGCCGGTGGCAGAGAGATCAACGTTACCGTAAGCGTCGGTGCTACTTCGAGTCTGGACGCAAACTCGCAAGAGGATCTGCTCGTCCGGGTAGACGAAGCTCTGTATCGGGCGAAGGAAAAAGGACGTGATCGGCTGGAACTTTCAATCGGCACAGGCGTTTAGACCACACCGAAGACCATTCAGCGCCAGATTTCGGTTGGACTGCAAAGAGTTGGTTTTTCGCAAAACGATTTACGTCGAAGTACGAGTTCACAAAAGAGAGGAAACATTCCGCCCGCATGAGCAGCGTACTTTCTACTCAACCCCCGTATACCCAAACTCGCCGGTGGCGGCGCCACAAAGTCAGCGTCCCTATCAGGGTGGTTCTTCCCACACCAAGCAAAACCACAATCATCGATGGTCGCGGACATGAATTGAGCGAGGGGGGCATGGCCTTGACAGCCAACATTGAACTTAGCATGGAGGACCAGATCATGGTCGAATTCACGCCTCCGTATTCAGGTTTACCCATCCGCGTGAAAGGAACGGTACGGAACCGCCAAGGTTACCGATACGGAATCGAGTTCTTACGCGGAGGTACTCAGGAAGCCCTGCAGATAGATCGGTTGCGGATGATGCTGAGCGTGACGACCCAGCCGGAATAGTCTGTTCGTTGATCAGCGTTACATGCTTCCGCGGCTGAGCGGGGCAAGGTGAAGCACGGAACATGACCGCATCCAAGACCATGATCGCACCCACGGAACTGCAAGCCTTGCAGTCGCTAGGGCTGATGCCCTCGGGCTGTGGTGATTCCACTTGTCGCGCACACCGTCAACCAGGCTCAGTGGTTCTCTTCGACCCAACACAAAGGAATTTTGGAGGCCTGTGGTCTTGCTGAATAACCACCAAGAGTCTGAGCCGTTGGAATGGTACATCCTCGAGAGTGTTGCTCTCGAATTATCTGTTGTTGCGGAGCGCACACTGCGACTGGGCCCATTCGCCACCGACGAGGAATGCCGCTCCATGCTGAACAGCATCCAACAAATACCCAGGTTCAGTCATAGCACCCTCGAGGTCCACAAGCGACGGAAGCGACGAGAGAAACGAATCAGGGTAGAGTTACCCGTTCACCTTCGTCGGTCCGCTACAGGCAACCTGTACCAACCAGTTCACACTGTGGATATTTCGAGGTCAGGGGCGCACCTCGCGGGCCTCGCCGAGCAGATGGAACCCGGAGAAGTTCTCGAGATCCGTTATGGGAACCGGGAAGCACCGTTCCAAGTAATCTGGGCCGGCTCGCCGGGTACGGCTGGGCACGGGCAGGTCGGCGTCGAGTGCCTGACTCCGGAAGCCAACGTCTGGGAGTTGGACCCGTCACGCCAAATGGATGAAGAGCCTCGGCCAAAGGAAATTGCGGTCGCGGCTGCAGTGCAAACCAGGTTCCTGCCCCAGGAACTTGTTCAACTGCAGACTCTCGATTACAGCGGAGACTGCATCCAGGCGCGTACGGTAGGAGGAGATTATTACGACTTTCTCGACATGGGTTCGGGGGTGGTTGGATTTGTGCTGGCCGATGTTGCGGGCAAGGGGATCGCGGCTGCTCTACTGATGGCCAACCTGCAGGGGAGCCTCCGCAGCCAGGCTAGTATCGGCTCGCGGGACCTTCCACAAGTGCTGGCTTCCGTGAATCGCCATTTCTACAAACACACCGACGCGAACCGCTATGCAACTTTGTTCTTTGCCTGCTACGACGATGCCACGCAAAGACTGCGCTATGTCAATTGTGGCCATAATCCACCTTTACTCTTGCACAAAGGCGGGGTGGAGCGGCTGACCGCGACTGCCACGGTACTCGGATTATTCCGGGACTGGGACTGCTCCGTGGCGGAAGCTCATATGGAGGCGGGAGACATCCTCTGTATCTATACCGACGGGATTACGGAAGCCACCGGCAAGAATGGAGGGGAATTTGGGGAAACGCGTCTCCTGGAGGTGCTGCGCGACCACCGGGATCTTGAGGCCGCGTCCATTGTGCAGAAGGTGGAGCAAGCAGTGGAACAATTCAGATCCGGTGAACAAGAAGATGACTTGACCATGGTGATCGCTCGCACCCGGTAATTTGCCGAATGGGCCGTTTTTGCTACTGTTGGGTCGCAGAGTTAGCACCCCTCCGGTCTAGAAGTGGGAATCTCTCTTTGACACCAGCCGCGGATGGCTGGCAGTTTGCGCTAGGGCGAAGAAGAATGCGGAAAACTGTGCGTTCTTTGCGCTGGCGCAAAGACATCGAACGTACCCTTAAACCAAAATCCATAACTGTCTATGGTCGGAAACTGTGCCAACCCGTCATGTCTCCATCGGGTTTCGCTATCTCCACGAAGGGAGATTGTTCGGCCTTCGGTCTCTAGTCCGAACCGGCGAGACCAGCCTTGTTCCGAGCCCGAAATTTTCTGGCGATCTTTCTACTATTTTGGCTTTGCGATGAATGTTCTCGGCAGATGAGGTTGGTTTGCACCCCTGAACATTGGCGGTCATCTCGGTTACGACGGCAAATGAAACATTAGGCGGTAGTAGGTAACTTCGCTCGAAGCGAAACGTTGTCGTGTCCTTTCCCTTCGAGAAGCAGGCAGCCACCTGAAGCTGAGGGCAGGAGGCCCCGGCCAGTACTGAAATCCGGACAGATCGCCCGGACGCGAAAAGTGTACGAAAGACAGCTTGACGAAACGGACAAGGGGAACGGACCCTTGGGCGCCATAGCAGTGTGTCATGGGGACTTCGCCTCCGAATCCCGAGGAATTGCTGGCCAGGTCTGAGCTGTTCCATGGCCTGAACCAGTCTGCCCTCCATGCCTTTTTGCAAATAGCGGCTTCTCGCACGTACAGTGCGCGAGAGTTTCTTGCCCGCCAGGGAGAACGTGCAACACAACTGTCTCTTGTCATTTCGGGCTTGGGCAAATTCTGTGACACGACCAGCGAAGGAGATCAGCTCATTCTCGGTTGGCTGCGAGAGGGAGAAGTTTGTGGGTTGGGCGCCCTGCTCGGATATTCCACGACCTACATGTTGAGTGCCCAAGCTATGAAGGATTGCCAAGTCCTGCAGTGGAGCAGCCCGACACTCCGGGACATGGTCTCCTACTACCCGGGCCTCATCACGAACGCGCTGAAGATAGGCATGGCATCGACCGGCATCGCTCTCGAGCGTTTACGGCTCATGGCCACAGAGTCTGTCGAGCGCAGGCTTGCCGTTCTAGTCACAGAGTCTGCCGAGCAGATTGGGAGGCGGACGAGCCTAGGCTTCGAGTTGTCACTCGGCGACCAGGAACTGGCTGAAGTTGCCGGTACTTCTCTTTTTAGTGTGAGTCGGGTACTACAGCATTGGGAACGACGGGGCTATCTGACCAAGAGTCGGGGACGAATCTTGATTCACAACGGCTCCAACCTGTCTCAACTCGTGAAGGCGAGCCGCACCTTGGACACCCAACCTGGAGCTTCCTAGAATTTGCTACCCCACTGAATGGGAAACAAACCCTCGCTAAGCCGCAACAATCTTGTTGCGGACAGCAAAGAGGACCAACTGGGTCGAAGAATGCAGCCTAAGTTTCACCATGATGTTGGCACGATGGTGCTCCACCGTTCGCTTGCTGACGCCCAGGATGGCGGCTACCTCCTTGTTGCTTTTGCCTTCCGCGATCAACTGAACAACTTCAGTCTCGCGGGTGGTCAAGGTCTGTGTTACGTTGTTTCCCGTACCGCGACGAAGAAGATTGAGCGCTGGCTCAGATGCAGCAGGGGTAAAAAACGTCTTATTTCGCAGGACCGCTTCGACCGCGGCAAACAGATCTCTTTCCGCGTCCGACTTCAGCACATACCCGCGTGCTCCTGCTTTCAGCATTCTTTCCACCAAGTATTCGGCATTGTGCATTGTGAGGATTAAAACCCGGGTTTGCGGAAGGGCTTTGAGGATGAGCCGTGATGCGCCTAGCCCGTTCAATTCCGGCATACTGATATCGAGGATCGCCAAGTCCGGACGGAATTGCTTGGCTTTGACCAACGCCTCCCGACCGTTGCTTGCCTCAGCTACGACCTTCCACGACGACTCGGTCTCCAGCAGCGAACGCAACCCTTTTCGCACCAGCAGGTGATCGTCGGCAATCAGGATAGTGGAGGTCCTCATGCCGCGTCGTCCTTCAGTGGAACCGTCGCTCTCAAGAGCGTGCCATTCCTGGTGGAATGCAACTGGAGTTCTCCTTGAAACTGCTGAAGCCGTTCATGCATTCCCGAGATACCCATGCCAAGCGGCTTGTGCCTCTTTGATTCTGCGGATACCGAGTACTGCTTCACTCCGCCCCCGAAGTCTCGAACTTCGACAACAGCGTGCCCCTCAGGAAATCGCAGGCGGACTACTGCCCGCTTACTTCCAGAATGCCGATTGACGTTATTGAGGCCCTCTTGGATCACGCGAAACAATGCGACCTCCAGTTCCTTCGATAGGCGGCGTCTCCTCACCAAGTCGAGTTTGACATCAATGCCGCTTCGTTCACTAAATTCCCGGGCGTACCAGCGGAGCGCATCAGCCAGCCCGAAATCATCAAGCAAAGGTGGATGAAGCAGATAAGAAAAATATCTTACCTCGCGCGCTGACTCTCTAGCCAACCCAAGACTGGCAGACAGCGTATTACGGGATTTCTGATCCAGCTTCGGTAAAGACTTTTTCAATGAAGTCAGTGTCATTACCAGAGCCGTGAGGTTCCCGCAGGTGTCGTCGTGCAGTTCGCGGGAAATGCGCTGACGCTCTTCGTCTTGAGCCCGTAGAAGTCTCCCATGAAACTCCCGAGCCGAGGCTTCCATCCGCTTGCGTTCGGTGATGTCCTCAGCGATGTGGGCAAGTCGATAGACTCGGCCTTGTTTGTCATGGATCGGAAACCTATTGTCCAAGATGCAGCGCACGCTTCCGTCAGCCCGAACGATTCTGTACTCGAGCGTGAAGGGAGCTTGATTCGCGAAAGACCGCCGAGCGGCATCACGGTCCTCGGCGTGGATCGCATCCAGGAAGGACGCCGGATCTTCATACAAACTCTGGCAAGTGCGGCCCCACACCTGTTCGTATGCGGGACTCACGTAAAGGAAATGACGGCTTGGCACGTTCCTCAGGTAAAACACCTCGCGGATATTCTCCACCAGTTGCCGGAAGCGTTCCTCACTTTCAAGTAACTCTCTTTGCGCGATTATGCGCTCGGTGATGTCATGAGCTATCCCCCGGACGATGGGCGAAGGAACTCCCTCGGTGCGAAGAGTGTTGTATTCCCACACCCTTCGCTCGCCAGTCCGCGTGATGACTGCCATCAGACCTTTGTCCCTGCCAACCGTCTTGATTCTCGCTAGGTATGCGTCGAACTGTTGGCGATATTCAGGTGCGATCAACTCTCGCATCGGGATTTCCAACAGTTCGGCGACTTCGTACCCCAGGATGCGCGTCGAAGCAAGGTTGCACGAAAGCAGTTTCCCTGACAGATCGTGAGTGCACAGCAGATCCTGGCTATGCTCGACCAGGTCACGGCATCGATCTTCGCCCTCGCGCAGCGCGTCCCCCGCTCGCTTGAGCTTGGTGATCTCGCGCGCGATTTCGCAAGCCCCCACGACAGTGCCTTCCGAGTTCCTTATCGGCGAAGCAGTCAACGAGACCTTCACTCCCTTCCCTTACTGCGTGACACGGATGGTTTCGTAGCGCTGAATGTACCCACCGGCACGCAACCGCCGCAGAATCTGAGTTCCCTCGTGTAGCAGTTCAGGCGGGATGATGATGGCGATCGGCCGTCCAACGGCTTCTTCTTCTCTGTATCCGAAAATGCGCTGGGCACCAGCATTCCAATGTGTCCGCCATATGACACACGCAACCTGCACACGCCGACGACGCGAGCCGCGGCGGCACCGCGGCAAACACCATTCACGATGTCTGAGTCGCCATGTTGGGACATCTGCTTACAAGCCCGAAGGGTACGGTGCCCCCTCGCGCAAACCTCCCGAGAAAGTGCCGCGCTTATAGTACTATGCGGAATAGTACCACTCGAAACTTCGAAAGGGGAGGTGTTTTCGCCACGTTCTCATCTTGTGCGTCAGTAACGATGGCTTCTTACGTCAGTAAACATGACCCTTACGTAGTGCTTGTTACAAAAAACGGACAAAATAACTCTGAGAGAGTTCGAGGCACGCTCGACACGCACAGTGCTACACGGTGTTTTCGCCACGTTCTCATCTTGTGCGTTAGTAAGGATGGCTTCTTACGTCAGTAAACATGACCCTTACGTAGTGTTTGTTACAAAAAACGGAAAGAGTAACTCTGAGAGAGTTCGGGGCACGCTCGACACGCACAGTGGTACCTAGTGTTACCAGGGTGTACGGTGTGGGAGCACAGTTCCAGCGAACGCCCCCGCTTGTAACCGGTCATTACGACAAGGGAGATCACAGGTGTTTGACCGGCAAGATGCGCGTCGGCCCGCAGTCTGTACCGGCTCATCCTGAAGTCTAGCTTCGCGCAGATTGTACATAGATTTCATAGGTATTCTGCACACTCGAAAATGGGTACGCTTACCTATTGAAAACGAAATCGCTGGAGGGGAACATGGGCATACAACGGTACAGTGTGACAGGAGCGCTAACCTGCGAGTGGAAGCTACAAGAGAAGTTCCCGCAGGAGGAAGGCAGCTATGGCAGCTATGTCGGCACAAGACCTTTCCCTCGAACCCTGCTCTCAACTTTTTCGTAATCTGGACGACATCGCCGTCACTTCTCTTCAGAAGGCAGCCCAGCGCAGGCGGCTTCTTGCCGGAGAGTTCTTCTGCCGCCAGCGAGAAACCGTGGCCAAGCTGTACCTTCTAGAAGCTGGTTTGGCGAAAGCTAGCAGGATCACTTCCTCCGGCAAGGAAGTACTGCTCGACTGGGTTTATCCAGGGGATGCTTTTGGCATGGAGGCACTACTTTCTTCTCCGATGAGCCATGCCTGGAGCGTTTGTGCCAGCGAAACCAGCGGGACGCTGGAGTGGGACAGAGCTACTCTTGCCTCCCTCGGGGCGCGCTGGCCACTCCTTTCTAACAACATCTTTGAGATTATCGTTCGCCGGAATCACCAACTTCAGGAACGATTCACAGCACTGGCAACTGAGATGGTTGAGCCGAGACTGGCTCGCCTGATATTGCAACTTGCCAGAACATCGAGGAACCACGGATCCACCGACCTCCATATTTCCGATGAAGAGCTTGCGCAGATGACGGGCACGAGTTTGTTCACAGTGAGCCGGCTTCTGAATCGTTGGCAACGACTAGGACATGTCGAGAAGAGCCGCCGACGGCTCATGATCCTGCATGTCGACAAACTATCCGCGGTTGCCACCAACCCGGCTTAACCCTTCGAGGTTTCGCCCTGATTCTCTCTACGCGACGTGCTGATTCCAGTTTCGGTGACACCCCGCGCAATCACCTTCCGCAGCTCTACTAGGCCGTTTTCTAGGTCGAGCGCTGATTTTTCGCAAAAGGCAGCTGCTCCCGCTCCCCGTAATTTGGCCTCATTCTTCTGCGATAACCCCGTAGACATGATGACCGGGATTTGCGCCTTGCATCGGTCGTTCTTCAATGTCTCGAGCACACGTGTACCCAACAACACGGGCAGCATCATGTCCAGGATGATGATATCGGGAAGATGCTCCCGTGCCACGCGTAAACCTTCATCTCCATCCCCCGCAACTATGACAGTATGAGCGGCCTTGACCAGTCACCTTCTTCCGTCTGCGTGAGGTCAGGGCGTGCCGGTATCGGAGGTCATGAAAGGCTGCTAATGCACCAGGGAGATCAGCCCCGGTCGACTAATCCCGTATTTCTTGATTTTATGGTAAAGCGAACTGCGGGGGATGCCCAGCTTAGCCGCCGCCGCTTCGACTCGTCCGCCCTCAATAAGGAGAACTTCTTCGATGTACTGGTGCTCAATTTGGTCCAGGGTTCGGACGGACCGAATGGCGATAGGTTCGGGCACTGTCTGGATGTCAAAGTGCAGATCCTTCTCGCTCAGGGACTGGCCTTCGCGGAGAAGGATGGCCCGCTCCAACACGTTGCGCAGCTCACGAATGTTACCCGGCCACGAATACGACTGCAATGCACGGACGGCGCCGTCGGATAGCTCGATGTTCCCAGCAGACAGCTCGTCCGCCAAATGGTTAACGAAATATTGAGCCAAGATGGGGATGTCCTCTAAACGGTTCCGCAGGGCCGGGATAATCAGCGGAATCGTACTGATGCGAAAATAGAAGTCACTTCGGAATTCGTGTGCGCGGACCATGCTGGCAATGTCCTGGTGGGTGGCCGCAATCAGTCGAATGTCCACGCGTCGATCACGAACATCTCCCAGGCGGCGAAATTCCTTTTCTTCCAAAACCTTGAGCAATTTCGACTGCACTGCCAGATCCACGTCTCCGATTTCATCGAGAAAGACAGTTCCCTTGTGAGCGATTTCCAGAAGGCCCACTTTGTTTTGAAGGGCGCCGGTAAACGCCCCCTTTTCGTGTCCGAACAATTCCGTCTCCAGCAACTCGCACGAGAGCCCCCCACAATTAAGATCCAGGAACGATTCCGCAGCACGCGGGCCTTGTGCGTGAATCCAGCGTGCCAAGACCCCCTTCCCGGTTCCGGTTTCTCCTCGAATCAGGACTGGGCTGTCCGCTCCCGCGACCTTGCTTGCCAGTTCTTCAATCTTGCGGATGACAGCGCTGCGTCCCAGGAACGGATCTATCCGTTCCCGCCCCTGACGGTCCTTTTCCACCAACTGTTTCTGCCGGTTGCGCCGATTTTCGATGCTTGATTGAATCATCACGAACAGGGCCCGTAATTCCGTCGGCTTGGTCAGGAACTGGCTGGCACCCAGCTTGACAGCTTCCACAGCCAAGTCGATAGATCCGTGCCCGGTCAGAATGATGATAGGTATCGAGGGATCGCTGGCCCTCAGACGAGGCAACAGCTTCAGAGCGTCACCATCAGGAAGGCTATAATCAAGAATTGCCACATCTGGCCGGATTTTGCGCCACAGTTTCTCAGCTTCGGCGCATGTAACCGCACATATGACTTCGCACCCTTGCAGCTCTAGGTAAGTGCTGATGGTCTCGCGCCACAGTTTCTCGTCTTCGACGACCAGGACTCGATCCTTGGGCATGGCCAGTACCCCCCTTTATTGTGTACGATTATCACGCTCTCCCTTGAAGCTCCTTGCGCTAGCGCAACCTGGCTTCTTTGTGTAGATACCCTTATCGCGCCGAATTCTTCCGCTGGACCGGTGCCAGTACCCGTGCTAGTTAGCGATCCTCTGCGGTGCTGTTTTGGCTCAGCATGAAATGGAGAAGCGACGTTCCCCTCGAGAGACTAAACGGACTGGCGGATGATCAATAAGCAGAGATGTTATCCCGAAAGGGTGGGCGACTCCACTGGGGCTAAGCTACAGCCTGGCCCTGTTGCGACCATGAACACTTTGCCAACGGCTTGGCACGTGTCGAGCATATCTCTTTCCGACAGTGCAGGGTGCACGAAAAACATCAGGCTGGTCTCGCCCAGTTCACGTGCGACATCCAGCCTGTTGCTGGGTCGCATGTTTGCGGGGAATGCCTTTTCCAGATAGATTTCGCTGCAAATCCCAACGAAGCACGGTATTCCTTCAGCGGCGATAGCACTCATAATACGGTTTCTGTTCCACCCGTCCCGCAGCTTTTCGGGTCTGACAAACGCATAGTACTTGTAGTAGGAATGACCGATTCTGTCCGGCGGCTTCGCCACACGCAACCCGGTTACACGCAGGAAACCGATTCCAATAAGTCGTACAGTGCGGCGGCCTCCACCTAGTCCTGGTACTCGGGGTTCTCATACTTTTCGCCGCGTCCAATGGCCCATCCCACAAAAGCGCCCTTGGCGTGGCGGCCTGCCAGGCTTCATCCCACCAGCCATCGAGGGTGCTCAGGTTGAGAACGCCATTGGCCAGCGCCTTCATCCCGCTGGTGCCACTGGCTTCGAGCGGCCGGAGCGGCGTATTCAACCACACATCACAGCCCTGCACGAGCGCTCGGGCTACGGCCATGTCATAGTCCTCCAGGAAAACCACCCGGCGGCGGAACTCCTTCTGTTGCGCCAACTTGAAAATTTGCTGGATGAGCGCCTTTCCCGCGTCATCGTGCGGGGTGAGCTTTGCCGGCAAACCAGCTTCATATACTCCAAGCTATGCAGAAGTCAGATCTCGGTTATCGAGCACTCAGTCGAGAGTGTGGGCTCCGAATCGCCGTCGGCGGAGTAGAGACCGAGCTTGGTAAGCCGGAGGTGGTCACGCCGGAAGAAGTCGCGCAATTCGGCCTCGGAACACAAGAGAGCCTCATTTTCAGGCAGAATGGCTTCAAACACTCCATGCTCGCGAGCCGTTCGGATGAGATCATCCAGCCTGCCGACCACTTGGGTACCCCACACGTACCGGCCGAGATCACGTCCTCCGTTGGTGTCGATCAAGCCGACACATTCGATGGACTGTCCTCTCAGAAAGGGAAGCGCGAGTCGCGCATTCTCCGAGGTGCCCAAGACAAACACCCGCCGCACGGACGGATGCGGCGAACTCCAACTGTGGATCGCTTCCCCGAACAATCCGAACGACCTCCGAACGGCCAGCAACATTCCCCAGGAGAACAAGCAGTCGAGGACAAACACGACTCGAGAGTAACCAGCGAACCGATACGCCCCCACTAGCAGCAAAACCGCCACCACTTCGCCCATTAGACTAGCGCATCCCAGCCGATAGGCGTCCTTAGCGGAGCCGCGCCACCAGGAGCGCCGATAGATTCTGCACAACCAAAGGCACGCGAACTTGGCAGCTAGCACAATTGGCCAGGAGCGCTGGAAGAGTGCGACCTCGCTCTCCGCAGGATGAGACTGGAAGCGAAGGAAGTGCGCAAAATAGTATGAGAGCGAAAGCACAACGGGGTCGAGCAGTAAGGCGAGTGTATCGCGCTCCAGGAGATGCTGCAGGAACGGCCACTGGGTGGGAGAACCATGAGAGCCGTTGGAGACGTCGGTCCGAAATAAGTGTACCCCAAGAAGGAAGAGGAACAGAAACCAAAGAGCAATCAAACCAAGCGCGGGCGGGTACAGAAAATGGCGCGCTGCCAGCGCCACGGTGCCGGAGAGAGCGGTGAGCGCGTACAGCAACAGCACGGCGGCGCGTTCATTCAATCCCAGGCGCACCAGTCGATGCGAAATATGGTCGGTGCCACCCACAGACACTGGTTGCCCGCGCAGACGTCGTGTCGCAGAAACGAAAACCGTGTCCAGAATGGGAACCGCCAATACCGCCATAGGAGCCAGTACCAGGGCA
>Ga0326727_10010120_pt1 | contig 22661 bp, 17 predicted proteins | sample MB2enrmetagenome_FD_207643 | JGI IMG/M metagenome (GOLD analysis project Ga0326727, IMG submission 207643) | Lab enriched peat soil microbial communities from McLean, Ithaca, NY, United States - MB29MY | ecosystem: Environmental > Terrestrial > Soil > Wetlands > Peat | place: USA: New York...
GATAGTGATGGTGGCGGGTCTAAAGTCCGCGGGATCGGCCTTCATGATGTTGGGCACGAAGGTTTGCGGATTGCGGTCGTAGAGTGGGAACCAGGTGCTCTGAATCTCGACCATCACCGTGTGGCCGGCCTTGAAAACGTGATCCACATCGTGAAGCGAGAACTTGTACTCGTGGATCGAGCCCGGCGCGAGCGCAGTAGGGTGGTCAAAGCCCGACAAGTAGCGGCCTCGGAAGATTTCGGCGTTGACAATGAGCTGATACCCGCGCATGTTCGCGTCGGAATCGACGTCAGGATATTCGTCGATGAGCTTGACGACGAGGTCCGTGTCGCTGCCAGTGGTGGAGGCGAAGATGTCGGCGGCTACTTCGCCGGTGAGGGTGAGATTTTGCGTGAGCACGGGCAGCTTGAAGACCGCCACGTCGTTGCGGCTAGTGACGAAGCGCTGGTCTTCCGTGAGCCAGTTGTACCACTGCGAGCTGTCGGAGTAAGTGGGCTGGATGGGACGGTGACGGTAAGGAACGGGATTGTTGGGATCGCTCACATACGATGCGGTTTCCGTTGTTGTTGAGGCGCTCCAACTGAGCAGCCCCGCACCCGCGAGATAAAGGCTTGTGGGGCGCGACTCCTGGGGCGGGAAGTGCGCGTAGTACTTCCAGGTGTTCGATCCGGTTTGGAAGCTGGCAGTGTCTTCAAGATCGAAGCCCGGCTCGCCTTTGAGATAGTGCGCGAAGAACTTGGCTTCGATACGCGCGCGAAACTCGCTGCCGATAGGCTCGCCGTAGTCGAGATTGCCCAGGCTCCAGCTGGACGACGACCAGGAGCCGTGACGCCAGGGGCCGAGCACAAGAAAGTTCTCGTGCTTCGAGTCGTGGGCCTCGAGCTTTCTGTACTCTTCCTGCGGCCCGTACATATCTTCCTGGTCGTAGTAGCCGCCCACTGTGAGCGTGGGCACGGTGACCGCGTTGGGGGCATCTTCGACAGCGCGCGAAGACCAGACGAAATCGTATTGAGGATGATCGAGGAACAGCTTCCAGGTGGGCAGCAGATTGGCTCCTGACGCTTTGACGTCGCGCGCAAAGCTGCCGCGTTCGAGAAAGTAGTCGAAGCCGTCGACGTGCCGGCCGTTGTTGTCCTTGCCGTAGTCCACCGTAGTCCAGTTCTTCGTGGATTCGAGACCGAGCACGTAGTCGTAGCCGTAGCTCTGGCGAAAGGCGCCGTTGTGGAAGAAGTCGTCGCCGATCCAGACGTCGATCATGGGAGCCTGCGGCGAGATGGCTTTGACGGCCGGATGCGGATCGATGCCCGCCATCATGGCCAGGAAGCCGTCGTAACTGGTGCCGAGAACGCCCACGCGGCCGTTGTTGCCAGGAATCTTTTTCAGAAGCCAGGCGACGGTGTCGTAGGCGTCGGTGCTTTCGTCGATCGCCTTGGGATCGCTGTGATCGGCGAGCGGGCGCATCATGACAAATTTGCCGCGGCTTTTGTAGCGGCCGCGAATGTCTTCGCTGACGAAGATGTAGCCGTCGCGCGCCAGCTCCGGGCGCTGCACAAAGATAGATTGGCGGTTTTGGCCATCGACGCCGTAGGGCGTGCGCGCAAGCAGAATAGGCAGCGGCGTGGCGATGTCGGCCGGTTTGAGAATCGTCGCGTGCAGCCTGACGCCGTCGCGCATGGGAATCGTGGCTTCGCTAAGAACGTAATCGTGGAAGAGATGATGCACCGGCGGTCCGCTGCGCAAATAAATGGAGCCGGGCTCGAAAGAGAGGACGACGCTTGCTGGCCGGCCCGATGCGTCGATGGAGAACGCGATTCGATCGTCGTCCTGGCCGAAACCGAAGACGGTTGCCGAAACCTGCCTGAGTTCGGTGGGAACCCAGCGATCCGATTCGAAGATCAGCGTGCCATTGCTCACGTAGAAGCTGAAGGCATTGCCGGGCTCGCCGGAGACGGTGTATTCGCCGGCAAAGGCGTCGAGAGGCACGGAGGCGAGATCTTGCGCGGCGAACGCGGAAGGCAAGGGAAGCAGTGCAAAGAAAAGTGCGGAATCGAGCAGGCGGCGGGAGATCAAAGTTCGTTTCTCCGGGATAGGCTCCAACCCTTCAGGGTATCAGCGATACATGGCGAGGGGGTGACAGTGTCCAAGCACACTATCATTGATAGGATTTACTAATGGCATCGCGAGTTCCTACTGAACAGCTTCCAATCCTGCTGTTAGTTTGCTGGGGCGTCATTCTTGCGCTGGCAATCTCGGAGCTGTTTCGCGATCCGAGCGATCGTCTCGTTCCGGCGATGTTGGTAGTGGCCTTCGTCGGATTCCTCTTTCAATTGGCGCCGCTATTCCGCAAAGATCGATGATTATGTGTGGCGTGGACCCCCGCAAGACAGCCGGTCTCACCACCCAAGAGACAACGGACATTTCTTGGGGACCCCGGCCTGGAGACCAGCGCTACATCTTTAGATTGCTAAATTAGGCAGCCACGGTATCAATGCGCGTGGTGATGATGCGCATGGCCGCCGGAGATGGCTTCGGGAGGCGTAACGCAGCCATCGAGATCTTCGCAACCGATGTGCTCGAATTGGATCGTTGAGTGGCTGATCTGGTAGTGCTCGCGGAGCAGATGGTTGAGCTTGACGAGAATGCAGGCGCTTGCCGAGGGCGGAATATCGGCGATGGTGACGTGACAGGAAAGCGCGCGCGATTGCGAACCCAGGCACCAGACATGAAGATCGTGCACGTTGACCACGCCTTCGACTTCTTCCATGCCGGAGCGGATTTCCTTGAGCGAGCAGCCGCGCGGCGTGCCCTCGAGAAGGATGTTTAGGGTCTCGCGAATGATTCCGATGCTGGACCAGAGGATGAGCGCGGCGATGAGTAGCGAGAGAACGGGATCGATCCAGTTGCGGCCCGTGAGAAGAATGCCGATGCCGCCGGCGATGACGGTCGCCGTTGAGAGCGTGTCGCCCGCCATGTGCAGGAATGCGCTGCGCAGGTTGACGTCGCGGGCAACACCCCACAGGAGCGCGGCGATGACGCCGTTCATGGCCACGCCGGCGGCCGCCACAATCATCATCAGGCGAGGCTCCACGGCGACCGGAGCGCTAAGGCGATGCACGGCTTCGACGGCGATCGCGAGCGAGATGGCGATGAGCGTTGCGGCGTTGATAAATGCGGCCAGCACGCCGGCGCGCTGGTAACCGAAGGTGCGGGCGTGATCGGCCGGGCGCGATTGGAAGTAGACGGCAGCAAAACTGAGCAGAAGGGCGAGAAAATCGGAGACGTTGTGGCCGGACTCCGAGAGCAGCGCCAGCGAATGCGCGCGCAAACCGGCAACGAAGGTGACGACGACGTAGGCCAGCGTGGCCGCGAGCGAGAAGCGCAGGACCATCTGGGTTCGCCGTGCGTCTTTGCCCGCGGGCGCCGCGTGGAAATGCATAGCAATAGTGTAACCGGGGTTGGGTATGCCGGGAAAGCAGTGAGCAAGGGAGCGAGGCAGCGAAAAGGCAGAGTCTCGGACCAGGGACGTAAGGACCGAAGCGCGACGATTCAGGAGCCGCTCTGCCGGGAACCGGATTCGAGATGGCTGCGATCGATGGGATTGGGGTCGTCGAAGGCGGGGAACTGCGGCAGTCCTGCGCGCAGACCAGTCCAGCCCTCGGCAATCACAATGCTGTTGTGCGGGTTGCCGGGCTGATAGCGCACGGTGCAGGGGAATCCGGCGCGAACTTCGCTGGCCGCGACGACCCCGCGCATGGTGGTGATCTCCTGCGAGCACTCGTAGTCCACACCGGCGATGCGGTAGTTGAAGAGGAGAAAGGTTCGCTTTTGGCCGGCGTCTATCTCCACATCCTTTTGGCTGCCGTCGCCGTCCACGTCGTAGACGTCCAGCAGCATGCCGTCAACCAGACGCCCCGACTGCACCAGGAACTGGCGCCGCGCGTGCTCGATCTCCTCGGCCGTGGGCTTGCGGCGCATCACCAGCCATACGGCCAGCGACGCGATCGCGGCAACTGAAATTGCGCCGGCAACAATCTGCCAGTCGTTGTTGTTGGCAAAGGTCATCTACGGGCGGGACTTCTCCCAGATCCGCCCTGATTTGAGGATACCGCATGAGAAATAGTGCGTGGGCCGGAAGAAAGCGCGTAGCGAAAGCGAACGCATGCGCGGGAGAGCGCAACGCAAGCAGCGGGTCCCGGCGCGCTTTCATCCGGCGGCAGCCAATCAATGCGGATCCCGCACCGCAAGGGTATATCCGCTGCCGCCTTTCGCCCCGTCATACACCCCAAAGTCGCAACTATAGACGGTCCACGCGTCACCCGTGGCCGCATTTGTACTTGAAGTCCAGTAATACTCGCCTTGTTCGAAATTGGTAAAGATCGCTGGCTGATACACCGTGTTGTCGAGGTTCATAATGGTGTAGCCAAAATACTGGCTCTCGTTGGCTTGCAGGCGATCGGCCATGCTCTGCATCTCATTCCGGTTGGGCATTCTCCACTGCCCCGATGTCGAACCGTCCGACAAACCGCATTGGCCGCTGGCGAGATTGTTGACGGCGGCTACGGCGGCGGCCCACGGCAGGTTGATGCAATTGGCCTGTTTGAGCCACACCAGCCCCGTCACAGTGTCGGAGACGGTGCCGTTTCCATTGTCAATCCATCGCGGATAGGGCAGGCCCACGCCTTTCTGGAGAGTTCCGTCGTCGCCGGCCGCATAGGGCACATTGAATCCGGTGGCTTGCAGCTTGACCGTGCCGCTGGCCGTGCCTTTCACTGCCCAAACCGCATTCTTTGAAGTGGCGATGATATTCGAGGCGCTGTCGTTCACGTAAGCTCCATCGCTGAAACGGATGGTCCAGGCGTACGTGGAACCGGTTTCGCCTCCATAATAGGCCGTCGAGGTCCAGTAGATTCCGCTCGAGACGTTCGAGAAATAGTTATCGAGGGCAAGAGACAAGTTACTGGCGGAAACATCTACCAGGCTCTCGAGTTCGATCATGTTCGGCAATCGCCAGGTGCCCGCAGCCGAGCCATCCGTCAAGCCGCATTGTCCGCTGGCCAATTGATTGGCCTCCGCCATCGCGCCAGACCATACCGCGGGGCTCAAACACCCTGCGTTTTCGAGCCAGATGAGGCCGGTCAGCCGATCCGTAACAGTCCCGTCTCCATTCACCGTGAAGCGCGTTGCCGGCCAGGCCGTTCCCTTGCGCAACGCTCCGTCGTCGCCGGCGGCATAGGAGGTAGCCTGGCCTGTGGCGGCAAGACTGACCAACGGGTTGCTGCCGTTGTAGGCTGTAAAATTGGCTCCGCTCAAGGAGCTGTAAGGAGCGGGCACCCAATCGAGAACGGTAAAAACGATGGGAGGATTCAGCGTGCCCTCTCCGGCGAACTGACCGTTCATCTGGGCGCGCTTCACGGTGGCCCCGCCGACGGTTGACGGGTAAAACCCGTATCCCGTCTTGATGGCCCAGAACTGGTAATCGTTCGCTGCATCTCCCCCGGCCGCGAGGTTGGAGAGAGTGTAATTGCCATTTGCGTCCGTGGTGGTTGTCGCCGCAACCGTATTGGTATTGGTGAGCAAGGCATAGATCGTCACGCCCGAGAGTGGGTTGCCTTCGAAGGTGACGGTGCCGGAGATGCTGGCCACGCGCGGTCCCGGATCGGGGTTGGTCTCGCCGCTGCTGCTACTGCTGCCAACTGCGCCGCCGCAAGCGCTCAACGTAACTAAAATGAACGACGCCAACAACCCCTTCATCCACCCCATGGCCTTTGCCTCCTCGGGCCCCGGACAGGGGGAATTGAAGCAGGTATAGCGCGCTTCACTGCCAATGGTCCACTTTTCAGATCGGCGATCCGCAGATAATCTTTAGAGTTTTCCAATATGATTCCGCACTTTTCGCTCTGAGAATCCAGGCAAAGTGCGCTCGCACTAGGGTTCACACGGGTTATGGCGGTTTCTTGAGTGGCTCTGATTCCGATCGAGACGCCCGTCTTCCTGATTCCTTGCTCCCTCCTCGCTGCTTTGAATCCGCCGCCATCCATGATCGCGAGAACAGCCGCGATTGCCCCGCCTGCCTTCCCGCGGTAGAGCTCCGGCACCGCTTCCATGCCCTATACTCTAGGTTGCATCGCGCGTTTATTGGCTTTTGGACGAGGTAGTTCGAATGAGCAAAGACCAGACATTCCATTCCACCACCGTGATCTGCGTGCGGCGCAACGACCAGGTGGTGATGGCCGCTGACGGCCAGGTGACCTTAGGCGACCACGTGCTCAAGCACTCGGCCAAAAAGATTCGGCGGCTCTACCAGGACAAGATCCTCGCCGGCTTCGCGGGATCGACGGCCGACGCATTCAACTTGTTTGCGCGCTTCGAGACCAAGCTCGAACAGTACGCGGGCAACCTGAACCGCGCGGCCGTGGAGCTTGCCAAGGACTGGCGCACCGACAAAATGTTGCGCAACCTCGAGGCGCTGTTGCTGGTGGCCGACAAAGGGCAGACGTTTTTGATCTCCGGCTCTGGAGATGTCATTGATCCCGACGAGCCGCTGGCGGCGATCGGCTCCGGCGGCAGCTACGCCACGGCCGCGGCGCGCGCGTTGATGGAAAATACGGATATGGGCGCGCGCGAGATCGCCGAAAAGGCGATGAAGATCGCCAGCGAGATCTGCATCTACACCAACGACCGCGTCACTGTGGAAGAGCTTTAGTCCATCGCGGCGGCCCAAAGCATATTTAGGGTTCATTCCGAATAATTCCTCACGGTCAGCTCCGGCCGCCGCGCGATTCCCCGCACACCGCGTAAATGCCGTAGAATCGCCCATAGCATGAAGTGTCCTTATTGCGGTTTCGGGCAGGATCGCGTCGTGGACTCGCGCGAGAGCAAAGAGGCCGACTCGATCCGTCGGCGGCGCGAGTGCGAAAAGTGCAACCGGCGCTTTACCACCTACGAGCGCATCGACGAGATTCCCTACATGGTCGTCAAAAAAGACGGCCGCCGCGAGCGCTTCGACCGGCAAAAAGTCCTGAGCGGCCTGCTGCGCGCCTGCGAAAAACGGCCCGTCTCCTCCACCCAGCTCGAAGCCATCGTCGACGCGGCGGAAAGTTTCCTGATCGACGCTCCCGAGCGCGAGCGCACCACGTCCGAAGTCGGCGAGCTCATCATGCAGCACCTCAAAGGCCTCGACACCGTCGCCTACATCCGCTTCGCGTCCGTCTATCGCGACTTCAAAGACGTGAATGAGTTCAAGGAAGAGCTGGAGGGGCTGCTGGGCAGCCACGGTAAAAAGAAGATCTAGCCGTTAGCTTTTAGCCTCTAGCATTTCATGCCGGTCACGCGCCGCTAGTTTTATGCGAAGTCCGCGATAACATCGAGCGCCGGTGCAAAAGGGAGCGGACGGGCGGATAAGGCAGCCGCCGGCATCGCGTTGGAGAATTAAGGCGAATCTGTTGAGCGAGCCCAGAATGCGCGTGACAAAGTGGTTCGGCGACGTCCCGCTCGAGGCCGAATGCTCGGCGTGCGCAGTTATGAGGCTCAAGGTTGCCGAGTGGAACTCCGGCGAGCCTCTCCATCAGCCCGATCGACAGCATTACCAGGACATCCTGCAGCAGGCGTTCGAGCTTCATTGCAAAACTGCCCATGGGGCTCGTGGTGAGAAGCTGAGAACTAAAAGCTAGAAGCTAGAAGCTAAAAGCCGCCCTCCGTCATCCCGGCACCATCAATGGCGCGCCCGGCCTGTACATCAGGAGCACAACCCCGGCGACGGATCCGTTTTTCTTGTCGAGTATGGGCGAGGCCCAGACTCGGACGATCACGTCGCGGCCATGACGATCGACAAGCGTGGCCAGTCCATTCGACCGGTTGGTCAGCACCATGGCAAACGTGACTTGCGTTTTGTCGCCGGCCTGGAAGCTGCGCATCTGGATGCCTTCTTCAAGGACCTTGCCCAACAACTCGAATGATTTCCAGCCCAGAAGCTCTTCGGCGGCGGAGTTGGCGCCCACAATCACGCCGGTGGCATCGGTGGCAATAATGGCCTCGTTCATCGAGTCCAGAATGCTCTCCAGCCACTGGCGCGCGCGCTGTGCTTCTTCAAGGGCCTTCCTGGCCTCGGTCACGTCGATAAACGTCATGCGCACGCCCGCGACTTTGTTCTGTTCGTCGCGAATCAGGCTGCGGTGCATCTCGTAGGTGCGAAATCTTCCCGAGCGATCGAAGATGGAGCGATGCACCACCTCAGGTCCCTTGCCCGACATCACCATCGAAACGAAGGCGGCAAAGCTCGTATCCTTCTCGTCGATGGCCACCAGGTCCCATGCGCTTCTGCCGATCAGCTCGCCCTGGTCGGGGTGGTGCAGGGCAAGAGCTGCACTGTTGGCACGAGTAATGAATCCGTGCGCGTCGATCTCCAGATAAGGCAGCGGCAGATCGTCGATCGAAATCGTTGCGGCCAGTTCCGCCGCGGCGTCAAGGGGCGTCTGGGTCGTGTTCATCGGGCTCTCCCGCCGGTGGTTAGTAAGGTGATTTTGCAAAGGTCGTCGGCGCTTTTCAGGCGATCGATCGGCGTGATATCGAAGGTGATGGGAATGCGCAGCATGGTGGCGCGGCCGCCGATCTTCACGCTGGTCTCGCGATTCTGCATGGCGATGCGATCCAGCTCCGCGGTGAGAATCTGCTCGTTGGCGCGCCCCTGCAGAACCGCCAGCAGCGAGGAGTCGCTCCAGTGGTAGATGGCGTCGTCGGAGTGCAGGCTTTGCGTCAGGAACGCGGAGACGGCCATCAGGCAGTCTTCTACCGCTTCCGGGCCGAAGCGCTGGTTGATCATGCTCAGGCAGCTCAGGCGGAAGAGCACCACGAATCCCTTGTCGCCGCTCTCCATGATGCGCTTTACGTGCTCGATGGCGCTGCCACCGCCACGCAGCCCGGCCGCGTTAAGGTTTTCCGTGGAGTGATCGGCCTTGCGGAACTGCGATGCCTCGGCAGGCGCGGAGTCGCCCCCCGTGGGGTGCAGAAACGTTTCGATTTGATTGTGACACTCCTGCACGTCTTGAGCCGAAGCCGCGGTTGCCGCTTTCTGCAGAAGTTTTTCAGGATTGGGGGAAGAGGCATCGATGCCCAGGCTCTTAAGCAACTCGTGAAAGAGATACGAAGTGATGCCACGCCACTCCGAGGTGCGATTGCGCAACTCCGCTTCGCTGCGCTTGCGATAATTTTCAAACTCTTGCAAAATGCCGCGCACCTGCGCCAGCTTCTCTTCATCGGGCAAGCGGTCAGGCAGTTGAAGGGCGCGCCTCGCCAGTTCGGCGCGAAACTCCTTGTAGACATCGCTGTCCACCTCGGGAACGCCCCGCGCCGTGCCCTCTACCACCAGGGTCAGGAAGCGTTCCGGGTTCGCCAGCTCGTCCGCGTCCTTACCCGCCGCGTTCGCCCCTCCCAATCCGGCAATCTGGCGCAGATTCATCCGGCAGACACTCCCACCATGCTTATCGGACGAATCCGCCGGGCCATCAGTCCCTGGCCATCCCAGCAGGACTCGGCGCGCAACCTCCGCCTCCTGTACACTGGATAGAAACCAGCGGAGTTAGCAGGTCAAACGCGGTTAGCGGAGCCAGCTCATCTCCGCTCCAGTCTGGCCCAGGAGGACATTTTCTTCCTGGCCGGCTGCAATTACCGATAAGGGACCGGATTAGTCGAAGACGATGAAGAGCAGACTTCCTGTAGGCATCCTGGGCGCGACCGGAATGGTCGGCCAACGTTACATTCAATTGCTCGAAAACCATCCCTGGTTCGAGGTCACCTGGATTGCAGCCAGCGACCGCTCCAGCGGCAAGCCTTATGGCGAGGCCGCCAAGTGGCGTCTGGACACGCCGCTGCCCGAGCGGATCGCGAAGATGGTCGTCTCGCCGGCTGAGCCCGATGCCGCGCCAAAGGTCATCTTTGCCAGCGTGGACGCCGCCATCGCACGCGAGACGGAACCGAAATTTGCCGCGGCCGGTTGCGCTGTGATCTCGAATTCCAGCGCCTTCCGCATGGCGCCCAACGTGCCCCTCGTGATCCCCGAAGTCAATGCCAGCCACCTGCACATGATCGAAGAGCAGCCCTGGCGCAAGCAGTCGGGCGGCTATATCGTCACCAACTCCAACTGCACGGTGATGGGCCCGGTGCTGGCTCTCAAGCCCATTGTCGATCGCTTTGGCATCGAGCAGATATTCGCTACCTCGATGCAGGCGGTCTCGGGCGCGGGCTACCCCGGCGTGGCTTCGATGGACATTCTCGACAACGTCGTCCCCTACATCGCCAACGAAGAAGAGAAGATGGAAGAGGAGTTGCTCAAGCTGCTTGGCAATCTGGAGGGCCACGCCGTCAAGCCGCTGGCTGCGCGCATGAGCGCAAGCTGCAATCGCGTTCCTGTGGTCGACGGCCACACGGTCTCGGTCAGCATCAAGCTTTCCAGGCCGGCGACGCGCGACCAGATCGTCGACGCCTGGTCCGAGTTCCGCCCGCTCGCCGGCCAGGATCTGCCCTTTGCTCCCGCGCAGCCCGTCGAATGGACGCCGCTCGCCGATCGTCCGCAGCCGCGCCTCGACCGCAATCGCGGCAAGGGTATGGCGGTAACCGTAGGCCGGCTGCGCCCCTGCGGCGTTCTCGATTGGAAGTTCACAGTGCTCTCGCACAACACCGTCCGCGGCGCGGCCGGCGCAACCATTTTGAACGCCGAGATGCTGATGAGCCTGGGCAAGCTGGAGCCGGTGGCCGCGGGAGCGGCGCGGGGCTGAACATCGCTGAAAGCCGATAGCTGACGGCTCAAAGCTCAAAAAAACTGGAAATCGCATGAACCTCGTAGTGATGAAGTTCGGAGGCACGTCGGTAGAGGATGCGGCGGCCATCGGGCGCACCGCGGCTATCGTCGCCGGGCGCGTGGCAAACGGCAAGAGCCCCGTCGTCGTGGTCAGCGCCATGGCCAAGGTCACCGATCAGTTGCTGCGCGCGGCGGCGGCGGCCTCAGAAGGCGACCGCGCCGGAGCGCTGGCCATCAGTTCCCGCCTGCGCGCCCGCCATCGCGACACGGCCTCCGACCTGGTGAAGAATGCAGCCTCGAGCGCCGCGCTCATCGTCACCATCGACGATAAGTTCGCCGCCCTCGATGAGGTGTTGCGCGGTCTGGCGGCCATTCGCGAGCTCACCCCGCGCATCTCCGATCTCATCGTCAGCTACGGCGAGCGTCTTTCGAGCCGCATCGTCGCGGCGGCCTTCCTGGAGCGCGGCATCGATGCGGCGCACGTGGACGCGCGCGAAATCATCGTCACCGATTCCGAATTTCAGAAAGCCGCGCCGCTCGACGGCCTCATCGAGAAGCGCGCCCAGGAAAAGCTGCTGCCCCTCGCGGCCGAGGGCAAAGTTCCGGTCATGGGCGGCTTCATCGCTTCAAACGAGGCGGGACTGACCACAACTCTCGGCCGCGGAGGATCGGACTACACCGGCGCACTGGTCGGAGGCGCCATCGACTCCGAGACCATCGAGATCTGGACCGACGTCGACGGCATCATGACGGCCGATCCACGCGTCTGTCCCGATGCCTTGCGCGTCAAGGTGATCAGCTTTGAAGAAGCGGCCGAACTGGCCTACTTCGGCGCCAAGGTCCTGCACCCGGCCACGATTCTGCCCGCGGTCAAGAAGAACATTCCCGTGCTCGTGCTCAACAGCCGCAACGCGGCATGCGAAGGCACGCGCATCGTCTCCGTGGCGCCGCATTGCAAAAGTCCGTTCAAGTCCATCGCGGTCAAAAAGAAGCTCACCATCATGGACATCGTGGCCAGCCGCATGCTCCTCTCGCACGGCTATATGAGCAAGATCTTCGCCGTCTTCGACAAGCACAAGTGCCCCGTCGACATGGTTTCGACCAGCGAGGTTTCCGTCTCGCTCAGCGTGGACTCGAACGCCAGTCTGCCCGAGATTGCCGCCGACCTGCGCACTCTTGCCGACGTGACCTTCGAAGGCAGGAAGGCGCTGGTTTGCATGGTGGGCGAGGACATTCGCGGCCAGAACGGCATCGCCGCGCAGGTCTTTAGCGCCATCCGGCACGTCAACGTGCGCATGATCTCGCAAGGCGCCAGCGAAATCAACATGAGCTTCATGATCGATGAGGACGACGCCGAAGAGGCGGTGCGCTCCCTGCACGCGGCCTTCTTCCAGGAGCCCGATCCGGCGATCTTCGATGTGGAAGCGCGGAAATCTGCCGTTAGTTCTTAGCTTCTAGCTGCTTTTGCCTACGCGAACATGTTCCTAGGAAGATGGAATTGTCATCCTGAGCGCAGGTCGCTTCAGCGGCCGAAGTCGAAGGATCTGCGGTTGTTCTTCGTCCGTTGATGAACCTGATCTACGCACCATAAGCTGAAGGCAAAGGGCTGAAAGCCTGGGTGCCCCATCCTTTCCGCATTTTGTGCGGAAAGGATGGGAGACCACAAGTGTTGGCCGGCAGTTTTTTGAGCTAGTAGCTAGAAGCTAGGAGCTGTTTTATGCTGTTTCTCGTTCTCGGGAAAGGGAAGACCGGCTCGCTCGTTGCCGAAGTGGCGCGTGAGCGCGGCCACGGCGTGCGTGCCCTCGACATCGGCGACAACCCGCATGCCTCGGCGCTTACGGCTCCAAATCTGGCCGGCATCGATGTTGTCATCGACTTCACCGCCCCCGAAGCCGCCGCCGAAAACGTCCGCGCGGTGCTCGCTCTGGGCGGTCGCATCGTGGTCGGCACCACGGGATGGTACCAGCATCTCGAAGAACTAAAGTCCAAAGCGCAAAAGGGCGGAGCCCTGCTCTACGGCACAAATTTCTCCATCGGCGTGCAAAAACTTTTCCGCCTGACCGCGGAACTGGCCAGGCTCGACGGCTACCACTTCTCGATCGACGAGACGCATCACGTCACCAAACTCGATGCGCCCTCCGGCACAGCCATCACGCTTAAGGAAATCATCCAAAAAGCCCAGCCCGGCGCAGAAGTGCCGATTGAGTCCCACCGCGAAGGCGACGCCAAGGGCGAGCACATCGTTACCGCCAAGAGCGCCTACGACACACTGCAACTGCGCCACAACATCGACGACCGCCGCTGCCTCGCCCTTGGCGCAGTCCGCGGCGCAGAGTGGCTGGCCGGCAAACAAGGTGCCTGGGACTTCCGCGAGATTTTCGACCAGCTTTAACTCGAGAAACACTCAAGTTTTGCATCTGCCCCCCAGGCGTTGGACATTGTGAGTGCCTCTCGATCGGAGACCCGCAGCCGCTGTGATGCGGAAATAACAAACATTGACAAATCCTGTTATCGGCCCCATGATCGATTCCAGGAGGCCGTCCCCATGAATGTTTCGCTCACTCGCGAGCTCGACAAGTTTATTGCCGCCAAGGTTGCCTCCGGGCGCTACACCTCGGCCAGCGAGGTGGTGCGCGAGGCGCTGCGGCTACTGGAAGAGCAGGATCGCACGCGCGCCGCGCGGCTGGAGGAATTCAATCGCGAGCTTCAGAGGCGTTTGCAGTCCGCGGATCGAGGAGATTTCGTCACGGCGGAAGAATCGTTTCGCCGCATCCGGGAGAGGTCCCGGCAGCGGAGGAAGCGCATCGCATGAGCAACTACGTCCTGACGCCAGAAGCCGACGAGGACCGGGCCGGCATCTGGGAGTATATTGCTCACGACGATATCGATGCGGCTGACCGCTGGGACACAAAGTTGCGCGACGCGTTCGAGATGTTAGCCAAGAATCCGCGCTTGGGTCACGCGCGTAAGGATCTTACGGATTCTCCCGTTCTCTTCTGGCCCGTGGGTGCGTATCTCATTCTCTATCGCGTTCGCAAGAAGCGCCTGGAAGTTGTGGCTATCACCCAGGGGGCGCGCGACATTCCAGCCTTCCTCCGCGAGCGCAACCAATAAGAATTCAAAGTCGATGAGTGTCCGCAGTCGGGCCTTCACCTCGGCGTCACCGAGCCGTTATAAACTTGATCTGTGATGGAAACTCGAGGCTGTGGTACCGCAATTGTGACGCCCTTCCGGGCGGATGGATCGGTGGATGAGCCGGCGCTTTGGTCGCTGGTCAACTGGCAGATCGAATCGGGAGTCGATTTTCTCGTGGTCTGCGGATCAACCGGCGAGGCCGCGACGCTCGACGAAGAAGAATGGCTGCACACCATTCGTCTCGTCATCGATGCCGCGGCGGGCCGGGTTCCCGTCTGGGCTGGCTGCACGCACAACGCCACGCGCGTTCTGCTGCGGCAAGCGGCGCTGCTCCGGCGCGTGCCCGGCGTGGCCGCCGTGCTTTCGGCCAATCCCTACTACAACAAGCCCACGCAGGAAGGGCAGTTCCAGCATTTCCTCGCCCTGGCGCGCGAGGTCGATCCGCTCCCCGTTTGCCTCTACAACGTTCCGGGACGCACCGGAGCGAACCTGGAGCCGGAGACCGTGGCGCGCTTGGCTGCTGCGGCCAAAAACATCGAGGCCGTCAAGGAAGCGAGCGGCAAGCTGACGCAGTTTGGCGAGCTGGCTCACCTGCTGCCGCGCGGCTTTAAAATCTTTTCCGGCGACGACAACCTGGGGCTTGCCGCCATCGCCGTGGGCGCGCACGGGTTGATCAGCGTCGCCTCGAACGAGGCGCCGGCAGAAGTGGCGCGCATGATTCACGCCGCGCTCGAAAATCGCTGGGACGATGCGCGCGACCTGGAGCGGCGCTTTGCGCGTCTCTTCGAAGCCAACTTCTGGGAATCGAATCCAGCGCCGGTAAAGACCGTGCTGAGCCTGATGGGCCGCTGCGGCGATACGCTTCGTTTGCCGCTGGTGCCTCCCACGCCTGCAACACGCGCCAAACTCGAACGGCTGGCCGGCGAACTCGGCCTCCTCAAACACACGCCGATTCCCGCAGGCGTTCGCTCGGAAGTTTATTAGACGACCCGGCTCGACAACCGGTTGACAGCAGTCAAAACAATAAACGGCGCGCGCCTGAAACTCTCGGGCGCGCTGCAACGTCTCAATAAAAATTGTCCCTCCACGCGCAACTATCTTCCATCGCCTCGTGTCATAGCTCAACGACGGCAGGATAGCGATTTTCAATCGCCGCTCGAATGCCGCCGCAAGTAAATTCAGGCGAAGGCTCCACACGTGAGCGCGCCCTGGAACTTTTTTCCCGCGAAGGTTGAGAGCCCTTGCCACGATCACGCTACCAGTGTGCGTGTGGCGCGGCTCGCAACCGGAGCGGCGTTCCGGGCTTGAGAGGCCGGCAAGTTGACTCTGCCCACCTCTCGTTTCGTTCCCGGTTGCGGATGCCTGCGGAAAGCGATGTACCTCGATGTCCTACCTTATTCGTGAAAAGCTCCTCAAGTTGGCGCTTTTGCCGCTGAGCGCAGCCCTCGCCGCCATGGCGGGTTGCACCAGTTCAATGGTTTCATCAGGAACCCAGACACAAACCAGTGCAGACGCTGGCCCGGCCTTTGTGGTTGGCACCGATGCGCCCCTGGCCTCGGTCGTCTCTCTGCAAGTCCAGCTCGAAAGTGTGGAGTTAACCAATAGCAGCGGTGCAACCGTCAACCTGCTTGCCGCGCCAGCCAATGTGGACTTTGCCCGTTACAACGGGCTGCAGGGTCTGGTGGATATGAACGACGTTACGGCAGGAACCTACACTGGCGTCACCATCCAGTTGGGAACGGCCACCATCGGCTATCTGAACACCACCACGACGCCCCCGAGCATAACCACGGAAGCCGCGACGCTAACTACGCAAACCGTCAACATCGTTCTCAACCATCCGCTGACGATTACCAGCAAAGCCTCCGGCGGCGTTCCTGTTGGTCTGCGTATGGATCTCGACCTGGCGCAATCGGTCGAAACCAATAACGGCGCCATCACCGGCACCGTGAATCCCACGTTTGACGTAACCACGGTGGCGCGCACCGACCAGGGTGCTCACATCGACGAATTGATTGGAGCGGTCACCACGCCACCCTCCAGCGCTACAGCTGCCTCGTTTGTGATCACGGGTCCCCACGGCGCACCGTTCACCATCAACGTCTCCAGTTCGACGGAGTGGGACGGCGGCGCAACAGAGGCCGGCCTGAACACCAACAGCATTGTGGCCGTGGCCGGGCAATTCGATCCCGCCGATCAAACGCTCGATGCCGACGAAGTAGCCATTATCTCCGACAAGGGCTTCTACGCAGGCGGCCTTATCACCTACGTCACCCCGTCGACCGGCGCGGCCAGTTCCTTTGACTTCTACACGCGCGGAGTGCTGCCCGATAGCACCGCCGTGCAGCTGGGCGATATCGCGCAAGTCAATCTCACCGGCAACGAAACCTACGGCATTTACTGGATGCACAACGCGTTCACCAACATGCTCTTCAATTCCAGTGCATTGACGCCCGGTCAGGAGATCACGGTGGGTGGCCAGGCCAGCGCCGAAACCAATCTGAATGCGCTCACGGTCGATCGTATCCACCTGCGCGCCTGGGGCTATAAAGGGACCATAGTTGCGGGCAGCGAGAACCCAGGGCATGGCACCTTCCAGATGCAGGTGACCGGATTCGCCGGCGTGGTGGTTCCGTCCACGGTTACGGTTTACCTGGGGCCGGCCTGCGACTTCCGCTACGGCCTGGGTGCCTTTAGCGACGTGGCCGACGGAGCAACCGTTCGCGTCGTCGGGCTGCTGCTCAAGAATCCGGCCAACGGACAATTGATGCTGCTGGCGCGCCACATCGACGGGCTCACCTTCAGCGACACGGCAGTGACCGCCTGGCAGTAAGCCAAACCTGCATGACTACGCCGGGGCCTCAATCCAAGCGGCTCCGGCGGTTTTTTTCAGGGTGACTTTGCCGCGCCAATACCTCGCGCCGAAGGTGAGGGCCGCGATTGGGATATGTCGAACCTCAACCCTTAACCTGCCAACCACTAGCTGTCCCGCCTTCTTTGTTACGCGTAGCTGCTCACCGCCGAGCTGCGGCTGCCGCGCTCCCTGGCCGCGCGCTCCACGTAGCCGCTCTTGCGCAACGCCGCCAGCGGATCGGCAGCCAATCCCCTCGCCTCGCGCCACGACCTTACTAGTGGACGCACATCTGTCCAGAAAGCGCCGCGGTAGAGTTCCTCGGCGGCCACCAGGTCGCACGATTGCTGCAGCTCGGCCAACTGCTTGCGGTCCACCAGCGCAGCCTTCAGGTAGAGTTCCTGCGCCGTGGCCACGGTCTGCACCATGGCCTCCATCTTGCCCTTCAGGTTGTGGCTCTGGTCGATCATGTACGCCACTTCGTGGGGCAGACCTTCGGACTGGGCGCAGTGGATTTCGTGAAAGATGCGGAAGATCTGGTACGGATCGATCGAGCCCAGCGTAAGATCGTCGTCGGCATAGCGGCGGTCGTTGAAGTGGAATCCGCCCAGCATGTTGGTATGCAGCAGCCACGCGACGATCTGTTCAATATTCTGTGCGTTGTAGTGATGGCCGGTATCGACCAGCACCCGCGCCTGAGGCCCGGCCGTGCACGCTAAGTGGCTCGACATGCCCCAATCGGCAATATCGGTGTGGTAGAAGGCGGGCTCAAATGGCTTGTACTCCACCAGCAATCTCTGCTCCGGCGCAAGGTGGCTGTGCGCGATCTTGAGCGCCTCCTCCAGCCACCCGATGCGCTTGCGCATGCTCTGCGTGCCCGGATAATTCGAGCCGTCTGCCATCCACAGCGAGATGTCGCGCGAGCCCAGAGCCTTGGCGATCTCGATCGACGCCAGCAGGTGGTCGAGCGCCCGCTTGCGGATCTCCGCCAAGGGATTGCACAGCGAGCCGAACTTGTACTCCTGGTCCTGAAACAGGTTGGGATTGATCGATCCCGAGCGCACGCCGTAACGCTTTTCGATCTGCTTCACTTCCGCCACGTCCTCGAGGCCGTTGGGCAGGTCCCAGAGCACGTGCAGCGCTACGGTGGGAGTCACGCCGGTCAGCTTGTTGACTTCTCCCGCGTCGGCAAACTTCTCTTCAATCGTCGTAGCCGCGGCCGCCTGCACGAATTTCCCAAAGCGCGTGCCGGTGTTTGAGAATCCCCAGGAGGGAATCTCGATCCGGAAAGAATCAAGCGCCTTGAAGGCGAGTTCCTGGGTTGCCGATTGCGAATCATTCATCGTCCCACTCCACTTCCGGATCCTGAAGTCAGTGCCCCTTGGCCGACCCGGCATCCAGGTTCCTGTCATCAAAAGAGAAACATCCTCTCATCATAAACAGGCTGCCGCCCCAAGCGCCCATAGGCGAGGCGCGTCCGCGGTGTGGGATGAAACCGGGCGCATCTGGCCAGTTCCCGAAGGCAGCGGCAAGAGCGATCCCCAGGGCATAACCGGCGAAACTTCCCCTCCAGGCCCTTTTGCTTGTCAACATTTCCCCTCTTCGCTGCGTCTAACCTGGCGAGTCTGTTTGTCCTACGCGCAAGAGCGGACACACTCGCGCCTTCATTCGGCTTCAAACATTCGGATATGCACAGTTTCGAGCTCAATCGCCGCAGACTGGGACGCCGCAACTCCGGCCGCCGGAAGCAGGGCCTTCTATTCCCAACCTGGCACAGATTGCCGGAACGGCCCGCGTCACCAGCCAGCCGGGCGCTCTTCCCGGCCAGCGGCCGCCTTATGATGGTCTTGTCCTTCAACTCGTCCCTTCGACGCAAGCCCACAAGGCCTGCGCAGGTCTTTTCAACTTGTATGGCAACTCTTCCCGATTTCCAGGGTCGTTCTCAAGAAAGGGTTCAGGACCAACCACTATGATCAAGCTGCGTTCGCTCCCCCTCTACGTGTTGGCCAGTGTCTTGCTGATTCCAGCTTTTGCCCAGGGACAAGGCGTGGCGTCTGCCGCCCGCATCCTTAACCGTGTTGACGAATCTCAGTTGGTCTCGCTCCGCGGCAACACCCCTCGCTTTGCCAACGCCCGGCACGACCAGGGCAGGGTGGCGGACGACCTGCCCATGACCGACCTGATTCTGGTCCTCAGCCGCAGCGCTCAGCAGCAGGCTGCTTTCGATGCCTACGTGGCCAGCGAATACGACCCCAACTCGCCCAACTTTCACAAGTGGCTCACGCCAGACCAGATCGGCGAGCAGTTTGGACCCTCTCAGACCGACATCCTCACCATCACCAACTGGCTCACCGGCCACGGACTCACCGTATCCGAGATCACGCGCGACCGCATGTCCATCCGCTTCAGCGGCTCGGCGGCGCAAGTCCAGAGCGTCTTCCACACCGAGATTCACAATCTCAACGTCAACGGCCAGGCGCATATCGGCAACATGAGCGACCCGCAGATCCCATCTGCGCTCGCTCCCGTAGTCGTCGGCGTCAAGTCGTTGCATAATTTCTTCCCCAAGCCGCTGCACCGCAGGGGGCAAACCGTCCAGCGCGACGCGGCGTCGGGGCAATGGGCGCGCCCGGCTGCGGTGGGCGCAGTGAGCCAGGCGGGCGCAGATTCCACCAGGCCTCCGCTCGGCGCAGGGCAGGCCTCTCGTGCGCCCCTGCCGCAATTCGGCATCAGCGCTTCTTCAAGCGGCTATCCTTACCTGGTTGAAGATGTTGGCCCCTGGGACTTCGCCACCATCTACAACATTGCGCCGCTATGGAACGCGGGCATCGACGGCACCGGCCAGACCATCGCCATCGCCGGAACCAGCGCCATCGATCTGGGCGAAACCAGCACCCAGGTGACCGGCGCAAACGGCAACGACGACATCCGCACCTTCCGTACCTTTTTCAATCTGCCCACCACCAACTCCTGGAACACGCCTATCCAGGTCTCCGGCAACAGCCAGCCCCTTACCGTGTGCACCGACACGACCGGAACCCAGCTCTGCGGCATCAACGATCTGCTCGAGAACTCGCTCGACGTCGAGTGGTCGGGCTCCGTCGCCAAGAACGCGCAGATTGTGCTGGTGGCCAGCTACCCGGCTTCGGCCTCCGACGATAACCTCTACGACTCTGAGAGTTACATCGTCGACAATGTGGGCAACCCCAGCTCTCCCGTCTACGGCGTACACGTGATGAACGTCAGCTACGGCGCATGCGAACTCAGCATGGGCACAGCCGGCAATGTGCAGTACTACGATCTGTGGCAGACGGCCGCCGCCGAAGGTCTCGCGGTCTTTGTGGCCTCGGGCGACTCCGGCTCGGCAAGCTGCGACGATGGATATAACTTTGCGGACTATGGGAATACAGTGAGCGGCATCGCCTCCACGCCCTTCGATACCGCAGTAGGCGGCACCGACTTCAACTGGTGCGCGCCCCAGAACTTCTTCAACTCTCCCAATACGGAGTGCACCGCTTCCCCCTACTGGAACACGTCGAACAACTCCACCAACCAGTCGAGCGCCAAAAACTACGTGCCCGAGGTGCCCTGGAACGACACCTGCGCCAATCCCCTGGCTCTGACGTGGGAGCAGGACATCGCCAATGAGATATATGGCATCTCCGCATCGAGCGTCTCAACCCCGGAACAGGCATGCAACTTCATTTACGACTACAGTTATACCGGCTACCAAGGCACCGTCCCGGGCCTCGGGTCCACTTACCCGTACGGCGAATATCTCCTGGAGGTCGTCGGCGGCAGCGGCGGCGCCAGCAGTTGCGTTGTCAACACCACCAACCCGGCAAGCTCAACTCTGGGAAGCTGCACCGCGTCCACAGGCGCGGGCAGCACCGGCGTCACCTCGAATCCCGATACCGGCGCATCCCAGGCCTCCGTTGCCACCTACAACAACGGCTGGCCCAAGCCGTCGTGGCAGACGGGCGTCACCGGCATTCCCACCGACGGCGTTAGAGACGTCCCCGACGTCAGCTTCTTTGCTGCCGACGGTTTCCTGTCGAGCAGCGCCTATCTGGTCTGCGTATCGCAGGACACCGCCGGCTACGGCACTGGCATTCAGCCGTGCAGCTATTCGAGCAGCGTAGAGCCGTTTGCCGAGGAGGTGGGCGGAACTTCGGTGGCCACGCCGGCCATGGCGGGTATCATGGCCCTCATCAACCAGAAGAGCGGCGCGGCGCAGGGCAGCCCCAATCAGGAACTCTACGCGCTCGCGGCAAAGCAAACCTGGAGCAGCACCTGCACCTCCGAAAATGCCACCACCAGCGACGGCTGCTACTTCAACGACATCGACAAGGGCACCAACGCCATGCCCTGCGATTACGCCGACCGAACTCCCAACTGCGTGGCCTCGCAATCCACGCTCGGGAGCGCGGACCAGATCGGCATCCTCAGCGGCTACAGCGCCGGCACGGGCTACGACGAGGCTACCGGCCTCGGCTCGCTCAACGTGGCCAACGTGGTCAACGCGTGGCAATCGACCACTGGTAGCGCAACCGCCAATGTCATTGTGAGGCCCAGCGCCACCACGCTCAACGCAGATAACTGGCTCGCGGTCACAGTGATGGTAGCGAGTAATGCAGTGGGGGGAACAGCGCCGACGGGTGGGATTAGCCTAATCGCAACCTCTGGCAGTGGGCCTGCGCTTATTACGCTGACAGGAACGTTGAATAGCAGCGGAAGCTACACGTTCAACATCCCCCCGAACACACTCAGCGCTGGGACTGATCTCCTTACTGCCAACTACGGAGGCGATTCAACCTACGGGATTGCAAGTAACTCTGCCCAGGTCACGGTCTCTACTTCGTCCCTCACCGCCCCAACCGTCACCGTCACCCCGACCCCGGCCAGCACCGACTCCAACGCAGCTCTCAGCGTCAAGGTGACTATCACGCCAGCGTCTCCAACTCCCACCGGAACCGTCTCCCTCAGCGGCGGTGGATACAGCTCCCCGGTTCCATGGCCGGCCCTCTCCGGCGGCTCTTACACCTTCACCATTCCAGCCAATACGCTTAGCGGAACGGCAAGCGGCCAGGCGGACACCCTGACTGCAACCTACAGCGGCGATGCCAACTACGCTGCGAACACCGGCCAGAATAGCGTCACCGTCCTTGAGTCCACATTCTCGCTTAAGCCCGGATCGCCGAGTTCGTCGAGTGTGACTCCGGGCCAGTCCGCGACTGTCTCCGTCGCGGCTACGGCCGTCAACGGCTACACCGGTACGGTCACCTTGAGCTGTGCGCAGACCAGCACCACGGCGACCGGCAGCGATGGCACTACATGCACCGGCAGCGGGAACGGCCAGGTCAATCTCGCCACCTGCGGCAACAGTTGCAGCGTGACCTTCACCATCGGCACCACGGCGCCCGTCGCCGCGGCCTTGGCCCGTCCAAAGCTGCCGGGCGGCGGCAATAAGGGCCCCGGCGGTGAATTGCTGGGCGCGGGCTCAGGAGCCGTCCTCGCCTTGCTCGTCTTCTTCGGCATCCCGGCCCGCCGGCGTAGCTGGCGCAATATGCTCTCCGTCCTCATTGCCCTCGCCGCAATCGGCATCATGACAGGCTGCGGCGGCGGAAGCAGCGGTGGTGGTGGTGGAGGCGGCCAGGGCGATCCCGGCACAACCGCCGGAACCTACACCTATACGGTCACGGCTTCGGCCAACCCGTCGGTCACTCCCACCGTCACCAGTACCTTCACGGTGACCGTGAACTAGAACCATCCAGCAAGACCACCCGTCGGGCCCTTCCTCAGGAAGGGCCCGATTTTCTTGTCCATATTTGCCGGTAATTTCCCCCTCCCGGCGCACAATGAAACCAGAGATCGGAGAACATG
>Ga0326727_10010122_pt1 | contig 22657 bp, 12 predicted proteins | sample MB2enrmetagenome_FD_207643 | JGI IMG/M metagenome (GOLD analysis project Ga0326727, IMG submission 207643) | Lab enriched peat soil microbial communities from McLean, Ithaca, NY, United States - MB29MY | ecosystem: Environmental > Terrestrial > Soil > Wetlands > Peat | place: USA: New York...
GACCGAGAAAATACTGGCCGGCCACGCCGGACGTGACGCCGTTTCGCCCGGCGACAACGTCTGGGTAAACGTGGACGTCCTGATGACCCACGATGTCTGCGGTCCGGGCACGATCGGCATCTTCAAGCACCACTTCGGGAAGGACGCCAAGGTCTGGGATCGCGAAAAGCTCGTGCTCATTCCGGACCATTACATTTTCACCGCAGACAGCATGGCGAACCGCAACGTCGACGTATTGCGGGCATTCGCGGCCGACCAGCAGCTGCCCTACTTCTATGACGTGGGCACCGATCGCTATAAGGGCGTTTGCCACATCGCGTTGCCGGAGGAAGGCCACACGCGTCCCGGCGAAGTGCTGTTCGGCACCGACAGCCACACCTGCACGGCTGGTGCTTTCGGCGAGTTCGCCACGGGCATCGGCAACACCGACGCCGGTTTCATCATGGGCACCGGCAAGTTGTGGGTGAAAGTGCCGGCCACCATGCGCTTCATCTTCGAAGGGACCTTGCCACCTTACTTGATGGCGAAAGATCTCATCCTGGCAATTATCGGAGACATCGGCTGCGACGGCGCGACGTATCGGGCGATGGAGTTCGAAGGCGAGGGAGTCTATGCCCTCAACATCGAAGAGCGCATGACGCTGTGCAACATGGTTATCGAAGCCGGTGGCAAGAACGGTGTGATTGCACCGGACCAAGTGACGCTCGACTACGTCGATGCGCGTAACAAAGGCAAAAAGCCGTACACCGTCGTCAAAGCCGACGCGGGCGCAAAGTACGACTTCGAAAAAGTCTATGACGTCAGAAAGCTGCAGCCCGTCGTTGCCAAGCCGCATAGCCCGGACAATAAAGCCTTTGCCAGCGACCTGCGCGGCACCAAGGTCGAGCGAGCGTATATCGGCTCGTGTACGGGTGGCAAAATGACGGACTTCCGGGCCGCCGCGGCGATTCTCAAGGGAAAAAGCGTCCGCATCGATACGTTCGTCGTCCCGGCGACGACTGAAGTAGCAGCTGGTCTGAAGTCAGAGCGGTTGAACGGACAGACGCTTGAGGAAGTGTTCCTGTCGGCCGGCGCGAAGATCGGACCGCCTTCATGCGCTGCTTGCCTGGGCGGGCCAAGCGACACATTCGGCAGACTGAACCAGCCAATGAGTTGCATCAGCACGACGAACCGCAACTTCCCCGGGCGCATGGGACACAAGGAAGCCAAAGTTTATCTCGCTAGTCCGCTGACCGTGGCTGCCAGTGCCCTTCGCGGCGAAATCACCGATCCGCGCGAATTCGTCGAGTAAAGCAGGCGCGCATATCGAACAGATTGAGTCCGGGATGAAAGCTAAAGCCAATTCGACGGGCAGAGCGGCCGGTAATGGCCACACGCAAGCAGCCGCGGCCAGGGTGCGCGCACGCGAATTGACTATTGAGGAGCTCATTATTCAGGATGACGAGCCGGTGGATAATATCCTGGTCGAGAAGCAACAGCGGCTGCTTACCGAAGCGTTGACCAGTTCTTGGAAAGGCCCCGGCAAAGGCCGGCCATTTGCCGTCTTTGCCAACGTCGGGCTCTTTCCGGAGAAGAAGCAAACACCGCTCGTGCCGGATGCGATGCTCGTCGTCGACGTCGCCTGGAAGGTCGACCGGAAACGCAAGGAGACCCTGTCGTACTTCCTTTGGATCGTCGGCAAGCCGCCCGACGTGGTCATCGAAATTGTCTCGGATCGCCGCGGCGGCGAGGCAAGTTACAAGATGACCCGCTACGCGAAAATGGGAGTGCCTTACTACGTCATTTACGACCCCGAACAATGGTTGAAAAGCGACGAATTGAGAGTATTCGAGCTGGACCGAAGTGCGTATCGACCGCTGCCGAAGCCCTGGTTTTCGGACGTCAAGCTGGGATTGAAGTTGTGGGAAGGGCGGTACGAGGACATGTCCGAACGCTGGCTCCGTTGGTGTGATGCGCGAGGTCGAGTGATACCGACAGGTGCTGAGCGCGCCGACAGTCTTGAAGCAAAATTGCGCGAGTTGGGTTACGAACCGTAATCGAGAGATCGAGATCGTCAAAATGCAATCGATCATCACCGGCAAAGCGTACGTCCTGGGGGACAACGTCGATACCGACCAGATCATCCCGGCTCACTACCTAACGCTAAACCCGGCCATTCCTGAGGAATACAAGCAACTCGGCAAGCACGCGCTGGATAGCGTGCCGCCGTCTCAAGCCGGGCTTCCCAAGGGGCATGTGCCGTTCCATACGGGCGAGGCAGTTCCGCCGTACAAGGTGATCGTCGCCGGCAAGAACTTCGGCTGCGGTTCATCGCGTGAGCATGCACCGATCGCTCTCAACGCGGCTGGCATCGGTGCGGTCGTCGCGGAGTTCTATGCCCGCATTTTCTATCGCAACGCGATTAACGGCGGCCATCTGCCGCCGTTCGAGTGCGAAGAGCGGCTTTGCCAACGCGTCTGCACCGGCGACGAAGTTCGTCTGGACGTCGCCGCTGGCGTGTTGCAGAACCTGACGACCGGTGAGACCTATCGCTTGCGGCCTCTCGGCGATGTTGCTCCAGTGTTAGAGGCGGGCGGTATCTTTAATTACGCGCGAGCAGTGGGAATGTTACAACCGACGCATCCGGAGACTTCGCATTAACAACGTGCCGCCGGTCCGGTAAAACGCAGTCGGCACGCGCGATGCTCGGGATAGCACCCGCTTCAAATGCGATTCCTGCCGAAGTAATTCTCCTCCCTGACGGATCTCTTTGACACGCCCAAGGCACTGGACACACTCCGGCGCGCACTCAACAATGACAAGGGAGGAGGACGTTCTTTGATGCCGCCGGCCGGAACCGTTGCATGCCCCTATTGCAACGCATTCGTACCTGTACCGACAAGCAGCGGCGCTGGCCGCCGGCTGTCGTGCCCGCGCTGCGGGGAAACGTTTGCCTATCTGCCTCGCGAGGGAGAGCCGACCCCGCGCGCCGAGGCTTTCACGGCGACCCCGCCAGTCGGTATCACGACGGAGCCTGCGCCGCCGGCCACTGACTCTTTCAAGGCGAAGGCACAATTCCTGTTCCGAGCTCTGCTCGTTATGGGTGGCGTGCTGGTTTTCGTCGCTGCGGCATACATCAATTCTCTGGTCTCCAACGGGCTGCCATTCGACATTCGCACGTTTTCCGAAGTGGCGGCGCCGCTGGCAATCCTCTGGGGCGCGGTGGGCGGGACGGGATTCCTTTGGCTGTGGTTTTTCCGTGTCCGCCGCTCGAACGGCGCCACCTTACTTTTCATCGTCGGTAATATGCTTGCGCTCGCCCTATTGACACTGGGCGGTGCTCTGGCAACCAACGGCTACCGTCGTCATCTGGATGCCGGCCTCCCCGGACGTCCGAGGCGTTCACCGGTCATCGAAGAGACGGTCCCGCCCGGCCCGGTCACAGTGGCGCCGGGGAACCTGGCAGCCATTCGATATTTACCATCCAAAATCGACCTTCTTGCCGGCGTTCACGTCGCCGAACTACTGGATAACGTGGCTGACCGCAAGTTGGTTGAAGAACCGTTAAAATTCGGCAACCAGGATGTCAAGTTGTCCGATCTGGCCGGAAGGTTCGGCCTTCAGGCTGGCGACATCGATCATTTTGTTGTCGGCGTTCGCAGCGACGAACTCCTGTCCGTCATTATTGTGGTGCGTTCTCGCCAGGGTTACGACCGCGAAAAAGTGAAACACGCTCTCAAAGCCAAGGGTGTTCCCGGACCGCCCGGCGGCCGAACGCTCTATAAGGTGTCGTTCCCCTCAGAGAACCTGTCATCTTTTCTGTGGTGCGCCGACGATCATACATTTCTGATCAGTCTGGCTCAGGAGCTAATCGAAACTGCCAAGATTCCGACTGATTCTTCGCCGGACCCGCTGGTCCCGGAAGTCCGAGCTGTATTAAACGAACGCATTCGCCCGGTTGGCCAGCTTTGGATCGCCGGCTATTCGCCGGACTGGACGAAGACAGTTGCCGGAGGAATACTCCTCGGCCGCATGCCCGAAGCATTACAAAAGCAATTTGCCGCTGTTCGTACGATCGGCGTTTGGACGGTAAGTCAAGAAAAGACTCTAGAGCTCAACACCGCAATGCGCTGTGACAACGAGAAAAGCGCCGAGCGTATAGAAAAGTGGTTCGCAAGCCGGAAGAGCGACAAGTACCAACCCGCGCTCGTGCGCGATGGCAATTGGCTGTCATTACAAGTGCGAACCGACATCGATTCATTTCGCAGCTTACTGGCCCAGTGACATGTTAGAATCTCGAAATGCGCTTCCCCATTCACCGTAAAGTTCTTCTGGTCCAACTGCCGATTCCTCCGCTTGGCCCGGCGCCGGTTCGCGGCAACGTACCTCTGGCCGGCGCCTACCTGAAGTTGTGGGCGGAGCAACGCGGCCTTGGCAGCGATTATGCGATCGAGTTGCTTCCGACCATACTCGCCAATAACCTCGGTGACCGTGCGCTGGCAGCCGAAATTGCTCGCCGAGATCCCTGGCTCGTCGGCTTCACGTGCTACCTGTGGAATATCGAGCGCACGTTGTGGATCGCCCGCGAATTGAAGCGGTTGCGGCCGGGTGTTCGCATCGTCCTGGGCGGACCCGAGGTGACGCCCGACAATCGCTGGTTGCTGGAAACCGGCGACTATGATTTTGCGGTAATCGGCGAGGGCGAGCAGACCTTTGTCAGCTTGCTCCTCGGCTTGCTAGGTGATGACTTCCCGCCCGTTCCAGTCGCCGGGTTGTACGTTCCACCCACGACGGGATCTCGCTTTCAGCCGCAATTGCTGCCCGCTTTTCGCACACCCTTACCGGATCTAGACAGGCTCGGCTCGCCTTACGTCGCCGGCATTCTGGACGCGGCCGACGAAGGGATGATGTTGCTGGAAACGACACGCGGCTGCGTCTTCAAATGCAAATTCTGTTACTACCCCAAGTCATACGACAAACAATACTACCTCGCGCGCGAGCAGATTCTTGCGGGCTTACGTCACGCCGCGGAGCATGGCGCCGGCGAGGTCTTTCTGCTCGATCCCACATTGAATCAGCGCCGTGATTTCGCGGATTTTTTGCGAATCTTGGCAGAAGGCAACCCCGGCCGACGATTCTCTTATTTCGCGGAATTGCGCGGTGAAGGAGTTAACGAAGACACGGCCCGGCTGTTACGCGATGCAAACTTTACCGAGGTAGAGGTCGGCCTGCAGTCGATCGAACCGGACGCGATGACGCGCATGGACCGGAAGAACAACTTGAAGGCGTTCGAGCGCGGCGTCCGTGCAATGATGAACCAAGGGATTCGCGTTAAGGTCGATCTGATCGTCGGCCTGCCCGGTGACACGCCGGAGTCAGTCCGCCGCGGCCTGCATTATCTGCACGATGGTGGATTGGTTACCGATCTTCAGGTGTTCAACCTGGCGGTGCTGCCCGGGACGGCATTCCGTGAGGAGGCCGGGCAGCTTGGACTCGTTTATCAACCGCGGCCGCCCTATTACGTGCTGCAGACGCCGGCGCTGTCGCGGACCGATCTGTACGCATTGATGGAAGAAGCGCAACAATTATTCGAGCTCGAATTCGATGCCCAACCGCCGCCGGTCCTCGATTTCGAGCCGGGCGATCATTCGCGAGTTTGGCGAGTCGACCTTGATGCCAGGGCCGGCTCCTCGGTCCCGCCTGTCGAGTATCGTGCGCAGGCTTACACCCTCTGGATGCAATCCTGCCAGCTCGATGGTCGCGTCGAACAGATCCAAGCCTTGATTCGCCAAGTGCTCGGCCCCAATCCATTCACGACGCTTCAGGTTGTGCTGGAGCCAAGAGAGCCGATTGATGTTGCAAGCCTCTGCAGCCGCATTTCACCGCGTCTGCTGGAGAGACTGACGGCGACGTGTCAGGAAGTTCCGACCTATCTCGACAAGTTCTACGCTCTCCAGCCCGGACGGCCGAATGGCGCCAAGCGGTTGCTCCTCGTTTTGCCGATCGAGCTGCGCCGAGTCATACCGGAAACGTGGGTGGAGGATATCACGGAGCTTGCGACGGTCGTCTGGCAAGCGGAAAGCGATCCGATGACAGAGTTGGCACTCGGGCCAGGGGAGTTTGTGTGGGTGAGTCAATCGGTCGTTGTCAGCAATCGAGTAGCGGTTGTCGGATAATGAGCGGACAAAACGATGTCCGGAATTGTGACAGACTACTTCGGGCGACCGCTTTTCCCTCTCCCCTTTGTAGGCCTTTGTGGGAGAGGGCAAGGGGGAGAACGGGTTTCTCACTCGTGCACTTCTTCCCCCCCACCCCGACCCTCCCCCACAAAGGGGGGAGGGAGAAAAGCGCGGCTGGTTCCCTCCCCACTCGTGGGGGAGGGTTAGGGTGGGGGGGCGGGTCGTGCGGGCGCGTTTTCTGTGGTGTTCGCTCATCGCCGGGGCTCGATGTAAGGTTTTGTTTCTGGACTATTGGAGTTCGTTCATCGACCTTCGCACCCCACCCACCCCGACCCTCCTCCACAACGGGGGGAGGGAGAAGTAGCTCCTCTCTCTCCCACAAGGGGGCTGGAAAAAGGTGGCTTCCGGCGACTTTCATTCCCGGGGGTGAGTAGCGCGACGTTTGCGGTTACGCCTGGAAGAGCTGTGCTATGGGTCGGCCGGCATTTAATCGCACCGGGCGGTTCTGAACGTCGCGGATTTCCGTTTCCGGGTTCACGCCCAAAGCCTCGTAGACCGTCGCGCCGACATCGTAGGGTGTGTAGGATGTCGTCACTGGAAACGCGCCGATGCGATCCGAGGCGCCGATCACCCGGCCGCCGCTGACGCCGCCACCCGCAAACAGGCCGGAATAGACGGCTGCCCAGTGGTCGCGCCCCGGCTGGGTCGAGCCCGGCAGCGTCGACACACGCGGGGTTCGACCGAACTCGCCCAGAGCTGCCACTAAGGTGTCATCGAGTCTGCCTTCTGCTTCCAAATCGTCGACGAGTGCAGCCAATCCCTGATCCAGCCAGGGAAGAAGATGTCCCTTCAGACGACCCCAGTTGTCCGCATGTGTATCCCACGTCTGCACGATGCCCATATTGGCCTGGACGATCGATACACCGGCCTGGACCAGCCGGCGGGCCAGCAACAGCGATTGGCCGAACATGTTTCTGCCATAGCGGTCGCGGACTCGGTCCGGCTCGCGCTCAAGGCGGAACGCTTCCGCGACACGTCCGGATGTCAACAACTCGAACGCACGTCGCTGATGCCCGCGGAATGGCTCGCTGGCGCCTGTCATGGCGTCGAGCTGATCGAGGAGCACTTTGCGCTGACCCATACGCGCGCCATCCGCATCGGCCGGTAGAGCAAAGGCGTCCATACGAAACGCCGGCGAATTCGGGTCCTGCGTGACTAACAGGGGGTCGAAGCCAGGTCCGAGAAATCCGCCGTGCTGTCCGGGCCACGTCAGCGGGCCTTCGATCAACGCGTGCGGCAGGGTAACGCCGGCAGGCAGTCCATCTTGCCGAGGGCGGGTCATGCTGAGACCCGCTGCATAACAGGGCCAGTCGCGCCGTGACAAAACATTGTCGAGATCGGTAGAGCGCTGATTCGGCATCGGAGCGCCGGTCAACAGCCGATGCGTGGCGGGCAGGTGCCCGTTGTCGCCGTGAGAGAGCGAGCGCACCAGTGCCCAATGCTTCATCCGAGCCCCGAGGGCCGGCAGGTGCTCGCAAATCTGGATACCGGGCACAGCAGTTGATGCAGGTTTGAATTCACCGCGGATTTCGGCTGGCGCTTCGGGCTTTAGATCGAGCGAATCGAGATGGCTGGCGCCGCCGGTGAGCAGGACCAGTATGACCGACCGCGAGCGGCCGTGCTCGTTTTGCCGTGCCGCTGCACTCGTTCGGCCGGCGTAGAGCGCCGGCAGACTAATGCCCAGCAAACTACTGGCGCCGACCTGAAGCAATTCGCGACGATTCAGCCACGGATGGGAAAGCATGCAGAAACTCGGTGGGGATGGGCGTCCGGCAGGCGGGCGGGCTAGGGAGGTGAAAGAAGTATACCGTCCGCTTTGCTCTCTTGGCAACCGCAGTGAGATAGAAAGACATGCTTGCGCCTTGCATCAAAGGCTTCGGCTTCTGATAATCCCGGTGGCGTGTCTGATCGGGCGCTAGCTCGCGCCTTGTCCGGGAAAGGATGGAACCGCATGGCGGGTCTCCGTTGGTCGCCCGCGCTTCTCTTGCTCGCTTTAATTGCCGCAAGCGCTCCTGCGCAAGGAATCGTCGTTAACGGCGGCTCGTTCACTCACGGCCACGGCAAGAGCGGCAAATCCTTGACGTTCTCGCTCGGCTCCGCGAGTGGCTATGGCTACGGGACGAGTCCCTATTACTCGTCGTTCGGCGGATCGCGCGTGACAATTATTTCTTCGACACCACAAGTAGTCGTAGTTCCCATCGTTATTCTGCAACGCCCATCGGATCAAAGCGCCGATACGCCGCTCGATGCTCCGCGCCGTTTGCCGGATCGTCGCGATCAGCTGGATGACCTCCGGCAGGTTCCGCCGCAAGCGGGGCAGAACGCCGGACCGTTTAGACCGCGAGATGCCGACAAGCCGAACGCGCCACCGTCACCGGTGATTCCCGAGTTGCCACCACCGGGCCCGGCAAAGCCTCCGGAAGCGGAGCGACCTGTAATCCCTGAGAATGCGACACTTCTTGAACGTGGCCGAGCTGCTTTCGCGGCAGGAGAGTATGGTCGGGCGGCCGATATCTTCCGCCGCGCCGCGACTGCTGACGCGACCGACCCGCAGCCGCTTCTCTTCCTCATTCAAAGCCAAATTGCCTTGGGAAAGTACAGCGTCGCATCGGAAACGGCTCGATCAGCCGTAGAGCACTTCCCGCGCTGGACCGAGCTGGCTCTTCGACCGATCGAGCTTTACGGCGCGCACGCCGACGACTATCGATCGGATTTGATGCGGCTCGACGAGACGCTGGCCGCTCATCCCGATGACTCTGTCCTGCTTTTCCTGGCCGGACATGCGCTATGGTTCGACGGGCGCAAGGATGAGGCGAGGGCGCTTCTTCGCAAGGCAGCGCGAACTTTTCCAATCGCCGAGCGTTTCTTGCGCGCGGCTCCGCTGACATTCTTATGACAGCGATTTAGCTTTTCGATTCGACCGACTGAGAATTCTTTAGCTGGCGGAGTTGTTGCGTGTTTCGCATGCTAAGGAGAAATGCGGCCAGGCCGAAAACGAATCCAAAGCCCGCGACAATATCCTTGATCGTCACGCGCGTCGACCGATCGGCGAAGGGCGACTGTTGATCATCGAGGCCTGCGCTGTTTTGGGCTGCATCCGGCGCGTCACCCGTCGTTGCCGCCTTCGGGATAAGCAATTCCTTTCGATGACCTGCTCCGGCCGCAACGACGACTCGCAGCGCCTCGGAGCGTTTGGATTCGAAACTGAACAAGCCTTTGTCGTCGAGTTTCCCTTCCAGCACGAGCTGCCCGTCAGCTCGGAAAACCTGGACCGTGGCGCCTTGCGGAGAATCGCCTGTCAGATCGAACCAACTCTCGATCTGCACCCGGCCATCGGCCAGGATTCGGTACTCTGCTTCGAGACGATGAGCGCGAGCCGAACCCGGAACTGCCAGTCCGGTCAGTAGAGACAGTAAGAGTACAAATGGAGGCGTGATTTTGCGGGAAAGTGCAGCGGGCTCCGCCGCACGGTACTCGGCAAGGACGGCCAGTGGCCGGGCTTCCGGTCTTGGTGCATTCGGCGCCGGTTCGTATTCGCCCAACATCTCCGGTTTCACTTTGGCCAGGAAACTAACCGTAAATCCAAGCACGATCCCCTCGAATGCCGCAATCGGCAAATGAGTGACGAACACGAGTAGAACGATCGTGCGCCAGTCTTCCTGACCTCCCGCCCACAAGACAATCGCGTTCAGCGTGGCCGTGGCCAACACGGAGAATAAGCCCAGGACAAGACCGACAGAAAACTCCGGGTCCGTTCTTTCACGTCGCTCTAACCAAACTACGCCCAGCGCCACGATCGACGCTCCAACCACTACGGCCGGGTGAAACGACAGACGCAGGGCTGGCTCCGTGTATAGCTGCGCGACACTCGTCAACCGATTGCTAAAGAGCAACGCCGTGCTGAAGACGAGGCAGTAAAGCCACGCCAACGCGCTGACAAAAACGACCAAAGAGCGGACAAAGGAATGTCGAAAGACCGCTGGCCCGCGAAGCACACGAAACAAGCCGCAGGCCGCGAGCGCCGGCAGCGTCATCACACATGCATTGATCCCAAGGGTGCTGATCCCACCGTGGCCCAGAAAGACAGCTTGCAGGAAGAGTCCGATCGGTATTGCCACGGCGGCGCGGCGGCCGAGGACGACTCCAACCAAGCCATTCAGCAGCAAGTGAGCAGTGGTCGGGCCGATGCGAATGTGAATGAGGGACGCGACGAAGAAAGCCGCGGTCAGCAGCGCGATTCGTGGGATTTCTTCGTCTCGGACGCGCCAGCATGCCGGCAGCATCAGCAGCACCATGACCACAAACCCCGCCAGAAGCCAGGGCCCGGTCAGCACGCCGTCCGAGATGTGAACCGCCCAGGGCAAAGCGCCCATGACGCACCCTATTTAGCCGGCTTTTCGTCGACAAAAACCCACAGGGTAGACCGCTGCAGCACCGGCCGTTGCTTGCCTTCCCGGGCTAGCGTTCCACCGGGGCGGACAGCGGTCAGGCACCACCAACCGGCCTCTGTCAGAGTGCCGGTGACCACGCCGTTCTTGTCGGCGCGAGCCGTGCGCGTGACCTGTTCGTCGGGTGGCAGTTCCTTGGGAGGGCGCGGATTGTAGTGCTCGATTTCGATCGGACGAGTTGTGGCTGGCGCTGCAAAAGTGGCCTCGGCCAGGCGCGAATCGACCTGCGCCTGAAACACCATGCCCGGCTGCAGGCCATAGGGTCGAGTCAACGGCAGGATTTCGAACATTGCACCGGCAGATGCATCCCAACCCTTTTGCGACTGCACGTGGAGAACCACTTTGACCGTGTCCTGAAAGTATTCACCCTCTTCTTCCATCCATATTGGCGGTGTTTTCAAGATGAACAGGTAGTCGCCGCGAGTCTCCGGCGTATAGCGGAAGCGATACGCCGTCATGCTTTGGCCTTCACCACCCGGAACAGTCGTTTTTTCCAGCGTCGAAAGCAGATCGGTCTGTCGACCGTCCGGTGACCGGACGATTAGACTGTCGGGTTTGGGCGCGTCGAACAATTGGTGCTCAAACGGATGGCCCCACTGGTAAAGAAAGGAAACAGCCTCTCCTTTTTTGGCCGAGGCCGCTTCCGGCAGAAGCATATTGAAGTGAGCCGCTGCCGGGGCCACGAAAATCACGAGACCAGCCAGGGCCGCCGCGATCGCGTTTCGCATGGGAATCTCGCCTCATCGAGCGGGCCGATAACGACGCCCGCTGTCATAATACAAAAGCAAGAATCCTCATACTAGCGATCAACTCCTGGCAAACACCTCGCGGAAGCCGTTCAGGTGTTCCCCCAGCAGTTTCTTGAGTTTCGCGGCCAGTGACGGATCGAGCTGGAGTAGCGTCAACCAGACAGCGTCGAGTTCCTCGCGTTCAGTATCGATCCGAGGAGTCGTGCCCAATCCTTCGATGCGTGCCAGGTTAAACTGACCCTTCTTACCGGTAAAGCGGCAGACCAGCCCATGTGCTCGCTTGGTCTGGATCTGACCCCACGCCCGGCCGATTCCCGGCACGCGGAGCGTAATGAAATACTGAACGTCCCAGGAGATTTCCAAGCCGGGTTCGAGTTCTCGCAGCAGCTGCAGCAAACGCGGCAAGATGCCGACATCCCACTGAAGTTTCTTTCGCGGAGGGAATCCCTTTGGACCGAGATGCCAGCGCTCGCCGTTGATTTTCCACGGCATGACATCTTCGGGCTTCGTCTGCATGCGCTTGAGCGTCGTGAAGTAAGACGCGGCTGCCTCGGCGAGAAACTTGCGGAAGGCAGGCGTGTCGACTTCGCTCATGCGAAATACTTTGGCCGTCACGGACTGCCAGGGCCCTTTGTGATTGGTCACCCAGACGCGATCTTCATGCCCGTAGATGTCGAGCCCCTCGAGTTCGTCCAATGGCCGGATGCCGAGCCGCTCGCGCAAAGCGCCCTCAGTGAAGGAGTTTTTCGCTACCCGGAACACCAGTCGCAACAGCTTCTCTTCACCGGTCATGGCGTGCAGAAACCAGCCAAGCGATTTGTCCTGCCCGGCAACTTCGATGACCGAGCGGTGCTTCCAGTTGGTGTCGGTGAACTCGCCGAGTTCGTGGACCCGTTCGTCGATCCAGTCGAGAATTGCTCCGTCCCAGCGGACCGGTTTGCCATCGGTCGTGACGCGATCCTTGGTGTGCCAGCGGTGACCGTCCGTTTCCCAGGGCATCGCCGCGTCAGAACCGATCTTGTCTAGCTCGACGTCGTCCGGCCGCGGCGCTTCCGTGGCCAGCGGGTTGTAACGCGTTCGCGCGGCCAGCGGACCAGCCTTCAGCACCGGGAGTAGAGACCGACCGGTATGCGACGCCGAGACCTCCACAACATCTTCCGGCGTGCCCTGCGCGACGAGGCGTCCGCCGCCCGGCCCGGCTTCGGGGCCGAGATCGATGACCCAGTCCGCGGTCTTGATGACGTCGAGGTTGTGTTCGACGACGATAACGGTGTTGCCGACGTCGACCAGACGATTGAGCACTTCCAGCAGCTTGTGAATGTCGTCGAAATGAAGCCCTGTCGTCGGTTCATCGAGGACGTACAGTGTGCGTCCGGTGCTCGGCCGAGCCAGTTCGGCCGCCAGTTTAACGCGCTGTGCCTCGCCGCCCGACAGCGTCGGCGCGGCCTGTCCGAGCGACAGATAGTCCAGACCGACATCGGCCAGCGTCTGCAAAACGTTCCGAATCTTCGGCAAATTGCCGAACAACTCGAGCGCTTCGTGGACGCGCATTGTGAGCACATCCGAGATGGAAAATCCCTTATAGCGGACCGCGAGCGTCTCCGGGTTGTAGCGTTGACCGTTGCAAGTATCGCACTCGACCCAGACATCGGGCAGGAAGTGCATCTCAATCTTTTTCTGACCGTTGCCCTCGCACGCTTCGCAGCGCCCGCCCGGCTTGTTGAAGCTGAAGCGGCGCGGCTGATAGCCGCGGACTTTGGCCTCAGGCAACTGGGCGAAGAGTTGACGGATCAGGTCGAAGACTCCGGTGTAGGTCGCCGGGTTCGATTGCGGCGAGCTGCCGATCGGGTCTTGATCGACGTTAATCACCTTGTCGATGCGGTCCAAGCCGACGATGTCGTCGTGAGCCGCCGCCGGCGTGCGGGCACGATGTAAGCGGCGCGCGAGCGTGTTGTAAAGCACCTCATTGATCAGAGAACTTTTTCCGGAGCCGCTAACTCCGGTAACTGCGACAAATGCCCCCAGCGGGAAGCCGACGTCCAGATTGTGCAGGTTGTTCTGGCGCGCACCTTTGACGGTGAGCAAGTCACTTGCACTATCTGCGATCAAATGATGTACAGCGGGTTCATCCGTCGTGCCATCGTTGCGCAGCCGGCGATTTGAAGGCACTGGAATGAACTTTCGGCCCGAAAGATACTGACCTGTCAACGAATTCTTCGCTTTGATGACCTGCTTCGGCGTTCCCCGCGCCGTGATGTCGCCACCGCGATCGCCGGCACCGGGGCCGAAGTCGAGTAAGTAGTCGGCGGCACCGATCACCTCTCGATCGTGCTCGACGAGCACCAGCGTATTGCCGAGGTCGCGCAAGTGTTGTAGAGCGCCGAGCAACCGGCGGTTGTCGCGCGGGTGCAGGCCGATCGTCGGCTCATCAAGCACATAGAGAACACCGGTCAGACCGCTGCCGATCTGGCTTGCCAGCCGAATCCGCTGCGATTCGCCACCCGAAAGAGTCGGCGCCGGCCGGCCAAGCGTCAGGTAATCAAGACCGACGTCGACGAGGAACTGCATCCGGTCGCGGGTCTCGCGCAGCAGGTCGCCGGCCACTTGCTGCTGCGGCTTGCTGAGCTTCAATTCCTTGAACAGGAGCAGCGTCTCATCCAGCGGCCGGGCGCTCAGTTCACCGACTGTTAGCGCCGGTTTGTCTTCACCAAACGCAAAACGCACCGCGGCGGCATCATCGCGAAGTCGCGATCCCTGGCAGACCGGACAAGGCACTTCGCTGACCAGATGATCCAGGCGCTGCCGATATGCCGGGCTAACGCGCGCTGCTTCGTCGATCGCCGGGAAAAGACCCTTGTACTGGAATCGCACCGGTGCTTGCTTGCCCGGTGCATCGAGCGGAATCCACGCCTCGCCGGAACCTTGCAGGATCACGCGTTGTTGGGCAGGCTCCAGTTTTTCAAACGGGGTATCGAGCGAGAAACCCGCATGGCGAGCGATCGCTTCAGCTAAACGAAGAAACGTCGCGTTCTCGTTCAGAGCGGGCCACGCCGCCAGCGCCCCGTCACGTAGCGAGCGCGTCGCATCGCGAATGAGCAGGGCCGGGCTGGCGCCCTGCTGTACGCCGAGTCCTTCGCAAGCCGGGCACCAACCCAGCGGGCTGTTGAACGAAAAATGATGCGGATTCAACGGCTCGAAGCTGCGGCCGCAACGATCGCACGCGAAGTGCTGGCTGTATTTCTCGACTTTCCAATCCGGCTCGGGTTTCGTGTCGTCGACATAGGCAACGTGCAGTACACCGCGACCGAGACTCAGGCCGGTTTCGACGCTTTCCGCGATGCGCGATCGTTGATTTGCCCGCACGACGGCACGGTCGACGACGACTTCGATCGCATGCTTGCGCCGATGATCGATCGTCGGTGGCTCGTCGGCGCTGTACGAAGTGCCATCGACGCGCAGGCGCACGAATCCAGCTCGCCGAATCTCGTCCCACAGCGTTTCGTATTTCTCCTGACCGCGCCGTTCCAGCGGCGCCATCAGGTAAAGTTTGGTGCCTTCCGGCAGCCGCAAGATCTTGTCGATGATCTCGTCGGAAGTTTGCGTGCCAACAGGAATTTGGCATATCGGGCAATACGGTTGTCCAAGACGAGCGTATAGCACGCGCAGATAGTCGTAGACTTCGGTCACCGTGCCGACCGTCGAGCGTGGACTCTTACTTGTACTTTTCTGCTCGATGCTGATGGCCGGCGACAATCCGCTGACGTGCTCGACCTTCGGCTTCTGCATCTGGCCGAGGAATTGCCGGGCATAGGCCGAGAGCGATTCGATGTAGCGCCGCTGGCCTTCGGCGTAAATCGTGTCCAAGGCGAGCGAGCTTTTCCCCGACCCGCTCGGGCCGCAGCACACCGTCATTCTCTCGCGCGGCATCTCGACGGTCAGGTTTTTCAGATTGTGCTGTTGAGCGCCTTCGACGCGCAGCGTCGTCTCGACGTCGAGACGCTGACGGGCGACAAGAGCCTTGCTCTTCTGCTTTTGTTTTGCACGTTTCACTTGCTGCGGTCGAATGATCGGCTGCAGTGCTTGCCCGGTGAAGGATCGATCGCAAGCCGCGACATCTTCCGGCGTGCCGGTGACGACGACCTCGCCGCCGCCGCTGCCACCTTCGGGACCCAGGTCGATTAGCCAATCGGCCGTCTTGATGACGTCGAGATTGTGCTCGATGACGATTACCGTGTTGCCAGCGTCGGCAAAACCGTGCAGGACCTGCAAAAGCTTGTGAATATCGTCAAAATGAAGTCCCGTTGTCGGCTCATCCAGGATGTAGAGCGTTCGGCCGGTGGCGCGTCGACAGAGTTCTTTCGCGAGTTTGACGCGCTGCGCCTCACCGCCCGATAGCGTCGGAGCCGGTTGGCCAAGCTTGATGTAATCGAGTCCGACGTCGTGGAGCGTCTGCAACATGCCGCGAATACGCGGAACGTGCGTGAATAGCTCCAAGGCTTCTTGTACGTCCATTTCCAGGACGTCGTGAATGTTCTTGTTCTTGAAGCGGACTTGCAGCGTTTCGCGATTGAAGCGATGACCTTCGCAGACGGGGCACGTCACCCAGACGTCGGCCAAGAAGTCCATGTTCAGCCGATTCGAACCGTTGCCTTCGCACGCTTCGCAGCGTCCGCCCGGCTTATTGAAGCTGAACCGTCCGGGTTGATAGCCGCGGATCTTTGCCTCGGGCAGGTTTGCGAACAACGACCGGATCTCGTCGAAGACTTTGATATACGTCGCTGGATTCGAGCGCGGCGTTCGGCCAATCGCCGATTGATCGATGTCGATGACCTTGTCGATCTGATCGGCGCCGGTGATGCGGTCGTGAGCACCGATCTCGTGTGCAGCCGCATCGTCATCGCTTTCGTCTTCGTCGTCCTGCTTCCGACCCGCACTCGCTAGCGCAGTTCGAAGTCCCTCTCGAAGAATGTCGTTGACCAGCGAACTCTTTCCGGAACCGCTGACACCTGTCACGACGATGAACTTGCCAAGTGGAAAATCGACGGTGACGTTCTTGAGGTTATGATGCCGTGCCCCGATCACGGTAATGGCGCCGCCGATGCCAGAGCGACGTTGATCCGGGATAGCAATTTGCCGCTGGCCCGAGAGATACTGCCCTGTGAGACTGGCCGAGTTCGTTAACACATCGGCGTAGGTGCCCGCTGCGACGACCTCGCCGCCGCGCACGCCGGGGCCGGGACCGAAATCGACGATGTAGTCGGCTGCCCGCATGGTCTCTTCGTCGTGTTCGACAACAATGACGGTGTTGCCCATGTCGCGCAGCTGTTCGAGCGAGCGCAGCAACCGCTCGTTGTCGCGCGGATGCAAACCGATGCTTGGCTCGTCAAGGATGTACAAGACGCCGACCAAGCCGCAGCCGATCTGGCCGGCCAGGCGAATACGCTGCGCCTCGCCGCCCGACAAGGTGGGCGCGCTGCGCTCGAGCGTCAGGTAGTGCAGGCCGACATTGAGCAAGAAGCCGACCCGGCCGCGTAATTCCTTCAACACCTCCGATGCAATCGTGAACTGGACGGGAGTCAACGCCTTCTCCAGACCGGTTCCCGGCTCCAGCCAGGCACCCAGTTCACCGACCGGCATGGCACAGACTTCGACCAGAGTTCGACCGCCAACCCGGACCGCCCGAGCCTGAGCGTTGAGACGCTGCCCCTGGCACAAAGGACAGCGAACGACGCGCATGTACTTCTCGAGCTGCATCCGCCGCGGCCCTGCCGCCGTCTTTTTGAAGCTGCTGAGTAGCTGCGGGATGATTCCTTCCCACTTCTCGCCGTGCTTCCAGACTCCGCCGCCGCGCTGTTTCCATTCAAAGGTGATGTGGCGATCGCCGCTCCCGTTCAGCAAGAGGTCGCGGTGTTCCTGCGGCAACTTGTTCCAGGGCGTTTTCAGGTTGATGCCCAGGGTGTTGGCAACGCCCTCGTAGATATGCTTCCGCCAACGGCCCATACCCTTGAGCGCGCCAACGATTGGAATGGCCCCGTTGTAAAAGCTGATCGACTGGTTCGGAATGAGCAGGTCGGGATCGAACGTGAAACGCGTGCCGAGCCCGTCGCAGTCCGGGCACATGCCGTGCGGGCTGTTGAAGCTGAACAATTGCGGCGTCGGCGGCTCGTAGCTGCGATTGCAGTGAGTACAGGCATAGTGAGCGGAAAAGAGAATATCCTCTGCTTCTGCGCTTTCTCCTTCTTTCGCGGCTTCAGCAGCTTCGACAGCGACGATCAACGACCCTTCGGCCAAACCGAGCGCTTGCTCGACGGCTTCGGCCAGGCGCGTGCGAATAGTTGGCTCGTTCTTGAGGCGGTCGACGACGATCTCGATATTGTGCTTGATACGGCGGTCGAGCTTCAGATCGTCTGTCAATCGAACCACTTGACCGTCGACGCGGGCGCGCACGAAGCCACGGCGCAGCATATCTGCGAACAGGTCCTTGTACTCGCCTTTTTGCCCGCGAATTACGGGCGCGAGCACGAGGAAGCGCGTGCCTTCCGGAAGCGCCAGGATGCGAGCGATGATTTGCTCGCGAGTCTGTGCTGTGATCGGCCGGCCGCAGACCGGACAGTGGCCGAGGCCAATGCGAGCATAAAGCACGCGCAGATAGTCGTAAATCTCAGTGATCGTGCCAACGGTCGAGCGCGGATTTCGGCCGGCAGCTTTCTGCTGGATACTGATCGCAGGCGACAAACCAGCAAGGTAATCGACGTCGGGTTTCTGAAGCTGGCCGAGAAACTGGCGCGCATAAGAAGAGAGGGATTCGACATAGCGCCGCTGGCCTTCGGCGTACAGCGTGTCAAACGCCAGGGAACTTTTGCCGGAGCCGCTTACACCAGTGAAAACGACGAGTTGATTGCGAGGGAGATCGAGATTTACATTGCGCAGATTGTGCTCACGAGCACCGCGGATGACGATGGTACTGTTATCCATAACAGATGGTTGCCGTTCCGGATCTTGTGAGGAGGGGCCTTAGACATTAGTATACGGATGTTGGGTGGTACCCTCAAGGCCCGCCGAGTCCGCCCGTGCCCAAGCCGTTCGACGCTACGCTGAAGGGTATGCTGGAAGCGTCGCCACTCGATTGGGCGGCTTTGGCAGGCCATCCAGCTACTGAAGCGCAAATCGTCGATACCGACATTTCGACGTTCACCGGAGCGGCCGATAAAGTCTTGAAATTGGGCGGCGATCAGGAGGGATTGCTACATTTTGAGTTTCAATCGAGCCCGGACGCATCGCTGCCACGCCGGCTCTTCGTCGGCAACGCCTTGTTGGAACACCGCCACGAGATGCCGGTGTGGAGCGTCGTCATCCTGTTGCGTCCGGAGGCGAAGTTAGCGAATCTGACCGGTTTGTACGAGCGCGGGTGGCCCGGCGAAGCTCCAAACCTGACGTTTCGCTACGGCGTCGTTCGAATCTGGGAGTTGCCGCCACAACAGTTTCTCGATGCCGGGCCCGGCACGCTTCCACTGGCGCCGATTAGCGCTGTGAGCGAACAGGATCTTCCCCGTGTCATCGACCAATTGAAGGACCGATTGCGGCAAAGGCCCTCTGCCGAAGCAAAGGACACCTGGACCGCAACATACGTCTTGCTTGGTCTACGCTACGAGCCGCGAGCCATCGCTCGCTTGTTCGAAGGAGTCATTGCGATGGAAGAATCATCCACGTATCAAGTGATCCTGCGAGAAGGGATGTCCCGCGGCATTCAACAGGGGATAGCGCAGGGACTCGAGAAAGGATTGCAGGAAGGTCGTCAGGAGGGTCGTCAGGAAGGTCGTCGCGAAGGCGCCCTCGAGGAAGGCCGCCGCCTCGTACTGCTGCTGGGACAGCAGCAATTCAAAGCTGCCGCGCCAGTCGACATCGATACGGCGATCAAGCAGATAGACGATGTCGCCCGCCTTGAGCGCCTGCTGGTTCACCTGCTCGAGGTCGACCGCTGGGAAGACTTACTCAAGCCCCCGTTCTAAGCAGTCCGGAGCACTGTCCAACACGATTCGACATCCGTCAGCCTAGTCCCGGGTAGTGTATCCCTTCACGGATTTCGACCATCGGTGCAAACGAAGAAGGCGGCGATTCCCGATCGCGCAATTCCGATTCCAGCAGCCGCAAACGCTTTTCCAGCTCTTCCAGCTTGGAGTCGATCGCGTCCAGCTTTTGCTCCGGTTCGTCTTGTTTACGGCCAGCGCTGTCCGCTTCGCCGAGTAGTTCTCGCGCCAGGCTGCTTGCTGCTTCCAACCTTGCTTCGATGACTGCCAGACGACGCAGAACGTTGCCACGTATCCCATTGGGCATTTGTAATTCGTTCATGTTTTCATCTCCAACGAACCCGGGCGCAAAGCATGGAAGGGCACGTGTGATGCCAATCCAGCGGATTAGTTTCCGAGGCTGTCGAGTCTTGTAACTGAGAACGGCATTTCAGATGCGAGACTGTGGAAGCTCGACGGCGTTCGCGGATTCAGAAGCAGTCTGGTGGCGTTAAATCGAAGGCTTTTGCTGTTCAGCTTGGGATATTCCGCATTTTTTACTTGCCTTTTCGGCAACTATTTGCAAACAGATGAGTAAAGGTGTTCAGCGGACGAGTACCATTACCGGCCGCGAGGGCTGTATTGGCACGCATCTTGCTCGGCGAGATGCCAACAGATGGCCAACGCAGCGTTCAACCTCAGAGGCCACGAGGGCCTGGCATGCCGCAGGTATTTCACCGCTCCTTCAACGTCCTCTCCAAACTAAGCATTTACGGCGCGGTCTTCCTCATCGCCGGTCTTGGTGGGGCCGCCGCGATTTGGGCTCGGTCGTCGTACTCCACGAGCGTCGGCGTCACGCGGCCGCAGCCCGTTCCGTTCAGCCATCAGCACCACGTGTTCGATCTCGGTATCGATTGCCGTTACTGTCATACCTCAGTCGAAGACTCGCATTTCGCCGGTATTCCGCCAACCAAGACGTGCATGAACTGTCACAGCGAAATCTGGGTTGGCGCCGACATGCTTGCGCCGGTCCGCGAGAGCTACCGCACCGATCGATCGATCGAATGGAACCGCGTACATAATCTCGCCGATTTCTGTTACTTCAACCACAGCATTCATGTCGCCAAGGGCGTCGGCTGCGTCACCTGTCATGGCCGCGTCGATCACATGCCGCTGGTTTGGCAGCAAAACACGCTGCTTATGGAGTGGTGCCTCGATTGCCATCGCAATCCGGCGCAGAACATCCGGCCGCGGGAACAGGTCTTCAACATGACCTGGGAGGCGGCGCAGGAAAAGCAGAAAGACTGGCTCCCCAACGTCACCGACGAAAACAAACGCATGAATCAGGCGACGCTCGGCGCCATCCTGGTCGAACGTTACGACATTCAATCGAAGATGAGTTGCTCCACGTGCCACCGCTGAGGAAAGCGATGACGACACCCCTCGACCTTGCCGAAGTCCGCGAGCGCCTCAGCGCCGCCGTCGGCAAGCAATATTGGCGTAGCTTGGAAGAGCTCGCCAACGATCCCGGCTTCGAGGAAATGCTCCACCGCGAGTTCCCGCGCCAGGCTACGGAGTGGACGGACCCGATCTCCCGGCGAAATTTCCTGTCACTGATGGGAGCATCGCTCGCCCTCGCCGGGCTAAGCGGTTGTGCACAACGGCCGGCCGACAAGATCGTTCCGTACGTACGACAGCCGGAGGAGATTGTTCCGGGCAAGCCGCTTTTCTACGCGACGGCCATGACTCTCGGCGGCTACGGAACCGGCTTGCTCATCGAAAGTCACGAAGGTCGACCCACCAAGGCCGAAGGCAATCCCCAACACCCGATCAGCCAGGGCGCGACCGACATCGCCTCGCAAGCGTCACTCTTAACTCTTTACGACCCGGATCGTTCACAGACGGTGACGTATCGCGGCCGAATCCGCAACTGGGATGCCGCGGTCAATGCCTTGCGCGACCGCTTGCGTCAAGGCGACGGCAAGGGCAAAGGCTTCCACATTCTGACCGAAGCGATTAGCTCGCCGACGCTCGCCGCGCAACTGGAAGACTTCGTCGGCAAGAATCGCTATCCGGAAGCACGCTGGTATCAATATGAGCCCGTCGGGCAAGATAATGCTCTGGCCGGCGCTCAGCTCGCCTTCGGCAAGCCCGTTCACACGTACTATCGGCTTGCCAAGGCCGACGTCGTGGTGGCACTCGACGCCGACTTCCTGACGTGCGGACCGGGACATTTGCTCTACACGCGCGAATTTGCCGCACGCCGCCGCCGGACCGACGGTCCGGCGACAATGAATCGGCTCTACTCCATCGAATGCACGCCGACGGCCACCGGTTCGTCGGCTGACAACCGCCTGCCGCTCCGGGCCTCCGAGGTAGAAGCCTTCGCTCGGGCGCTAGCCGGTCAGCTTGGCGTGCCCGGTGTGAAGGGACCGTCACTCGAAGCTGAAGCCAGCCGCTGGGTCAAGGCGATTGCCGAGGATCTCACGGCGCGAAAGGACCAGAAGTCCCACTCCGCCGTCATCCCCGGCGACGGCCAACCGCCAGCCGTCCACGCCCTCGCCCATGCCATCAATGCCCATCTCGGCAATGTCGGCGAAACGGTCATCTATACCGACCCGGTCCTCACCCGGCCGGGCAACGGCATGGAATCGCTCGGCGAACTGGCGCGCGCCCTGGTAAACGGCGAAGTCGAAACTCTGCTCATCATCGGCGGCAACCCTGCATACTCCGCCCCGGTCGACCTGCATTTTGCCGAGCGGCTCTTGGACAAGGCTAAATCGGCAGATTCGAATGCTCTCTTTGTCCATCTCAGCATGTACTTCGATGAGACGTCGGAGTGCTGCCATTGGCACATTCCAGCGGCACATTACCTCGAATCTTGGAGCGACGTTCGCGCCATTGACGGCACGGCCAGCGTCGTTCAGCCGTTGATCGCCCCGCTCTACGCCGGTCGATCGGCTCATGAACTGCTCGCCGCTCTCGTCGGCGAGGAGGACCCGTCTCCCTATAACCTGGTTCGAGAGACCTGGCGCAAGCACTGGCAGCAAACGAAAGCCTCGGAAGACTTCGAGAAATACTGGAGGCGCGCGCTGCACGACGGAGTCATCCCGGAAACAGCGCGGCCGCCAATCGCCGCAGCCTTGAAAGCGAATTGGGGGAAGGATCTTCCCGCCGATCTAACGGCTTCAAAAGGCAAGGAATTGGTGCTCGCCCCCGACCCGGTTCTGTATGAC